>Ga0160423_10005183_pt1 | contig 10633 bp, 15 predicted proteins | sample CRUFie14St8metaG_FD_108191 | JGI IMG/M metagenome (GOLD analysis project Ga0160423, IMG submission 108191) | Marine microbial communities from the Costa Rica Dome - CRUD Field 142mm St8 metaG | ecosystem: Environmental > Aquatic > Marine > Oceanic > Photic zone | place: Costa Rica: the Eastern... | reverse complement strand
GTTCAATCAGTTTCATCTTGTCATCTAGTTTGTCAACCAGACGAACGTCATGGATGTTGTACTCAATGAACTTCTGCCAATCGTTCTCGTAGAACTCTTTAAATGTATCATACTCTGAGTGATCTAGTTTCTTTTCATTTAGTTCCACATTGCAGATGTGGTCTAAACGATAGGACTCTTGGTTTGTATAAGTAAACTTCTTATACAGTTCAAGATAATCAAGAGTAGAAATACCAAGAGTATCAACTGCTAATTGTTTTCTACCTTTAATATAAATCTCACGTTGTGATACTAATCTCCATGGAGAAAGAAGTTTAGTAAACTTATCACCAAGAATACGTTCAATACGATTATGGATGTACGGCATATCAAACAACTGTACATTCCATCCTGTAATTACATCAGGATAGTTCTCTTGCCAATATTCAAGGAATGCACCTAACATACCTTCCTCTGATCGGAAGTGCATGTAGTCCACCATAGGATCTCTGTTATCAAATGGTCGTGCTCCAAACACAACAATCCTACCAGAGAAACTATCCTTCAATGAGATAGCAAGGATCTCCTGATCTGCTGTTTCGATGTTAGGGAATCCGTTCTCTGCTGCTGTCTCAATATCAATTGTAAAGACACGGATTTTAGTACCATCAAATTTTAATTCTTCTTCTGGATGTTGTTCAGCAATATACTGATACAGGAATCTAGAGTTTCCATAGACATCAAAGTCATCCACTTCCTTATATCGTTTTATAAACTCGCGAGCTTCTGTGATAGAACCAAACTTATGTGGTTCTACACAGTCACCCTCAAGTGTACGCCACTCTGAATAATTTTTACTAGGCAGATACATCGTGGGGTTGAAAGGAACCCTCACGCTGTAACGATTGCCATTCTCATAACCACGTACAAGCAGACGATTGCCTGCTTGCTCAACACTAGTGTAAAACTTCATTCAAGAGATTCGATATAACGAGCAAGGAGTGCCTTGCTTGGATTGGTCACGACTGTCAGATCACCAGACCTGACATTAAACTCACGCTCAGAAGAGTGTTCTGCCCATGGGGTTATCTGTCCATCAGATTCTACCACATAAGGTTCAACCATCCATACATCAGGGTCACCTGGTAAACTGTCACCCTCTGCTGGTTCTACCTGAGCGATGATCCACTCATGCTGCAGTTTGATCAGGTTCGCTTTGATCTCCATCTGGTGCCTCCTCCACAGGGAAGAAAATTTGTTCTTCTTTCAATCCAATCTCTTTCAATCTATTAGCAAAGTTATCAAGGATATTATTGTCAGGCAACACTACACTGATAATATGCTCACCACCTAGACGGTGTTCTTCAATAGGAGAGAAAGGACAGAACCTAGTATAATTGATTGGAATTGTACCGTTCTCTTCATTAACTTCTCCAAGAGAAAGTTTGAATGGATACAACATACGATATCCAACAACTTTCTTATCTTCTTCTTCGCTACGAAGTTCCCCAAAAATACAGAGAACATTATCTCCAGTAGTTAAGTTAACAACACGAATGTTGTGATTGGTTCTCACTGGAATTTGCTTGGGTGCTTCTTCGGTCATAATACCTCGGGTTGAATAGTTTGAGTTTCTTTTGATTCTTTAATCTTTTGTTCGTATGCATTTTGTAATCCTGGTTCAGGATTACTGATTGTCATTACACAATCATATGGAATCTTAAACTGCCAGTCAGGAGAATAAGGATTCCACTTACTATACTTAACTTGATATTCCATACCATACTGCTCAGTAAGATACTGAGGATTCTCACCTGCAAGGTTGAGAATGTAAGGATCTTCCATGAGCAGGCAGACACCTTTCTTGTCTTCGCCCTCCCCATCAAAGATCTCTTTCAATTCAGTGATGATGCGATCACCCGTTTTAAGGGTTATGATTGATACTGCCATGGCAAATTGTTTTACACTTTAGTTTAGCATTAAAAAAAGGGACCGTCAAGTCCCTTTCAATTTTATTTAGAAGTGTTTCTTACGCTTCTGTTTCTCAGGCAGTTCTTTTTTCAGGGTGATTGATAGGAGACCGTCTGTAAAATCAACTGTCTCTACTTCTACATCATCTCCCATCTGCCAGTTGCGTGAGAATGTTCTATATGAAATTCCTTTGTGGGCGTATTTCCTTTCCTTATCTGGTGGTGCTTTGCGAGCAGATACTGTTAAAACATTTCGTTCTGATTCGACCTCCAGATCTTCTCTTGAAAATCCAGCAAGAGCGACTTCCAATACTGTTCGACCATCAGATCCATTAACGACATTGTAAGGAGGATAATTTGTTCCTGCTCCTGCAAGAGCTTCAAGTCGTTGAAATGTTTCATTGAATCCGATTGAATAGGGGGTATACTGTTCCCATGTGATATTAGTCATGTCCTTAAAAAAGCAACGTGTAAGTTAGGACCCCGAAGGCATCCTTGGCGTGAAAGCGGGACGGTTACCCGTCCCTTGCCCTCTCACACGTTTATTTAACACTGCAATAAAAAAAGTGAGAGTCGTAAGAACCCTCACTATCATTACGGTTTACTCGCCTTCTTGCTTCTTACGACCAATATTGTATTTGGATTCTAATGTCCATTCTCCTTTTTCTTTAAAGGAAAGAACTTTGATTTGATTGAGTGGTGCTAGGTCAGTAATTTTTTCTTGACTCTCTGCAGAGATATTAACTAGTCCCCAATCAACTAGAAGTTGTACAATACGATTACGACGTTGTACATCATTCAATGAAAGATTTGTATTCTTCCCATCAAGGGCAAACAACTCTTTGAAGTGTACAATAAAATACTTACCCTGCTTATGCAGAATGTGACAGGACTGATAGATCTTCTTTTCTTTGCGTGATGCTACACCAATCCTTGTTAGTGTTTCTCTCACCTTAAGAAAGTCATCTGGTTCATTCAAGACAACTTCAACCATATCGGTTTGTCGCCACTGAATTTCAATTTCACCGCTCATGTTTACCACCTTTACTCAATGCTTTTGTAATATGATCTAGTTGATCCTTGGTGAGAATCCTGAGCGCCTGCAGAGCTTTATCGTCATTATAACCATAATACTCTTTTACTACCTCAAGGTAATCAATAGAATCTTTTCTTGCCCAAGGAGAAAATCGCTTCCTTGGTTTCACACTATTTAGTAAAAAGTCATACTGTAACTTCTTTGGCAGATGAGGATTCTTGTTTATCTCATTCGCATAAAGGATAGTGTCAGTGAAAGAACTGAGGCACCTGTTAATAATGTAAGGAGGATAACCTCGCTCAGCATCAGCATCACCATCAAGGATATTCTTTTTGGATTGGTTGATCGAGTATAGGTAATCTTTCAGTTGGTACGTCATTCCAGTGTCGGATCACTCCGCTAATAATAAAACAGTTAGTAACAAGATAAGAAATGAATATAATAGTACGTACCAGAACCACGTAGTCGTCATATCTTTCTGTCTTGTCATCAGAAAAACTTCCCAGTGCGTACTTCCATATCTTAAATGCTTTCTTCATTAGAAGAGGCATGTAGTAACAAAGAAAAACATTGAAATGAATATCAATGCTGTTTTTTCTTCCTGAATAGATTCAGTTTTCTTCAAGGCATCATATAGTTCTGCCTTGGTATTTTTCATTGTCAGTTTCATGATAAAAATAATTGTTAGAATACTGCTGTAACACTAACAACTCTGGCGTTAGGGTTACGAGCAAGGGCAACCTCGCGAGCATCCTGATAATTACGAGCGATCACCTGTTCCTTGAACACATGACCTGCTTTGTAGAGAGTAACTTCACATTTCATAATTGAAAAGGACTAGTTCCTTGCGAGATGCCTGATCTGTATTATAACTCCCCACGCTCCTCATGGTGTAAGTGTGTGCAAATTCTGCAGCTGTCCACCCATCAAACCGATCTTGGATCAGTTGCGAAGAGTTATAGGAGACCAGTTGTGGACCAATAAACCTATCACACTTGATAGCAAAGTGGTCATGGTTAAAACCTTTGTGCATGTTACCACGCTTTCCATACAGATTTGATTTGATCTCGTATGGAGGATCGAGATAAGTAAAGGTTTGTCTGTCATCCGTAAGGAGTTGTTCGTATGACAGATTAGTAATCTTCCAGTTACCAATTAATGCTTGATAGTCAGTTAGTTTCTCAATGCCATTCAACGAGAAGTTGGAATCGCTTGCTTGTTTTGAGAAGGAACTACTTTCTGTGAGACCTGAAAAACTGCACTTATTGACAACATAAAAAGACACAGCACGATGAATGTCCTCGCTATCAGAAAGTTCCTTGGCAAGGTACTCCTTCGCATCATTGAAAAGATGTTTTGCCGAACTGGGGTCAGGGTGCCTTTGTTTAAGTTGGAGGAGGATGTTCTTAATTTCATTACCATTGTCCTGTAATACTCTCCAGAAGTTATAGAGTGGTTCATAAAGATCGTTGACCCAGATATCCAAGTGCGGATATCTTTTACAAACTTCTAACGCCACACTACCACCACCTAGGAAAGGTTCATGATATGTTTTGTAATCTTTTAGATCAGGAATATATTGAAAGAGTTTACTAAGTGCTCTACTCTTTCCACCTGGATACCTAAGGGGTGTCTTTAGGGACTTCAAAGTTTGGGGCATTGTACTTTAAGTATTCAAAAAATGTCATTTTCAATTCCTTCTGCGTCATACCGCAATGGTCAGCAGCAGCAGGTAGATTCATTGTAGCATGAAACAACGCTTCATGTGCTTCTCTTACATTGTTTGGCGTTGTCTTCACGTATTTTTTTGTAATGTTTTGCTGGTTCGTTTTCAAGGCGTTCTAACATCTCCTCCATCATAATAAATTTAGGTTCTTTTTCGATGAATTTAAGTAAGGTCATTTGAACTCACAACTCATCATGATCTCAGTCAAGCATGCGAGCATGTTGATCTCTTGATCAGGTACAATAGAAATATCTTTCATGTACTTGGCAATGATAAGAACTGCCTCAGGAATAGAAGCAGGTTTCAATACACCATACATGCTGTCATAGATCTTACGCATCACCATGCTAGGATCGTTGTCCATATGCTGAACAACCCAGTTCTTGACTGTAGTAAACTCTTTCTTCTTCAGAGCAGAAAGCAGAGAATCAAGATTAACGTCAGCAACATCAACCAGTATGGCAGAGTTGATACTACCTGTAGCAGCATAACGCTGACACTCGTTGATAAGACGACGCCAATCAGGATAATAACGCTTGACCAACTTAGCAAGAACTTTGTCTTCATACTCCACATTCTCGTGAGTTAGAATAGATTTCAATCTAGTAAAAAACTCACCCTGAAGTTTGACAGCTTGCTCAGGTTTGATTCTGAAATCAACGACCGTGCATCGAGAGTGCAGTGGTTCGATGATTTTATTTATGAAATTGCATGTGAAGATGAAGCGACAGTTTCCATGAAACTCCTCTACAGCAGTCCTCAAGGACAGTTGCACGTCATTGGTTGTGTTGTCTGCCTCATCAATGATGACCACCTTGTGGGACGCTCCAGAGGTCAGAGAGACCGTGGTAGCAAACTGCCTTACACGGTTCCTCACAGTGTCTAGGAAGCGTCCCTCATCGGATCCATTGATCACGATGTAAGAGGCACCAATCTCCTCACACAGCGCCTTAGCGATGGTTGTCTTACCAACACCAGCAGTGCCACTCAGTAGCAGGTTAGGGAGTTCTCCCTGATTGACAAAACCCTGAAACACTTCTTTGATAGTGTCAGGCAGAATACAATCTTCAACAATGTTTGGGCGATACTTCTCAACCCAAAGGAATTCTTTGCTCATTATGTAATTGTAGATTGAACGAAAAGGTTAGTCGCATACTAGCACTGGTTTGTAAATCAACAGAGTGCTTTAAGTATGGTGGAAATAAAATTACATCACCATCAGACAAATTAGGTTGTAAACTGTCAGCAAAGTATTCTTTAAAGTCAGGTCCATTGTAAGGGAACTGGTGAACCCTGTTGTTTGAATCTGGTCTAAAGAATGTAGTTGGTGTAAATCCTTTGTTGTAATAGATTCCACACCAATATGGAGTGACAGACATACAACCAGTCAGATGTGTATGTTGTTCTTGTCCTTGGTTGTCATGGTATGAATTATACCAGAAATCAACAAAGTCAAACTTGTCAGGTATGCCATGCATAAAGAAAAGTTTTTTAATTTGTTCCTTTAGATCTCTCATCATATTGTCTCTGACATCTGGAGAGACAAGGGGATCGTTATCTTGTATAGCAGGAAACGTAGAGTTCAATGGAGTTGTCCATCCTCTAGGACGACTATCATTTTTTTCTAGATCAGAAAATTGATAGTCGCTGTGTTTGTTGAACCTGAATGTAAAGATAGGAACGTAAAAAACTTTGTGTAACCTCAAGGTTCCAATGCGATATAGTATGTCAATTCGACATCGTTATTGGTCCATTCAGAAATCAAGTGCTTAGACACTTTAACGGTATAATCTCCTGCAGTAGCATTAGAGGTCTTACCGAGAACACGAATGTTTTCAATCTTAACATCAAGAGAATAGGTGCCAGTAGAACAACCTGCCACGGTGAGATCGTAAGTATTACTGGTATCATTCTCTTTGTCACGAAGGATCAGTTTGATAGTATCTTCTCCTTCTACTGATTGGAAGGTAAGATCAGGAAGACCATACACAGCAGATGCTTTCTGCAACTGAATGAGTTCTTCTCCACTCAGATTGAACTGGAGATCAGCACCTGGAAACTTTACGTTCTTTTCTGGCGCACTTTTAAGAGTGATCTCAGGATCACTGAAGTAATACTTGGCACTAGTGCGCCCACCGCGAATGCTAACAAAATCGTTAGATGTGAACTCGAGCTGAGGGTCAGTAAACAAAGTAATACCGCCAAGGAACTGACTGAGATCATAAATTGCGAAGTCAGTCGGAAATACTTCCTCGCTAGTGAATTTCGCGAGAATGTTTTCTGCATTGCTAATAGTTCGTACTGTGCTTCCTGTGCGGAATACGATGGAGGAATTGATTGTGCTGAAGTTCTTAAGGACATCTAGTGTTTTTTCAGAAAGGATAACTTTACTCATTGATTGTAGGATTCGGTAACGTTGGTTTTGTCAGAGAAGTGTAGAAGGAGGAGACCGTAGTGCAGGATCTTGATAATGTCCCGACGTGCAGTTCCTTTTTTATCATAGCGTGAAGCGTACTTGAGGATGTTGCTTCTGCAAAATGCTTCAGCATCCCCACACGCTTCAATGAGATCTAACGTTTGAATGCTGTCGTTACCAGCAGAGTAGTGTTGTCCATAGGTTCCAATAATGTAGTCACGTAGTTCTTGTAGTAGAACATCTTCATTGTATTTCAAAGTCATTTGTCCCAAATGTACTCAATGTTATTATGATAGCATTCAAATTCACTTCCGTCAATCGCCTGCATCGTTAATTTGTATCCTTCACCCCTCAGGATCTTACCCGAACGGTGTGGACAATCCTTAAGGATTGCCACATGTCCGATGTAACCGTGAAAATCATACCTCGTCATTAGTTTCCTCCTCAGTGTTAACGTCAGCATCAATCTTATCATAGAGTTCGATGAATGACTGCTTGGTCTCATCATCGAAACGATTGACACAAACTTTGATTGCTTTCATACGATCATTCCAGATAGCATATGCTCTCATGATGTGTACAAGACGACGAGTAGAGATTACCTCATCGATACCACCATCAGCAAATGTTTTACGGATGATATCTGCCCAGTTAGCAAGGTTTGTGCAGAACTCTTCATCGTGCTTACCAACTGCAGCAGCAACGCGAAGGAGAATCTTAGTTTCAGTAGCAGGAGTAGGATACTCTTGCTCAAAGGTCAATGCAAAACGCTCAAGGAATGCTTCGTTGAGAACATTAGTACCGATGAAACGTCCATCATCAGAACCTTTACCCTTAGTGTTAGCAGTAGCAATGATGTTGAAACCTGCTTTTGGTTCTACATAGCGACCAGTTTTCTTGAGGAATACACCCTTACCTTCAAGAACAGATTGCAGACAAAGGATCTTGTTAGAGGCAAGGTCAACTTCATCTAGAAGAAGTACAGCTCCCCTCTCCAAAGCTTCAATGACAGGACCATTATGCCAAACAGTTTCGCCGTTAACAAGACGGAACCCACCAATAAGATCATCCTCGTCTGTTTCAATGGTGATGTTTACACGAATCAACTCTCTATTTAGAGCAGCGCATGCTTGCTCAACAGAGAAAGTTTTTCCGTTACCAGAGAGACCAGTAATGAAAGTAGGGTAGAAGATTTTAGATTGCAGAATCTTCTTTACATCAGAGAAGTTACCGAAAGGAACATAGTTCTCATCCTTAGAAGGAATAAGATTTTCTTCAAAAGCAGGAACTGCTGCAGGTGCCTGATAGTTCTGCTCAAGTTTTTCTTGAATAGTCAGATCCCACTTGCCAATTCCCTGCTTGAAATTCTTAAGACGTTTCTTGACAGTAGCATAGGAGCAATTGAAGTGTTCAGATGCTTCAGTCAATTGCTTTACGTTTACCTCAGTACCAACCTTATCAGTAAGGTATGTAACGAGGTCTTCAGTAGTAACGGGAACAGGAGCGAAAGGCATGATGTGATTTGTTGTGTATGAATATAGTATAAGGGTTATGGGTGCCTTGTGGGACACCCATGGGCCAGTTTGTCAACTGACATACCCAACAAAAGAATTGAGAAGTTTTTTGTTGGTTGCTTTCTTGCTGAGCATCTTCTTGAATGCACGAGAGATCTCTCCCTTCTTAGCACCACTCTCAACATTGAATTCAACATTCTGATCTAGAGAACTATTAGAAATAGCATACAGTGCAGTGAATGCAGTAGGGTTAGGGATGATAGCGGACTTCTCTTTCTTCCACTGTTTCTGTACTTCACTGTAACCTTCAAAGTTTGCATACCTACCAACAAAACTTGTAAGTTGTGAACCTGCCAAGATACGGAATCCAATGATATTTACACCAGGATTACGATCACGAACTTGCTGGATGAAAGTGTTAGTTACATTGTCACCATCAAACTGAGGATAGGTGCGACCAGTTTTACGATCACGAAGGATCTGATACCAGTCAATGCGACGTGCTGCAACTTTGAATTCATCTTTATGGTCAAGATAAATCTCATGACCATATGCTGCACCACCTGCTTCACCATCAGACAGAATGCAAACGTTTACCTTCTGGAGATCGTTGTTCTTTTTGAACTCAGGGATGATGTAGTTAAGCATTACAATTGCTTCATTCAAAGGAGTACCAGACAACCCAACACCAAAAGTTGGATTGTATGAAGAACGATAAGTGTAAACATATGCTTCACGGAAAAGGTTCAAGCACATACGCTCATAGTCCTTTGAGTTAGAACGTGAAGAAACAAAGTTCATCATGTGGAAGAACTCTTGGTGAATGTAAACTTCGTTCTTTCTGATACCTTTGTAATCATAATCCATGTACTGGTTCTCACCTGACATAGCACGTTTTGCAGCAACCCACTCATTTGTGAATGCATATACTTCAAAAGGAATCTGAACTTTCTTACAGAATGAAGTTAAGTTGATTACCTGCTTGACAGTTGCAAGGATTTCATTCTGCATAGAACCAGACCAGTCAAGAAGAAACAGTAGACCGTGGTTCTTACCATCAGGAATAACAGTTACTTTTTTGAACAGATCTTCATTGTACTTGTATGTGTGCAACTTAGCAGTATCAAGTACACCAGTTTTAGATTGACTTGCACGAGCATATGCATCAGCAGATTTCTTACACTCGAACTCTTTAACAAGATAGTTTACTTCTTTCTGAGATGACTTACGAAACTCACGATAAGCAGCATCAACATTTTCGTATCTCTCTGCTTCAGATTTATTCTGATCAATCCAATCGTGGAGAAGAGTCCAGTCAACTAAGTAATCGTCAAGGTTAACTTTCTCAGGGATCTCAATGTAGATTGGATTGCGACCAGTAGGTGAAGAAAGATTCTCAGAAGAACTATCAAAAGAACGTTGAGTTTTTGAATGATCTCCACCTTGAGTTCCCTCTACTTCTTCCTCATCTTCTTCCTCTTCTTCCTCTTCCTCTTCTTCAAGGTCAGATGGTTGTGGTGACTGAGAATTTTGTGGCATTGATTGTGGTGACTGCTCCTCATTCTCTTCTTGAGATTCTTCCTCTTCACCCTCATCAGTTTGTCCTTCTTCTGCAGAATCTGGAACAGGAAGTTCTGCTACTTGCTCAGTTTGGTTACTGAAATTGTACACGTCAACAGCAATCTGAAGAACCTCTTCAAATGTTTCTGCAATATCAGTACGTGCAACAAATACTTTTTCTTCGATAGAGAATGGAATCAATGCACTAGCACCAATCTTGAAGTGAAGATTGATACGGTCAATCAATGAAAACTTGTCGATCTCTTCTCCTTGAATGCTGAAGAAATCTTTATCGTTAAGTTCTTTGTAACCAGCAGCAAATGATTTACGAAGACCAGGAAACTTACGCTTCATAAGTTTTTCGATACGTGCATCTTCGATGACGTTAACAAAATCCTTAGGGCAATCAGCAAGATCTCTCCAATCTTCGTT
>Ga0160423_10005182_pt1 | contig 10634 bp, 27 predicted proteins | sample CRUFie14St8metaG_FD_108191 | JGI IMG/M metagenome (GOLD analysis project Ga0160423, IMG submission 108191) | Marine microbial communities from the Costa Rica Dome - CRUD Field 142mm St8 metaG | ecosystem: Environmental > Aquatic > Marine > Oceanic > Photic zone | place: Costa Rica: the Eastern... | reverse complement strand
TGCTGCGAACATTGGGTATATCGGCTTTCCATCTTGGATAGTGCCAAGCCTATTCATAACATAGACATCAATCCAGCTTTTTGTTTTACCTCTTATTAAATTGTCATAATAGTTGGCAAGCATGTGTTTTTTGTTTTCAGCACTCTTGTTTGCTTTGTAATCTACCACCTCACCATCTTCATCACGCTGTTCGAGCATTCCAGATGGCTGTGTAAAGAACTCCCAGTTGTCAGGCTTGACTAACATTTTTGCCTGTTCTCTTGGAATATGATCAGGGATTGGCACTTCCCCAGACATAATAGGCCACCAGTGATCTTCTTCTGGCGCGTTTGTATCTGCTATAACACCTGTCCAACTAGGGCCACCGTCACGCATAGAAGGATAACGACCAACACGCATGGTACAAGCATCAATAATAGACTTAGGAATTTCTCGAGCTTCATTAATCCAAATACCTGTTAGTTCTAGTGACAATAGCTTCTTAACATCTTCAGGTCTATCTAATGCTAAGAAGATAACCTCAAGTTCTATCTCACCTTTTTTGATGTTGTGGGTATAGGGGACTGACCAAGTAAATTTTCCCCAGTCATTTTCTGGGAACCAGTCAAGCCATGTTTTAATAGTTGTAGTTCGTAACTGTGGGTTTGTGTTTCGTATAATAGCCCATCGGGATTTTCGTTTTCCGTCTGGGGCTTTCTTTTGTTCCAAAGCTCTACGAAATACTTCAACGCAACACCCCACTGATTTGCCAGACCCTACTGGCCCTCGAATGCCACGAAAGAAAGTATTATCTTTCATAAATCCTTTGAGGACTTCACCATCTGGCTTGTATTTAAAATCGACCACTAGCGCAGCCCCTTGTCAACTCCAGACTTAATCATCTTTTCGACTGCCTCTGGTCCAATGTTTTCTATCACATTGTCTAGCATTTTGTTTGTTACAAAAGACTTGCCATGCTTCTTGTCAAAGTATTGAAAGTGTACCTTCTTAACAATCCTTCGAAGCATAGTAAGCTCTTCTGTCTTCAAAGTATTTACAAAGCTCACTGTTCGTAAGCCTCATTAACATCTGGCGTAGAAGGATCGTCTGCTTTCAATCTACCCTTGGCATCTCTAGCACGTTTCTTTTTTGCTGGTGCTTTTGGTTTAACAACAAGATCAACCCATTCTAACCTTCGAGACTCAGAGGTTCTTGTTTTACCAGTAAATGTTTTTCCAGCAAGTTCATGGGTTTCCCCATTATAAACTTTATTAGTGTTTGCAATTATCCAGCCCATAATTATTTTCCTTTTTCTATTCTTTTTAAACCAGACTTAGTTACTGGAGATATTATTTTCGAGTCTAAGCCTTTTTTCTTTTGCTGCCTTGCGTATTCTTTAGCAGCTATCATACCTTCCTTTGTATAAGGAAAAGTTTTTCTTCCAACTTTAGGCACTTCTAAATCTCTTTACTTTCCTAGCAATCTTTTTCGGTTGAGCCACAAACTGCTTACCCTTTGCCTTACCCTTTCGTTTAGCTCGGGTTGTAGCTGCATATTCAGCATCACTAAGAGCAGCAATAGCCGCGCTAGGTAAGTACCGTTCACCTGTCTCACTAGACTTCTTCCCAGACTTGGTGCGCCACTTCTGCTTTCCCCAGTTTAGTAAAGATTTTTGAGACTTCTTCACTTTACCTTTAAAGCCTTATTTAATTTATCAAGCATTTTCCTAGTCTGCCTTAAATTACTATCGGCAATGATTTTATCATCCATTTGCCTAATTCTTTCTACAGCCTCAAGAAATTCTGATTTTGTCATTTTAGGTATTGGTTTCTTTTTAAATAAAGACATTACTTATATCCCCCACCACGCTTTTTATATTCCTTGGCAAGAAGCTGCGCCTTTCGAGCAGACCACTGACCAGCAGCCGTACCATGTGTAGCCCTTGCTTTTATTCTTCTAAACAAAGAAGCCCTCATCTTAGGCTTAGTGTAATTACCTGCCGCGTTTACTGCCACTTAATTGCTCCTGAACATTAATTAAATCATCTCTTAGTTGATTGTATCGAGGCGATGCTACCAGCTGATTCTCTCTTAAATCAAGAAGAGTATTAATAACTTTCATGTTAATCTTGGTTAGCAAACTCTTACCCTTAGTGCTAAAACGCTCACCACTCTTCTGCATTTTGTCAGCAAGACCAACTCCAGCAGCATTCTCTAGTTTCTCAATCTGCTTCTTTAGCAAAGTCGCTTTTTTGCGTAGAGGAGATATAGAAACCTTCTCAGCCATTCTTAGACTTAGCCTTCAAGATCTTGCGCTTCAATGCTGGCGGCAATGTCTTTTGCTTGGCACTTAATATTGTTTTCTTTTTCTTAGGTCTTCCAACCTGTGAACCATATGTTCCTTTACCCATTGGCATTATGCTTTTCCTTTCTTAGCTTTGTTTCTTCGACTTATCGCTCTGGCCTTTGCCTTTGCGTCCGCTTTGCTTGAGGCTCCCCACGCTTTTAGGCTGAGAAGAAGACGAGTTGGTTTTCCCTTGCTGTCTCTTTCTGGTCCCTTGGCTCCCCCCATTCTTGCCAGAAAGCTTGCCCTTCGAGGGTTGTCTCCGCTTTTTACTGGAGGCTTTAACGTTCCCCCCTTGTAACTTGCTCGACCCTTTGCGTTCAGTCCCCCCTTTGGGTTCTTGCCCTCTTTCCTTTGCCAAGCTGGAGTTCTTGCCATGCCACAGTCTCCTAAAAAAGTGTCCGACCATATTAATCATAAGTCACCTTTACACTAATAAAATATTTTTTCAAACGCACAAAATACTTTGTGGGAGAAAAATGCTGGTGAATGATCTGTAACAAGAATGTGTTGGCTGTTTTTGGGGGGCGTGTGTTGCAGAGGTAACACTCTATAGCGAACTGGGGTCAACAAACGTAGTTAGTTAGCTTAGATCGATGGAAACTTTGATATCACCAGCTACTTGTACCTGAGACCTGTCTATTGGCTTAAAGCCAGCACGATCGAGGATATCCTTACTCGCCTCTAGTTGGACATACTCAGACTTAGCACCAGTAGCCAGCTTCATTACTCTACTAGCAGCAATCGTAGCATTCATTCCTAACTGCTCTGTCACACATTGCATCATGTACTGTTGCACATGAGGTTGCTTCAAAGCCTTGCTAGCAGTCACTCTACCACTGTCACCATCTGCATACCCAGCTTCTTTAGCAGCCTGAGTGACAGTGCAACCTTTTGCTACAAGTGTATCAACCAAAGCCTGTTGTTTTGGTGTCAGTTTCTTAGTATTTGAAATGTTATTCATGATGTTCCTCTGTAACCCCCCCTCTCCCTCTCTCCCCCCCATTTCGACACCAAAATGGACAGGCTTGTCAACATGTAACGTAACGTCACTTGTGTGTCAAAGGAGTGCAAAGCACAAGATATAGTGTTGACATACGTTCCACCGCTCAAAGGGACATAAAGCCCTGATCGAGCAAGAATAGCACGTTCAGACCAGTAGCCAATCTAACTCATGGGTGCGTCTGTATTGCCCGATCACCAGCGATGATCTTGCTCGAGGGGCTTGTGTCACCTCTAGCGAACGGCTTCCACGCTAAAGAATAATCAGGCCACCTATCTTGACTGAACCTCGCTATATTCTCTGCACGATGCAATCTAACCTTAATCTCGGACTCATGCATACCACCGCATCAAGTCGAAACTGGCGCAGCAAGGCCTTGGCACAACCAGATGCATTCATTTTCAGTTCCTCTAAAACTCATGGCAAACTAAAAGCCGCCACCTTTACTTTAACTAAGGCCTTGCTCGAAGCGATCTGTTGCGGTTTGACATATCCAGCTCTCCTAAAAATCACACGGCAAATCCCCTGTCCCTCTATTCCGATACACAGAGGCCAAAAAGTTCGAAACACTTTCCTCTTTCTGTAGTGACCCTCGAGTATGCTGAGAAGATCAAAGTCTGGGGACTTTGAGCGTCATAGGGGACGCTGGTTGCAGTAGTGACCTACGCCTTGTGGGGAAAGTATTTGCGAACTTCAAGCCGCCAAGTGTGATCTCGATCACACGAGCGGTTTGGCTCTCTGTGTATTCGGGAGGCACAGGGAATTTCCCCTGCAATTTTTATAGGAGAACTAGATATGACAAAGCAACAGATAACTTCTCACAAGGACTTAGTTAAAGCAAAGGTAGCGGTAATAAACTACCATGAGGGAACTGAAAATGAATACATCAGGTTTCAATGTGCCAAGGATGCTTGCTACACCAGCTTCAACTCGATCCAGTGGAAGCATGAGCAGATGTCCGAGATCAAGCTCAAATTGCAAGAAGCTCGTGCAGAGAATACGGATAGCGAGGTTGTCTCAGTCAAGATAGGTAACCAGATCATACTGTACCGTAAGATGGAAGCCGAACTTGTCTCGCTAGAGGAACGACACAAGGCCGACCTCGAGGTTCACAAGATCATCACTGGAGATGCTTGGCAATACAGACCTAAGCGCACCCATAAGTCAGATGGGCTAGGTGACTGGTCTGAGGTCGATGCCATCCTTGCAAGCTAAGATCAGGGGCTTCATGCCCCTTTTCTCTTGTTCCACTATGTCTCGTGACGTTACGTTACATGAGACATGGGGAAATAGTGTGCCATGCTATTCCAGCGAAGCTGGGCATGGTCACTTGCGAGTAGCATACTCGCGCCCTCTTTCCCAAAGGGGAAGGGGCATACATACACCACGATAATGCTGGCAACGCGTAAGCTTGTTGAGGTGTCAACAAACCAAAGCCAAATGGCAACAAAGGAGAACGAAAAATGACTGACAATGCAGTAATATTAACTGAAAGAGAATCAAGAATAGCAGTAGTGCTGTTCGAGATTATGAAACCACAAATCGAAAAGATGATGGATGACAAGCTCGATGCTTACAAAGAATCAGAGTTTGATATTCACGATCACACCAGTGCAATCGAGGATATCATCTGTGATTATGTTCGATACAATATCACAATAAGTTCAACGATAGACTAAGGAGAACGTAATGATAATTACATACAACAAAAAGAAATACCCTGACATGACAAGCCATGACTTGATGGCTTGGGGTGGATTGATTCCTCTTTGGGTAATGGAATGGAACTTACGCAAAGCTATGGGAGTTGATATTACTCTCTTCGAACACCTTCATACTCAGTACGAAGCTCGTGCTGGTATGGGTATCAAAGGTAAAGAAATGGGTGGTACAATAAATGATGAAGGTATCTATCAATATCCTGAAGACCCACCTATGCAACCATTCATGACATGGGAAACTGAAGAGGGTACAGTTTACTTTTATCCTTATTCAGTAATGGGCATACCAACATTGGGTGGTAGTAAATATCAAGTAGTGAGGATGGACTGATGGAATTAATTGAAGGGTATTATGATTGTATTCCAAAACCTACAGTCAATGAACGACATGGTTCATGTACTGCCTATACAGCATACATGAATGGGCAACCGTCATTTACTTTATATTTATATGACAAAAATCCAAATATGATTTCTATTCACGAAGGAGTAAGTGATGACTAGATCAACACCTAAATTTACACGCAGAGACTTCGAGTTTATTGCGGATTATATCATGCCACACATGAGTTGGGCGACTGGCATTGAGCAAGTCGCTAACGAACTCAAGCGTACCAATCCAAATTTTAATTGGGACAAATTCGTAGATCGTGCTACCAGAAACTGGGAAGAAGAACATTTACGAGGTCAGGAGAACTTATATGACGACATCCCCTACTAAACCTTGCAAGGAATGTGGTGGTGACGGGTACATCGAGTATGATGTACCCAAACCTCACGGATTTGACAGAGATGTTGGATACGTAGATAGTGCCACTGAAGTTTGTGAAGAGTGCCAAGGTATTGGTATTCATTATGAAGAAGAGGATATTAATTTCTAATTGCCTAACACAAGACTGTCTCACAATTACAATGAGATGATTGAGATGCTCATCAATGCGAGACATGAACAGAGGTTAAGCCAGCCGCAGCTGGCAAACATCATAGGCTGTACCGAATCTTTGATTCACAAATGGGAGCAGCACAAGAGAGTACCGTCTGGTTTCTTTCTTATGTGTTGGCTAGAGGCATTAGGATATGACATCGAGGTCAAGAAAAAAGAAAGTAACAATAACGTGCATCAGCTGCGAAAATAAAACAGAGTGGTTTGTTGCTATACTAAAAAATAATAGTGGAAGATCGATGGAGAAACATTGGTATGTGTGTCTCCATTGCTATGAGGAGGACAGATGGCAAACCGTAACAAGTCAAAAGGAACGTACCACGAGAAGTGGTTTGTCGATTGGCTCAACAAAATCAAAGCGCAGATCAAAGCGAAACGCGTCCCCCTCTCAGGAAGTTTGGGAGGCGAGTATTCAGGGGACATCCACCTCGACATCAACGGACATCGATTGGTAGGTGAGGTAAAGTATAGGGATACATCTAACTTCCCTAGCCCCTTCAAAGTATTAGAAGGCAGAGACATTGCCTTTTATAAAAGACGGAGAGGAACTCCGCAAACGCTGGTCATAATGACTGGTGATCAATTCAAACAACTAATGGAGAACGAACATGGCTCAGAAGATAGTATCAAATGAAATAAAGTTTAGTGACAATGAGTTATGGCGAGCAATGGAAATGCAAGTCATGGAATTAGTTTCAGATAGAGCTATTCAATATCTAACAGCAAAAACAGTTCAACATCATGTTGACGAAGCTATTGATAAATATTTTAATCGTATAAAAGAAATGATTGATGATGACACAGATGGTCTTATCGATGCAGAAGAAATAGGTTACATGAATGAAGGGTTTATGAATGCAACCTATATTGCAGTACAACTTATTCTTGAAGATGTATTGCCTCAAATCCACTTAAAGCCAGAGTGGGAAACTAAAAAAGACTGGCAAGAAATTGTTAATACAAAAAAGGAGAACGACAATGGAATCTCAAAACAAACAGATTAAAGCATACCTTGAAGATGGTCACACCATTACAGCAATAGAAGCATTAGAAATGTTTAAATGCTTTCGCTTGGCATCAAGAATATCTGATCTCAAGCAAGCTGGTTGTGTTATCGACAGTCAATTCATTGAGGTCGAGAGCGGAAAGAAAGTCAAAGAGTATTGGATTGCACAATGAAATCATTAACTCGTGCTGTACAAGATGAGGTCTGGTCTCAAAGCTTGAGCAGAACTCCAACAGAAATTTATGCAAAAGACAGAGAGAAACGCAGAGAAACCAGAATGCACTGGACTCCTGACACTCTCAAGATTATGGCCGAGCGTATCCTCGAACGTAAACCAGTCGGTCATAATTATCTTTGGGGTCGAGAAGCTATTGAAATGATTGAGAAAAATCTAATCATGGAGAGCGACCTCGAACCCCATCGAAAAGCATATGCCAAGTCACTACGCGAAACTTACAGTGGTGATACAGCTGACATCATGCTGCTCGAACTCATGACTCAGCATGAAAAAGTAAAAGAAGTGACGTAACGTCACAACCTGTTACCCTGTCATTTGTGGTAGGGTAACAAAACAAAAATAATAAATGGAGAACGTAACATGGAACGCAAAGGTTTCATTGGTGGCAGTGACTGCACCAAAATCATGGAAGGATACTGGCTCGAACTGTGGAAGATAAAGACAGGTCGTGAAGAACCAGAGTCTCTACTACGCAACCTACCTGTTCAGCTAGGTAACTACACCGAAAACTTTAATCTCAAATGGTTTGCCATGCACGAAGCAAAAGCTGTAGTTGCACATCAACGTGAGTTTACTGGAACTGTTGGCACTGTGCCAGTCAAAGGCACAATCGATGGTGCTATACAAGGTGAGAGAAATATTATTGAAGCCAAGCACACCAACAACTTTTACAACATGGACAAAATGTTGGATCGATACATGCCACAGATACAATTATATTGTCACATGGCAAAAGCAGAAGGTGCTTACTTGTCTGTAATATTTGGTAACAGTAACTGGGAGTGTGTGCATGTCGCTTATGACGAAAAGTATTTCAATTCAATGTGGGCCGTGGTGTCAGACTTCTGGGGTTATGTTGTACGTGATGAAGAGCCACATAATGTTGAGCCATCAGGGATCTCAAGAACAGATATACCGTTGGATCAAATGGTCACACGAGATGCATCAACCGACAACCAGTTCGTTGACGCAGCCGTTACCTACATCCACGGATACGAACAAAACAAAGTCTTCAAGAATGCTGAGAAAGATCTCAAGCAAATGGTCGGTAGTAACGAACGAGAAGTTTTCTGCGACCAACTCACCGTCAAGCGTGACAAGCGCGGACATCTTAGAATAACAAGGAGAACAAAATGACTACAAAAACTAAGATCAATATTATCAAAAAGCTTATGGATGCACGAGCAGCCATACAACCTATCAAAAAGAGTGGCACTAATCCACACTTCAGAAGCAAGTACGCTACACTCGAAGGTGTAATCGAAGCAGTCACTGAACCACTAGCAAAGCATGGCTTTCTTTTGATTCATCGATCAACACAAAATGAACATGGCATGACCATCACAACAGAACTTGTGCATGAGAGTGGCGAGAGTTTTGTGACAGCCATTCCCCTAGTGTTAGGAAAGAATGATATGCAGGGGTTGGGTAGCGCGATCACATATGCTAGACGTTATGGCATCATGTCTCTTCTCAACCTCCCAGCTGAAGATGACGATGGTAATCAAGCAGCAAGGGGGGCGGCACCGAACCCCACAAATTCGGGTGACGCACCCCGACCTAAAACAGTAGCTAGTAACAATACCAATTGGTAATTCTTGGGGAGGGTTTTACAGCACCCATATGGCCTTATCGAGGGGGAGGTTCCCCAAGAACCCCTCACCAAAACTAAACAAAAGGAGTCAGAAGCTTGGCAGAATACGATAATACAAATGATGGCGTGGCATTCCCACCCTTCGAAGACATGAACATGATATTGCAAGGCAAGATGAATGTGGAAGGTCGTGACGGTAAGTACACTGTTGTACGTAGAGTCACACAGTCTGGCATGGAAGTCATGGAAGTGTACGAAAAGGTTGGCGTAATGTTTAAGAACGACAACGCCAAAGACAATGCGCCAGATTACACTGGTAAATTGTATGACACAGCAGACAAACAAATGCCTTGGTCTGCACCATATACAGACAAACGACTGGCAGCGTGGAGAAGAATGAAGGATGGCAAACCATATATGTCATTCGCAATCTCTGATCCGCAAAATAAAAATGAGGCACAGGGAAATAATTCCTTGCCTGATGATGAGATACCGTTTTAAGTAGAAGAACGTTCTCCAAGAGAGTACGCTCACACTGCTCAACATGCCTGTTAGCCTCGCGGCTCTCTTGTAACTTGCCAGCCCTTCGGGGCTGGCCTTTTTTATCAAAGGAAAAACAAATGACAGCACTAGAACAAATGATACAAGATGCTAAACTATGCAACCAAAGGTTGTATAAAGTGGAGGGAAAGATGAACGTACACAAAAGACGCGGCAAGCTATCGAGCGGTAGTAAGCCAAAGCAGACACCGAGATCTGCAACGTTTGGTGAGGGATGGCGTAACAGCCCCCTCACTGAACGAGAGATTGACGACATAAAATATTTTTTGAGCAAAGACTGGTGCGTAGGATCTACCGCAAAGATCGTGGGAGTCAGCATGAGTACAGTAAAGAAGTATATGTGATGGAGTTCTTTACCGCACTCGTAATGGTTTATCAGCTACGCAATACAGAAACAGAACTAATGATCTGGTTCGAAGACTATGATACTTGCTATGAAGCACAGTATGCAGCTGATGAACTTTATAATTTATCGCAAGGCACACAGATGTTTTGTTTAGAAAGTGACGTAGCGTCACGAAGCATTAGACCAAAACCTAGACCGAAAGTTCAAAGTGAGGAGCGTCTATAAACGGACGCCTTCCTTGCGATCTTCGAAGATCGATGTACTCATTCATTGCATCTTCCATTGTGCCTTCGTACTCACCGATTGAATTGATGTGCCAAGCAGCACCCCAGCGCACATGAATGCCAAGATCATTTGCCGCTTGCTTGATGGCATCCGCAATATCATCGTAGAGATTGAGTTCCCAAGATACTCTTGATCCCACGTAAGCTACTGTATCTATTGCAATTCCTTCGAGGTGTTTACTCTTCATTGTTTGGGATGCGCCCTTGTCTACAAGCTGACGCTGTTGTTCCATTGTTCGAAGACCACCCAAATGTGGAATGCCAAAGTCAACCTTGGTAATACCTATTGCATACTTAGCAATGGCTACCATATTGTTATCAACACCTTCGAGGCGATCTAAACTTCTTTGACTTAATTTAAATGTCATTTCTTTAGTCCTTTCATTGTTCGGATACCGAAGCTGGCCGCTATGCTGGCGTACATTGCCCAGCTAAACCATTGCGGTGCAGCTTGTAAGTTCTCAAAGCCTTGCTTCATGTATGGTTGTAGCCAAGGCACGAATGAACCTAGCACTATAGCTATGAAGCAAAGAGTCCAAGCCTCGTCTTTCCAGCTGTCTGCGCTGGCCTCGATAGCAGCTTGCTCCCAGCTAATCTCACCAGTAGCAATCTTCAT
>Ga0160423_10005181_pt1 | contig 10635 bp, 8 predicted proteins | sample CRUFie14St8metaG_FD_108191 | JGI IMG/M metagenome (GOLD analysis project Ga0160423, IMG submission 108191) | Marine microbial communities from the Costa Rica Dome - CRUD Field 142mm St8 metaG | ecosystem: Environmental > Aquatic > Marine > Oceanic > Photic zone | place: Costa Rica: the Eastern... | reverse complement strand
TAAGTCTTTGTTTTTAAATAGAATACTTAAGAATATATTATGCGACAGAAGGTATATAGATAGCGGGTTCTACTCTTTCTTTTGATTTTTGCTTTATGATCGATTCAGTCATCTCAATGCAACTACCACATGACTGAGCAATGCCAATTTTTTTTTGTAATTTAGTGATTGAGTTAGCACCTCGGTCCACAGCTGCGCGAATTTGTGTATCCGTGATCCCTTTGCATAGACAAACATACATTATTGTTGCTCAGTATTTAGATGAGATTGATATTTAAATACGAATGAGAATGATTGTCAATATTGTTTGGATGCTAATTCTAGCTTTAGGGTGGCGCTGAGATTTGTATCTACTGAGAAGAGATTTTTCACTTATCTGATATCTTTATGAGGGGGTAGATATCAAGACTTTGAACTATGTTAACTGAAATCCACTATTATTTCGTCAACCTTCAAATCCCAGCGCCTAAACCATAAAACCTTACAATATAATTCTAGAGATAATCGGAGCAGTTACTGCAACTGCTCCGATTTTACTTCTAATCTCAGAATGTCCTTCTTAGTGATACCCTTGCATTAAATGATTCACCAACAGAAGCTTGATGCGTGCTGTGCGAGTGAGGGAAGTACAATTCATCAGTTAAGTTTTCGATATTAACTTGAAGCATTGTATTTTCTGACATCATACGCCATGCTGCTACATCAACTCTTGTGTATTCAGGTAATACATTTGTTGGCTTATTATTAGCAATTGCAGATTCACCTTGGTGAGTAATTCCAATTGAGTATCCAGCATCATCACTTGCTTGCCATACAGCATAGAGTGAACCACTGTGTTCAGGAATTTCTCTTGGAAGACCTCCACTTGAAGTTTTGCCGTCTAAGTTGCTCAATCCAAATGCGAGATAAAGATTGTCTGTAACTTGTCCTTTTAGTTGAAGCTCAAAACCTTCAACAGTCATTCCTACAATTTCTGCGTTTTCACCTGTCTCACTGTCTGTTACCGCCTGAGTTTGCTCACTATCAAAGAAGCTCGCAGTTAAGCTAAGATCAGGTGTAAAGTCCCATTTTACACCTACCTCTGTACTTTCAAATACATCTGGATCTAACTTCGCAGAGCTAGCAGAAAGTTTCTTAAATTGCTCTCCCGATCTTGGCAAGAAACTCTCACTGTAACTGAGGTAAAGTGAAATATTATCTTGTGGTTTGTATATAAGACCAGCTCTTGGAGAGAACTCATCATCTTTTCTGGACTCCGAGGAGCCAGCTTTGATATCTCTTACAGTAATATCAAACGAGTCAAAACGACCACCCAAAAGAACTTTAAAGTTGTCTGACAAATCAATTTGATCCTGGATATAGAATGACTCAACTTTAATGCCACTGTCTGTCTGACTTTTTAGTTTTGTTGCGAAATCAACAGTTGTTGCTACACCTAAGGCATTTGTTGAGATATCAAGTGGAGCTTCTGACACTTTGAAAGTCTCTTTATCTTTCTGAGTGGTTGACCAATAACTGTCATATCTTAAATTCGCATTATCAGTATCAACAAATTCAGCTCCAACAAGTAGAGTATGTGTTGCCGGACCAGTCTGGATCTCTGTAATTAAGTTACCGTTAAGGAAAATATTTTCCCTTTGAGTTGGATCATAATAACCATCAAGAGTTACTTCATTCTTAACTCCATCATAACCAGATGCGTAGAGGTTTTGATACATTTTTTCAAACTCACTCTTTTGGAAAGTTAGATTCCCTTTCAGTGTATCTGAAAAGTTTTTGCTCAAGCTCGCTTTCCATATTTCCGCTTCTAATGTTGTTGTGTTGATGTCTTCACCACCAAAAACAATATCTTTGAGCGCTTCCACTGGCTCTCCATTCATTGTGGGTATACCACGATCAATGAATCTCTCATGATTAGCATGCTCGTATGATAAATCTAATGTAGAAGTTTCACTTAGTTCAAATCTTAGAGTTGGGTTGAAACCATAGCGATTACCATCATAAAAATCTCTATGATTTTCTAGTTGATCCATGTGAACATTCAAACGTAAAGCAGAGTTGTTTCCAAGTTCTGTATTGTAATCAGCCGCAATGTCTCTTGAACCGAAAGTATCAGTTCCCATGGTGAAAGATCCAAATTCATCTCCGATCATAGCTTTCTTTGAAACTCGATTAACAATTCCTCCTGTACCTCCTCTTCCGAAAAGAAGGGCGTTCGGCCCCCTCAGGATTTCAACTTGCTCAACGTTATATAATGAACGAAAGTACTGAACATCATCTCTTAGACCATCGACATAAAAATCAGCTGTTGATCTAACACCTCTAAAAACAACGGCATCTCTGTGACCTTCACCCTGAGATGTGTTTACTCCTGGAGTATATCTGACGATGTCTCCTATCTCTCTAAATCCTTGTTGACGAATTTCCTCATCAGTCACGATTGATAGTGTCTGAGGTACATCCGAGATTGGTACAGGAGTTCTCAAAGCCTGAACTTGGTCTGAGTATAAAACCTTACCTTTAACAATAATTTCTTCAATTTCATTTGAGTTTTGGGCATATGATGAAGTACCAATCAATACTCCTGATATCAACAATGCCATTAAACTCATACCATTTTTTAAGTGACTCATGATTATTCCCTTTTGAGTTTTTAGTTCATGTTTAATGTAAAAAATCGAGAGAAAGATAACGTAAATGAGAATGATTCGCAATAGCATTCTTATTACCTACAAAAGATTTTATAAAAAATATATATTTAATAATTAAATCAATAACTTATGTTTATTGAAAATTTATATTTGTTTGATAATTTTTTTTATTTTGCGCTAAATTAACGATTATTGCGTAAAAATACAGAGTATTGAAAATTTTTGTAATTAAAAAAAAGAATTTATATATAATTGTGAAGATGAAAAGAATTCATTTTATTAGTGTGGTTTTCATCTCATTTTGTTTATTTGGCTGTGGTAATCAAGATGATGATGGTATTTATGAAGACATCAACACAGATCAAACTGATTCGAATTTCGATGAAAATTTGATCTCTATTGATTATGAAGTTTTAAATACACCAAAAGTAAATGAAATTGTTCTCGTTAATCTAGTCGTTGATCCAGCAGACAAAACTGAAATGATACATTTGAATTATCAAATAATGATTAATGAGGATTTAAAGTTCAATGAGAATCAACTTCAAGATATTAAAATCTCTCCAAAATCAGATGGCTCAGTCCACGAGCAACAAATTAGCCTGATTCCATTGAGAAAAGGACGAGTCTTTTTTGTTGTTTCGGCAACTATCAATTATCAAAAGAAGACTGTAACAAAGACTTTGTCAATCCCGCTCAATGTCTCCTGATTAATTTAATGTAATGGGTGAATTATTATCTAGTTTTCCGAGCTGTACCCATAAACAGACTTAATTTCTAAGAATTCTTCTAATCCATATTCTCCCCACTCTCTGCCATTTCCTGATTGCTTGTAGCCACCAAATGGTGCCATCGCGTCAAGTGGAGCTCCATTGATATGAACCATGCCGGTTCTCATCTTTGAGGCTACAGAACGAGCATGCTCGATATTCTCAGAGCTTACATAACCGGCTAAACCATATGGCGTATCATTTGCAATAGCAATGGCATCATCTTCATCTTTGTATGGAATGATTGATAAGACTGGGCCAAATATCTCTTCCTTTGCGATTGTCATATTATTGTTTACATTCGTGAAAACGGTTGGCTTAACATAGAAGCCCTTACTTGTAGGATTGGGTTTACCGATACCTCCGGCAGCTAGTACAGCACCTTCCTCAATTCCTTTTTGAATGAGTTTTTGTATTTTATCCCATTGAGCTTGCGACACAACTGGTCCAATTTTTGTTGATTCTTTCTCTGGATCATCTGCTATTGTCATCTCAGCTACTTTAGATGCGATTTCAGCTGCCTCATCAAGTCTCTCCTGTGGAACAAGCATTCGGGTCGGGGCATTGCAAGATTGACCGCTATTACTAAAACAACTCATTGCTCCACGAGATACAGCTTTGTTAAAATCTGCATCCTCGAGAATTATATTAGCTGACTTTCCTCCGAGCTCTTGTGTAACTCTTTTAACACTGGGCGCAGCATTTTGTGCTACTGAAATACCAGCTCTTGTTGAGCCAGTGAATGAGACCATAGCAATTCCAGGGTGGCTACTCAGCGCTTCTCCAACTGAGGTCCCGTCACCATTGATTAAATTAAAAACACCTTTTGGCACTCCTGCATCGTGTAATGCCTGAGCAAATAAAATGGCATTAAATGGGGCAATTTCACTTGGTTTTAAAATCATTGTGCATCCGGCAGCAAGTGCAGGAGCTACCTTAAGAGCAATCTGACTTATTGGCCAATTCCATGGAGTAATCATCGCACAAGTTCCAATTGGTTCTTTCGCCACACAGGTTGAACCAACCATTTCATTAAAGGAATAATCCTTTAATACATCAATTATGGCGCTAAATTGCTGAGGACCACTCTCTGCCTGAGCATTCAAAGCAAGATCCCAGGGAGCCCCCATCTCTTCCATTATAGCTCTTGCAATTTCTTCATTTCGTTCGATGAGAATATTAAGTATGCGCTCAAGTAATTCGATTCTTTCATTTTTTGAGGTAGAAGAAAAAGAGCTAAAAGCATCGTTTGCTGCTTTAACAGCAATGTCTACATCATCTTTTGACCCCATTGATATCTGGCCGCATATTTCACCATTTGATGGGTTATAAACATCTGCTGTATTGGGTATAACAGGATCTACCCATTCACCATTAATATAAAATTTAACCATATTTTTCATTTCGATTAGCTCCTGATCTAAGTATTTTATTATGTTTATAATGTATCAATATGACTATACTGTTTATGACTTAAATTTAAAATTAAAAAACTTACTTGCGAGAGAAACAATTAAGTTATAAATGAGAAATAACTATGGAATAAACATTCCATTGCAATCAAGAACTATCATGATAAAAAAAACAGAATTCTTTATTGGTTTTCGCTATTTAAATTCAAAAAAAAATAATGGATTTATTTCATTTGTCTCAATGATGTCTTTGACAGGGATTGTGCTTGGTGTAGCTACGCTTATTACTATTCTTTCTGTGATGAATGGATTTGAAAATGAGTTAAGAAACAGGCTACTGAGCATGTCTGCTCATGGATACATTGAAGGCCCTATGAATAAGAACGAGTGGGAGAATCAATATCAGCTTATTTCTGAGAGCGAGGAAGTCAATGCCATTTCACCCACCATTGTTTTCAACGGAATCATCAAAGATGGATCCTCGATTCGGAGTGTTAATATAAATGGTATAATTCCAGAATATGAATCAAAAATATTAGGTAATAATATTCAATATATTGCTGACGATATAGCAAGCCTAACAGAAGATTCGAATAGCGTTTTAATTGGAAAAAATCTGGCTTTTAGTCTTAACCTTTTCATTGATGATGATATTTTGTTGATGATCCCTATCGTTGATAATGGCGTCATTGAGCCAAAACTATCTAAATTCAGAGTTAGAGGTTTCTTTGAGGCTGGTATCCAAGAGCACGATAATTCTTTGGTTCTTATGAATTTTTATGATGCGAGTAAACTATTACCAGCAGATGATAATTTTAGGCTCAGGTATTTAGTTGACGATCCAATGCTTTCGCAAGAATCCTCAAAAAAGCTCAGTGAATTACTTGGGAAAAAATATTCAATTACTGATTGGACGCAAGAAAACTCTGCATATTTTGGCGCCATAAAACTAGAAAAAGTAATGATGTCAATTGTTCTAATGTTCGTAATTGCTGTTGCTGCTTTCAATATAATTGCCAGCCTGATTATGACTGTAACTGAAAAGAGAGGTGACATTGCAGTGCTAAGAACTCTCGGAATAAGCTCAAGGTCAATAAAAAATATTTTTCTATATCAAGGGTCTTTAATCAGTTTTTTCGGGGTAACAGTGGGTGTTATTCTCGGTTGTGTAGTTGCATTAAATACGCCTGAGTGGGCACCTATGTTAGAAAAATTTTTTGGCTTTCAAATTATGCCTAGTGATGTTTTTTACGTAACAAGAATCCCATCAATCGTCAAAACAGGAGATATTGCTTTAATCGCATTCTTCTCGTTTTTAATAACTTCCGTTGCATCATATTATCCAGCAAGAAGAGCAACTGAAATTGAACCTGCGTCCATACTGAGAGGCGAATAATATGAAGAGCGGTGTAATCTCTTGGTTCGCATCTAGATATCTTTTAAAAAAAGAAGCCAGTAGTTTTGTATCCCTAATTTCTTGGATATCGATCATTGGAATCATGATCGCAGTTGGTGTTTTAATTGTGGTTTTATCAGTAGTTAACGGATTTGAAAAAGAATTAGAATCAAAATTATTAATAATGTCCGGACATGCAAATATTGAAAATACCTCTGGAAAGATTATTGAATGGGAGTCACAGATACTGAAAGCAGAGGAGCATGAAAATGTTAAAAAAGTAATTCCCTATGTTCAGTCTCAAGGCCTGTTGGTTTCACAGAATAAAATGTCTAGCGTTATCTTTCGAGGGATTGATCCTAGTATTATCAGTGACGAGGTGCCAGAGTTTCTTAATTTTATTACTGATGGCAGTTTAGATGAAATAAAGCAGGGGAATTTTAATGTCATGCTAGGATCTGAGTTAGCTGAGTATCTCGATGTATCAGTGGGTGATACAGTAAATCTTAATCTTGCAAATGGGATAACTACACCGTTTGGTATTTTTCCAAGAGCAAAAGACTTTAAAGTAACAGGAATATTCAGGGTTGGCATGAATGAATATGATCGAAATTTAATCATAGTTAATATGCACGACGCTAAGCGTTTACTAAGAATGGGTGATACAATTTCTGGTTTGAGGCTCTCGATGAATGACATGTACGAGGCAAAAACAACTGTTAGAAATGTAGCATTGTCATTAGGAGGAAATTTTTTAATCAGGGATTGGACACAAAGTCACTCAAATTTCTTTCGCTCTATACAAATCACCAAATCAATATTATTTATTATCTTACTCTCTGTAATTGCAGTAGCCGCGTTTAACATAGTCTCTACACTAATGATGGTTGTAAAAGATAAGCAGCGTGATATTGCTATACTTAGGGCGAATGGATTATCTCATGTGGCAATATTGAAAATATATATATTACAGGGTGTTATGATAGGTATCATAGGAACAATATTAGGGATCACCCTTGGTGTAATTATCACATCAAACCTCCAGACATTAATAATTTTGGTGGAATCAATATTTGGTATTAAGGTTTTGTCTTCAGAGGTTTATTTTATTAGCGATGTCCCTGCTGATTTGAGGTTTTTTGACGTAATTTTGGTATCTTTTATTGCTTTTAATATGGCGGTGTTATCAACTATATACCCAGCTTGGAAGGCTTCAAAAATTATACCATCGGAAATTCTACGAAATGAGAAATAAAACTGATAAAGCAATAGATAGCCCAGTGCTGAGTTGTGAATCAATTAGTAAGACATTTACTGAAAATCAACGTGATCTTAATGTGTTACAAAATTTATCTTTAAATATATATTCAGGAGATCGCGTCTCTATTATGGGCTCGTCTGGCTCAGGAAAGACAACATTATTGCAAATTATGGGCGGTTTGGATCTCCCAACAACAGGAAATGTAATTATTAATGATGTATTTCTAAATAAGGCAACTGAATCAGAAAAATGCACTATTAGAAATAAGTATTTGGGTTTTGTTTATCAATTCCACCACCTTTTGGCTGAGTTCACTGCTAGAGAAAATGTGGCTATGCCTCTTTTAATAGGGGGATTAGACAGAGATACAGCATATGCTGAGGCTGAATTGTTTCTGAAGAAAGTCGACTTGGGCGACAGAATGAACCATCGTCCATCGAAGTTATCAGGTGGAGAAAGACAAAGAACAGCAATTGCAAGAGCACTTATAACAAAACCGAAAGTCGTTTTAGCGGATGAGCCTACTGGTAATTTGGACAATAAAAATGGAAAACATGTCATAGATCTTATGCTCGAAATACAAAGAGAAGTGATGTCAAGCCTCGTGATTGTCACACATGATATAGCTGTAGCTGAAAAAAGTGACAGAATTCTTGAGCTTAAAGAGGGTGCGCTAGAAGAAAAAAATATTTAATTTCGCAGATTTTCATATGATCCAAACACTACATTCCCACTAAATATAGTAGCTAAAACCTTTGATTCATTGATTTCTTTGGGCGGTATTTCAAATAGATTTTTATCCAAAATAATAAGATCAGCTTGCTTGCCAACTTCAATGCTGCCCACTTTTTTATCTAGGAAATTCACGTAGGCACCATTTAATGTATAAGCTTCAATTGCATCTGCCAGACTGATCTCCTCATTTATTCCTAGAGGATTTTTGGTGAGACCATTTGGCTCTATCCTTGTTACTGCTGCCTCTATGCCATCTAATGGATTGACAGAAGTTACATACCAATCACTGCCAAATGCAATTTTACCACCAGCTCTTTTGACACTTCCAATTGGATAGAGGTATTTACTTCTGTTGTGTCCAATTTTTGGCCAAGTATGCTCTGTGATATATTCATCTTCGATTGCCCAGAGTGGTTGAAAATTTGCCACCACGTCTAATTCATTGAACCTACTTATGTCTTTTTTTTGGAAAACTTCAATATGAGAAATATGATGACGGCTATCTCGCTTACCATTTTTTTCCCTCGCATTCTGAAGAGAATCGAAGGATACTTCGATTGCATAATCTCCAATCGCATGGAAATGAATCTGAAAACCCTCAGCGTCAAGAGCTTCGATTGCAGTATTGAGCTCACTGGGCTGATTTTGTAACTCACCAGAATAAAGATCCGCCCTATCAGAATAGGGTTCCTTCATTGCAGCAGTATAGGTCTCAATGACCCCATCTTGCCATATCTTTATAGATGTAGCTTTTACATTCTTTGAATTTTCTTGTTTTTTTCTAACTCTCTTGAATCTTTCAAGCTGGGGCTTGAGTGGTTGACCATTGTTCCAAAACATTGCAGTGACGACGTGTAGATTAAGTTCATTCCTATCATCTAGATAATTATAAGCATCCAGCCCGAAGTATGGATCACCTGGTTCTAATTTCAGCAAAGCATCCTGAACACCTGTTATACCCACTCTGTGAAACTCATCTCGAGAATATTTTAATCCATCAATTAATTCTTTATTAGTCAATTCTGGATGGTTATCCATGACTAACATCATTGCACTGTCCTCATGCAATAAACCTGAAGGTTCTCTGGAGTTTGGATATCTTTCAATAGCTCCATTCTTAGGATCAATTGTATTTTCATTTATGTTTGAGATTTCCAGTGCGATGCTATTTGCCCATAACGAATGCCCATCTGATGATTTTAGTGAGACAGGTTTGTCAGGTATAATTTCATCAAGCATTGTTTTGTCGGGTAGATTCATTGCACTAAAGTTATCAACAGCCCAGCCACCTCCCAGAACCCATTCATTGGGACCTCTTTCATCTGCGCAACTTCTGATTTTACTTAGCAAATTATCAATTCCTCTGATATCTGTAAGATTACATTGCAAAAACGTAACACCTCCATGGACAGGGTGAACATGAATATCATGAAAACCAGGAAGAATCATTTTTTTATTAAGGTCGATAATTTGCGAGTTTTTATTTTCGAACTCTAATGCATCCTCATCACTTCCAACAAAAATAATTTTTTCATTCTGAATGACAACAGATGTCGCCCATGGCTGATTCTTATTGACTGTATAAACAGATGCATTTTTGAAAACAATATTTTGCTCGACATCAGTTTTCGAGCAAGCGGCAGTTACTGCAACAATCAGCAATAAGACAATATTATTTTTTTTTATCATTTGTATCTATTACTTTCGTTAATTTAGTGTAAAGTCTATACGTCCATTATAGATATTACAAAGCCAAGATACCCTGATCGGTCTGTATTTTATTGTTCTCAATCTATGTTAATCAGAATTCATTAATGCTGAAATATACAAAATGAAAATAATGGTCATCAGTTAGTATTGAGGATAATATAGTCAAGGAATTTAAAGGTATCAGTTATGAAATTATTTACATATCGTCTGGATCAACAAGAGGCAAGGCTTGGTGTTTTGAAAGATTCACTTTTGATAGATGTTCAGAAATTTGGGAAAAGGGCGAGCTTAGATCTCAGTTCATCAATGCAAAATTTTATTGAGCTTGGACCCATAGCAGTTGAAGCACTTGATAAAGCATTAGGTGAGTCTGTATCAAGAGATCTAGTTGGTATCTCTGTACCTTTCAAAAACGCAAAAATCCTAGCACCTATCCCTCGCCCAAAAAAAAATATTTTTGGTATTGGCTTAAATTACAAAGATCATATTGGAGAGGCATCAAAAGCTCTTGATACACCATCAGGATTGCCAAAGGAACCAATTATATTCAGTAAATTTCCAACCGCAGTGATTGGTAATCATGACCCAATTTGTCATAATCAAAAAATCACTAAGCAATTAGACTGGGAAGCTGAGTTGGCGGTCATAATTGGTACGAAATGTGATCGGGTGCTCAAGAAGGATGCGCTTAAACATGTTT
>Ga0160423_10005180_pt1 | contig 10636 bp, 10 predicted proteins | sample CRUFie14St8metaG_FD_108191 | JGI IMG/M metagenome (GOLD analysis project Ga0160423, IMG submission 108191) | Marine microbial communities from the Costa Rica Dome - CRUD Field 142mm St8 metaG | ecosystem: Environmental > Aquatic > Marine > Oceanic > Photic zone | place: Costa Rica: the Eastern... | reverse complement strand
TACTCTACAAAATTCAATGATTTAGGTAGAAAGTCTGACATTACTTTTATTCTTGGTTAGGGAATGTAGTATCGTACTGCCGTCCCAAGCCCTCAAGTTGTGCTGCTAAGTTAGGCTGATATACGTTCTTCAGATAGTCTTGTGCAGTCGCGCTTAAGACATTAAGTGGCTGCTGCTTGATTGAGGCATCAAGCATTGCCTTCTGGTTGTTGAACTGCGTCAAGTCATTCTGGTAGTTGGTGCGGATAGCATCTTGTGCCATACGCGCTTGTTGTGCCATTGCATCATATCGTGCACGAGCTTGTTGCATAGCTTCATTATCCATGCCACGCAGACGTTGCTCTTGACGCAACCGTTGTGCCAACAGGCCTTGACGTGCAGCTGCTGCTTGAGGGCCTTGCACACCGTCCATACGTGACATAGCCTGTGTAGAGTCCCGCACATCTTGCAGCTGCTGACCCAGATTGCTTTGGTAATTAAATGCTGGGATATCGCTAATAACTGGACGCTGCGGAGCTTGCATTTGATTCAATGCACGTCGCTGTATACCCACACTTGCAGCACTTGCCAATGCTGGTATTGCTGCTAACAAACCAGGGCCTTTCATATCAAACCCTGTCTGAGTTGGTTGCGCATCCACTTCTACAGGCGAAGTGACTGGTGTCGTTGTTGGCTCACCTGTGTCAGTGCCAGCATCAACATCAATTGTATCCGGTATGCCATCACCATCACTATCGGGTGCAGTAGGGGTAGGAGTAGGCGTTGTAACTGGAGTTGTAGGATCAGTTGTTGCCGGCGGAATAATCTCTGGTTGGACGAGCTGTACTGGCGGTACAACGTCCGGAGTAGTCAAAGCAGGTTCTGTTGGCGTGTTCATCAACAAGCCCGTACCAGCTACTGCGGCAGGTATTGTATTGCCAGTATTGCTCAGGAACCCTGTACTACCAAAATTGTATGGCTCACGTGGAGCATTATAGCGACGATTAAATGCAGCAAGCTCATCGTCGGCTACTGCTGCACGTCCTCTAGCATTTAGTCGACGTGCATTATCTGCTTGTTGATTGCGCAGAGCTACCGCATCATTGCTCTTAGCAGTATCTGCTTTTGCACGCGCTTTTTGAGCTGCGTTTTGATTGGCTTTTGTAGGGTTGGCAGCAGCCTTAGCTTCTGCTTGAGCGGCTCTTGCTTCTGCTTTAGCGGCAGTGTTTTTAAATGCACCACGATTTATTTGCGTTGTATCAAATGCATCATCAGCTACACGTGCGGCATCCCCTAAATCATCTGCAGTATTAATTAAAGCACGTCTTGCATTTAAGAAAGAACCATATGAACCTGGAAAATCTGATGGCCTACCTCTAAAGATATTGCGAATCATCGTCGGACTTTCGAAGATTGCTGGAGATAGCTCAATACCCAGCATAGCAAAATACTCTGCCTTTTGAAGCTTTGTCAGATTTGGGTTGTTAGCAACCTGAAAAGCATTCTGTTTTGGTAGATTAGGATCGTCAAAAGGCGTCCTTACACCAGTAGCATCTGCTAGACCTTTTGTAACACCTGCAGATGTTGTTAAAGCACCAAGCCTACTTGCCAGATTCGCACCTGGTCCTACAACCTGATTGCTCAGGAACGAACGACCAACTTGTCCAAGTGCTGTTCCAAATGGAGTGCCAGCAAACGATGAACCAGCAGCTGCAATTGTAGGCAGTCCTGCCACACCTAAAGAACCTACTGTTAGAGGCAACAAAAAGTCTTCTGCAAATTGGTTACGCGCACTGTTGATTGCGTCTGACAACTCAATGCCTCGGCGTTGACCTTCCTCACCTAGTGCTTTAAAGTTATCGTAGTTAATCTTAGCCTGCATCCCAGTAAAAATGGGACGGCCTTGTGCATCACGTGGTACCTCAGCTTCAGATACTGCAGTCGGCAGCATGGTAGCTGCGTTAGGTGTAAACGTGCCCTCTTCACCAGGTGCACCAGGCTGGTATGCGAGTGCTTGGTCTGGGAACTCTTTTGTTGCCTCTGTCAACAACTCTGCATATCGCTCTCGAGAAATGCCTGTTGCCTCGCTCCAACCGATAGCATCACCTGTTTTGTCTTTTTCCGTAGATGGCGGTGGGCCGGCAATCAGCTCATTCCTCGTATCAATATAGTTTCGTGCAACACGTCGGATGTTAGCATCAAAAGCAGCACGATTTGGAATGTCAACATAGTCACCATCAATCGCTGTCTTCAATACATCTGTAGAGAGATTGTTGCGCTGCAGAAATCGCAGGACTTTGGGATCTTCCAAAGTCTTTTCAAAAAGAATGTCATCGTTAAGCTCAGGCGGAATGTCAGCGCGTGGTGGTTCTGCAGCAGGATCTGCTGGTGCGCTAGCTGTACTAGCAGTAGCATCTGCTGTTGGTAGAGACTGCAGTGCCTGACTTGCAATTTGAGCATCGTTTTCACTTACAGGCAGAACAGCATTTTGTGGTATGAGGTTTTCCTGCACCAATGCTGCATACATCTGTGGACTCTCAATACGCGCTACTGCTGATGCCCACAGGTCTGTAGGTATATCTTTAATAGGCGTATTTTTACCAACCGCCATGACACCTAACCGTTCTAATGATGGATCTGCCTTCAACATGGCAGTCGCAATCATATCAGCAATACTATTGGCGTAGCTATCTGGATTATTTGCATCCTCCTTAGGAGCATACTTTTGCATCGCTTCTAGCAATGTCATATCACCTGAAGTCCCCGGTGTCTTGCCCTGCTTGTAACGATCTAGCTGTTTTTGCAAAGCTTCCCACCCTTCCTGCGGTGTATCAAATACGGCAAATCCATCAACTATTTCACGATTACCCCACTTGCGCAAGTTGCCAGGGTTATAATTCCGAAGCCCCAACTGACGAGTAACAGCACTGCCTGTTGTTTCACCTCCCACTACCATCTGACCCAGAGGCACTGCGTTAGGGTCATTCTGCATACGTAGCTCTTCGTTCTTACCCTGCAACAAAGCAAGAGCCTCGCGCCCCTTCTTAAGATTACGACGCGCAGTATTGCTCATAGGACCAACAGGAAACGACCGCAAAGTCTCTTCCTGTTTTGCTATGAATTTTGCAAGCGTTTGCGCTACCTCAGCTGGAGTTTGTTTCTTCTTGCTCATGTGATCATAGATAGAATTTCGGACGGGTCAAAGCGCATCTCCTTCGCATCGCTAAATACGTAAGGGCTATCATTGTATGTCCCAGTGTTGTCTACAAATGGCTCTGTTGCACCACGTGTAGGAATGCCGCCATGCTTATGACTTGGTCCCTTTGCACGGTACAAGTTGTTACTTACCTGCTTGTACTTACCCTGTCCAACAGCAATAGGCGGATCATTTGGCGAGGCAAGAATGACTTCACTCTTTTCAGTTTCATAGTCTACTGGACCTCCTTCCTCAAAGTTCTTTATAGCATACGATGGCTTGAAGTTGCCTCCAGTACCCACGTTAACACCCTTATCAATGGTTGCAATAGGGTGCGCTATATGTTCTGCGGTATGAGCTGTCTTTAGAGCCTGTGCGCCGCGTGACAACCCTGCAGCCTCGTTTGCTAAACTAAGTGCCATAGGAGCGGTTGCTGGACGTGATGCATTAAGTGCCTGCAGCTGTTTAGCTACAACGGCGGCATCGGCAGCAGCTCCGCCTGCAGGAATCATACCTGCAACACTAAGCCCTGACAAGGTTCCATACATACCTGCATGAAGTGGGTCATCCTTCATATAGCTATATGCTGCTCGAGCACCGTATCCTAAAGCGTTTGCAGCGCCAGCCACTTGACTAATTACGGGCAGTTCACTTGTCTGAAGCACTCCAAGACCTAACTGGGCTGTATCCATCATTACTCCCGGATCATTAAAAGCATCCCTAATCGGTTGAAAGCGTTCATCTTCTTGACGAAGAGCAGCATTTTGCTCATTTATAGATAGCTGTGAATCAGTGTAGCTAGTCAACCTGTCATTACGCTCAGGCATATTCGCTATAGCAGCGGCAAGCTCTGGATTGAGATTAGCATACTGCGCATACTGTTCCATACCAGGCATAACAGCTGGCGGTTCGGTAGGGCCACCCGTATAGAACCTATCTACTGGACCACCATGACGCGCGTAAAGTCCGCCTCCAACACCTTCTTGGCTATATGTCTGAAGAACTTGGTCGGAGAAAGATTGAGCAGCTGCCATTTCATTAGCAATTCGCTCTTCACGAGCTTCCTCTTGAGCAAGTTCAAACTCATCTTTTTCTTTCTTGTGTTTGAAGATTGATGCTCCGAGTCCAAGAGCTGCCCCTACTCCCATACCCACAGGACCTAAAGCCATTGCAAGAGGATTTGTTGCACCTTTTATCAAGGCTCCTGCTCCTTCCCCCACACCATATTTTGCACCAGGGTCACTTGCCCTCTTGTCCATACCCGTAATAAACTCACCTACTGCTTGTCCGCCAGCACTAATAGCAGATGCTTTCGCTTGATCACCAAGAAGTTCTGCTAGTTTACCTGGCACTTGCCCGGGTGCACCCTGACCCACATTTGCCTGTGCAAACAACTGGTCAAGACTTAATGGAGCTTGAGGTATATTATAGTCAAGACCCGGCGCAGTAAATCCTCCAGTAAGCTTTTTGTTTGCTTCTGGCTCTGTGGTAAAGTTCTTAGGGCGATTCCTTGCTTTGGGCTGTTTCCGCTTAGTTCCGTCTGGTCCGGCTCCGTCAAGAAGCAGATCAGTCAGATTACGTCGTTCGCACCGATGTCCATTAAACTTTTTCATTAGCACTTCCAACGGCGGCGAGCTTGCCTGATTCTTGAATTCGGGTTGTTACGAGTCTTTGCACTAGACCGCTTAAGTTGACCTAATGACCGTGCGCAATACGACTTACGACGCTTAGCTGCCTTACTACCTTTCTTGACCTTACCAGTAACAGCTGTCTTTAGCTTACTGCCTGGGTTTGCCTTCCGGTATGCACGTACACCTTTTGCAGTCATTCCCGCACCGCTTTTTGTTGAGCGGTAGTTGGCTCCCTTTCCTTTTGTTGTTCGGCGGATTGGGTTCGATTTGCGCTTTTTGGTAGCCATTAGAAGTCACTCATTATAATTTCATCGATGTCATTTTGAATGGTTGCTGCATCGACCTCAAGCTGCATCATGATGTTCGCTTGGTATCGCTTGACTTCCTCACCCTCATTGAAGATGATAATGGTGGGTACTACTACAATTTGATGTTCTGTCTGTTTTTCGGGCTGTTCTGCAATATCTACACGTTGACCGTTGCAGTCTGTCAAAGACTCAATCCACGGCACACTGTTTTGCTTATTGAAGTTCGCGTTGAACTCAACAACGCAAAGACCTTCGTATAAGTTATCGGTATATTCTACCGAAGGCGTAGAAATTACTACAGCTCCGATAACAAATGTAGCGAAAAATGAGGTAAAGAATTTCATGATATTATTTTCTTAAGTCATCAATCTTCTCCTCAATCCGTTTGATGTCTTGTTTGATTTCAGTTACGTCTTCCTGAGTAGACATGATTGTCTGACGCACAAGCTTGTCTTTCATATCAAACTCCATACGCGTAATCTCAGGGTCTGGCGGTACAGGCAGCTCCTTGGCCTCAGCAATATCTGCCTGCAGTACGAACCACATGCTGATTACCACACTCATGCCTGCTCCGATTCCCAGCAGTGTCTTGATACTTATCTGGAAGCTAGTATCCTCGTTTAACTCTTTCGCCATAATTAATAGATTACATAGTTTACACCAACTGAGAACATGTGCCACTCTCGGTTCCAATACCGGTGAAATGTCCCCTCACCAAAGACACCGAGGCTACGAGTAATTCGCCAACCACTAATGAGACCAATAGACATATCCAGCCATTGGTTAGTACCAATTAGATTGTTGTACGAGTAAGGGTTATCTGTAGCCAAGTGGATAGGGTAGAAGTTTGTCCAGCTGTGAATCCACAGATCCTTACTGTTCTGGTAGTAGTCAAAGCCAATAACTGCACTATGACACCACTGTGCAGGCAGCTCATCACGCTTCATAGCTACGTAGTCAGACAAAACCTCAGGGATTACTACCTCCCGCCATACATCTATGCTGTTGGCGACAACGGAACCATCCGGTGCAAGAAACTCTTGTGTAGCAAAATCTACACTGTACCCCTGCTCAAGCGCCAGGGATGTATAGTGAATAGAGTTGTTTGCTTCTACCCACTCAGAGATAGGGTCGTACCCGTATGCTTCGGAGATACGCTGGGCAATACCGATGTTGAATGAAATCTTACCGTTACTATTGAGACGCAGACGCTGACTAGCTTCTGAGTAGCCCACATCTGCAAACCCATCTTCTAAGTACTCAACCTTAGCAAGCCAACGCTTTGCCACATAGCGCAAGAAGTGGTGCTGGTTTACGCGTGAGATTCCCTGCTGGCGACGGTAGTCAATCTCTGCCAAGAACTCAAAGCCCTGGCGCTTACCAATCGTGGCATCGTCACCATAGGTCTTTTCAGTACCATCGTAAAAGGCGTTTGCCCGGTTCTCATAACCGAAGCGTGCAATCTTGCGAATGCCCAAAGTCAGGCTGTAATCGAACGGCGTCTCGATCTGCTCATACAAAACACTATTGCCATCAATAGAGTATGCCTCGGTTGTAGCCAAAGAGTTGTTGCCGTTGGCTGCAGCATACAGCGTAGAGAACTTAAAGAGCTTGTCAAACGCCCCTTGGCCTACACACATAGCTGGCAGGCTACAAAACAGTAATGCTACCAGAAGTCTCATTGCTTCACGATTTTAATGTTGTAGGTACGGAGATATGCATACACCTGGAGGTTATATACGCCTGCAGGCCATAGGTCTGTGTCAATACGCGTCTCACTCCCCTCGTACACGAGCTGACCCTGCATATTGTAACACATAATTTTCTGCAGGTTAGCGCAACCAATATTTAGTTCGTTACGTACGGGGTTGGGATAGACTCTGATTGTATGATTAATCTCTGTAATATCTGTAGGCCATCCCGCCTCACAGTAGGAATGCAGCTCTTGACAGCTACCATCCCACTCAGTATCACAGCAGTACGGGTCAACTTCAATAACCCAAGCATAGCAAGAATCATTCAGCCAATACGGTTCACCTGGACCAGTGACACATCCAGCGTCGTATAAGCAGTCATCGTTATTTGCTACATTAGCTTCAATACTAAAGTTATAGGCATCCAAGTCCATACAGCCAGTAACGACATCGATACAACTCCCGTTATCGGTGTTAGCGTCTTCGTTGTAATTGAAAGCAAGCGGGTCAGTACAGCCGTTTACGACGGGGATACAAGAACCGTTGTCTGTATTCGCAGCCGGGTCGTAATTAAACTGAGTGGGGTCGGTACATCCGAATATGTAGGGCACACACTCTCCTGGATCAGTAGCCAGCTCGTTGTAGTTAAATGCAGTCGCGTCCATACAGCCGGTAACCTCCAGCTCATCACAGACGCCATCATTATCGCTATCAAGGATGCACTCGTTAAGACAGTTGTAGAACTCAATCGGAAGAAAGCAATCATCCTCCACATTGGCCTCCGGATCAAAATTACAGGCTTCGGGGTTAGTACACCCAAGTACCGCTTCGATGCAAAAGTCATCGCAGAGCGGGGTACCATTGTAGCGGTAGGGGAACTTCTTAATCGCGTCATTCCACGGGTTAGTTCCGCCCTCAACAACGATACCCTGAGGCCCTTCGATAAAGAAGCCGCACTGGGCGCTCGTCGTCTCCGCATTGCCAGTTGTAAAGAACAAGACCTCAACCTGTTCTCCGGAGTAGAGAGGGATGCCAAAACTTACTTCTACGCCATCATCAGGCCCCATCTCGTAGGGACCGAATATCTCGTCGCCTTGGATGACACCTAACCAGCTGCCGAACCAGCCGTCACCCACACCATCAAGAAGTGTCAGAGTAAAGTCACACGCATCTTCTGTTTCCAAAGCATTAGCATCTGCATTATAGTTAAGAGCCAAGGTATCTGTGCACCCATAGATAACTTCTGTAAGGCAAGAGCCATCATCGTCGATAGCATTAGGGTCATACTCGACAAAGAGTGGATCAGTGCAACCTGATGCAACTTGGCATTCTGTTACCTCAACTACCACATCAATACCATAGCCGAAGTCTGGCTCTTCCAAAACCCACAAAGGCTCACCACAAGCAGCAATTACAACGTTGCCGTCAATACCACCCCACTGAGCGCCATTCAAGCCATCCCCAAAAGCATCATCTAACAATAGTGTGACTTCTGTATTGACTGCAGCACAAACATTCTCATGCAGAGGTACACCCGGGTCATCGTTAATATACTCTCCCGGACTAACCTGATATAGAGTATCTCCCTCGTTCAGTAAAATCCAGCTCGTTTCGCCTGGGTAGTTGTCAAGAACAACCGTAACTGTGACCTGCACCTCGTCATCTGCACAGTTTGCATCATCAAAAAGAATGCACCCTACATCAAACGTCGCCCATGGGTTGTAGTTCAGGGCAAGAGGATCTGTGCATCCCGGTACTCCGCCACAAGGAAGACATGACTCCCAGCAAAATGGTGGCAGCTCTACCGGGCCATCGACTACAACAGAGCGATTCACAAAGCCATTAGGGTCAATCAAAAAGCAGGGAAGATCCAAGACGCCTACCGGCAACTCTTGAACCTCCCAGTTATCAGCAGAGAACTTCCATAGGTGGACGCCCTCTGGCATAGGCACCGTGATTTCCCAAACCCCATCTGCATCGTCATCAGACATAGCCCAACAGTTACCACACCATCCATTAACCTGGCTGTTTACCTCTGGAATGTCTATTGACTCTGGGTGTGGCCCATTTAGGTCAAGGCGAAAAGTGACCGGGTATACACAAGTCTGTTCAATTACCACATTGGGCACATAGTTGACAGCTTCGGGATCTGCACACCCCGCCGGTGGTGGAGGACATGGCAAAAGATTAATAGGAATAGTAAGGGATGACCCTTCAAAGTCATACACTGCGGTATCTACACCACACAGATTGTACAGCGAAAAGTAGCCCTCACCAAAACCACAACAGATACCATCACCAAAGCTGTCGTAGATAATGAAGTCGTACTCTCCTGGAGGCAGAGTTACAAGGGTCTCTGCATACTCGTAGGTACCGTAGCTAGGGATAGATGCAAACACACTATCGCCTTGAACAATCTCCCACGATGTTTCACCACCATACTGGTCTGCTTGTACAGAAACATTGACCCAAGACAATTGCCCAGCACAGATGTACGGGGCATAACAGATCAACAGTAGAAGCAAGTGCCTCATTTTTTACGTTTTGTAGTGCGCCGCTTTCGACGTTTCACTGGTGATACACGGGTAGGCTTACCACCTGGGTTACCTGCTCTTATCTTTTCTCCAACCTTTTTACGCTTTTCCGACTTTGACATCTCGCCGGTAGTCTTGGGAGTCTTAGAGTTGATCCGCTTAGAGGGACGACAGTAAGGGTATGGCCTCTTTGACCCACCCTTAGCTGACTTACGACCGCATGCTTTCCCGGTACGTACGTCTTTCCACTCCTCCTTAAACCACCGGCGCAAACTCATCGCTTGCGTGTTGTGCGACGCTTTTTGCGAGTCACTGGTTTGCGTGTAGCTGGCTTACGCACAGTACGGCGCTTAGTCGTAGCGGTGGTAGTACCACCGTATGTCTTTTTCTTTTTCTTCCGGTAGCCGGAAGCGGTCTTCTTCTTTCCAGAAGAGTCGGGCATTTTACCTTTGCAGACCTGCACAGCGTAGCCATTGGCATACGCAGAAGGGTACACCTTGAATTTACGCTTTGCAGCTGCTTTGCCTCGTGCGCAAAGCTTACCCATTACTTCTTCTTTTTACGGGTCTTACGGGTTTTCATCCCATACTTAGCTTGTGGCATCGTCATAGAACCGTACTTCATTTCGCCGGCCTTCTTCAAGATACCTTTTGCCATTCTGATGGCACCAGGTGAAACCTTTGTAGGTCCTCCAGGATTCATTTTCTTCATCTCAGAGTTGATGAAGCGTGTAGCTGAACCCATAGTCATCTTAGGGACAGCAGCCTTTTTTACAGGCTTTTTCATTTTACCAGGCATAGTAGTAACGTATTGTGAGAGTGCGTACTGGAATTCTATACACTTGAATGCTACTCTCGAGTTATCTGTAACTCTTACGCACCTTGGCATCTACATCATACAAATATAAACGTTTCGTTGTATCAAGCGTAGAAATCAAACGCAACACTGCATGAGTACTAAAAATACGCCGTTGATCAAACCATTCCTTAGCAGTATTTAGGTTCGCTGTGACAAAGTTGTAATCCGGATCAATGAACCTAGCAGTTCTATCATCAACTAAATCACGGAACCCATTGAATGCATTCCGAGTTCCATTATGACGTAGAGTAACCTGTTGCACATTAGCAATATCCACCTGGCTTGCTTTGGTAAAGGTTAAATCACCACTGCATTGGTAGTCATTGTATACCGCTGCTTTGTCAAAAGTAGTCGTAAGATCATAGTGCCCAAAGTTCTCACTTGTAGGTACATGATCTACTGCTTTTGTATGCCAGCTAAATGACTGCCATTGTAC
>Ga0160423_10005179_pt1 | contig 10637 bp, 8 predicted proteins | sample CRUFie14St8metaG_FD_108191 | JGI IMG/M metagenome (GOLD analysis project Ga0160423, IMG submission 108191) | Marine microbial communities from the Costa Rica Dome - CRUD Field 142mm St8 metaG | ecosystem: Environmental > Aquatic > Marine > Oceanic > Photic zone | place: Costa Rica: the Eastern... | reverse complement strand
TTGGATTACGGTTATGACTCAACCCACAGGTACTGTGAGTTGGTGCTGTGTTGCACGTGATAACTTTAAAAATGATGATGGCAGTATGGTAGATTTAAACCGCGGACACAAAATAGAAAGTGTTTGGAACAGCAATCATATGCGTAACATTCGTAAACAAATGATAGAAGGCGATATAGTAAAAGGTTGTGAACATTGTTATGATTTGGAAGATATGGGATTCCCTAGTTACAGAACAAACTATATTAGGGACTGGTTTGAGTATAGCGAAAGAGGAGATGAGATACATGACATAATAGAACGTAGTATCGATAACAACTATAGAGTAGAAGAATCCCCTATGTATTTGGATTTTAGGTTAGGCAATATGTGTAACTTAAAGTGTAGAATGTGTCAACCACAAAATTCAAGTCAAATAAACAAGGAGTACAAAAAGATTGAAGCGACTGACCCTAGGGCCGCACAATTTATTAAGGACAATTTCACTTGGGGTCAGTTCGCTGAACACATAACACCGTGGCAAGATGATCCAGATTTTTTAAGACAAGTAGAGGAGTGGTTGCCTAATGTAAGTAAACTATATTTTACAGGTGGCGAGCCAACTATTATAGAACGTGTATATTGGATAATGGAAAAATGTGTTGAGATGGGTATTGCCAAAGACATAGAACTAGTGTTCAACAGCAACATGACTAATATACAAAAACGTTTCTTAGACTTAGTAGAACAATTTAAAAATGTATTAATGTGTATAAGTGTAGATGCTTATGGACATGAGAACGAATATATCAGAGGAGCAAGTCACTGGAGCAGAGTTGAAAAAAACTTAAGAACATATTGTGCCAGTGATGTTGTAGGAACTGTACTGTTTAGTCCTGTTATACAAATTTATAATATCTTAACAATTACAAAACTATTAGACTTTTGTGAGGAGTTAGAATTAGAATATGGCAGGCAAATATTTGTTACATTTTTGATTTGCGACTACCCAACAAGTTTAGACTTTAGAAATTGTCCGGATCAAGTACGTGAAGTTGCGGCAGGTAGATTAGAAATGTGGCTTAAAAATAGTAAGATACTTGCACACAGACCAGAAAACAAACAAAGTATAGAAGCAACTATAAAAGCATTAAAAGAAAATAGAAAAGAAAATTGGGAAAATGAATTAGTTACATTTAAAAAATATACAAAACTTTTAGATGAAACAAGAAAAGAAAGTATGGAAGAAGCATTGCCAGAACTTTGGAGATTAATGTATGCCGCAAACAGGTAATTTGTTAATTAATGGTTGTAGTCATATGGAAGGCAGTGAATGTGATAAATCTATCGGAGATTTTATTGCAGAAAAACTAAATTATAATCAGATAAATTTATCAAAAGGTGGTGGTAGCAATCATAGAATCTTAAGAACTACTATCGAACATTGCGAAAATAACGATGTTGATTTAGTTTTTATAGGTTGGACAACTCACGAAAGATTTGAATTTGCATGGAGAGGACAACGTGCTGATTACACACTTTATAAACAATCAGAAGATAAAGACTTAGAAAAATTTTATAGGTATATAGATTTAAATGTTGCAGATTGGAACATAGGTTTAGAAGATACAATAATGTATCAATTGGCTCTGCAAACGTATTTAGAAAAGAAAAATATAGATTATATATACTGCAATATGTATAATTTTATACCAAATAACTGCCAAATACCTCTTTGGCAAAGTATAGATCAAACTAAGTATTATAAGCCACACGATAGTTTTATAGAAACATACATGAAACTTAGTCCCTCAGATTTCAGCGAAACTATGCATATAAAAAACATATCGCTACACGAGGAAATAGCAGACAAACTAATCGAAATGTTTAAGTGGAGATATTTTTCATGACAGAGGAAAAAAAGAAGGATTCTAAAAAAGAAGATAAAGACTTAGAACTTACTAAGGAAGAAGAAGAGTTACTGAAAAAGAAACTAGAAGACTTAAGAAAAAGAGATCCTTTTATTTATAGATGAGAATTTTAGGTTTAAGTTTTGGATTTCATGATGCCGGAGCATGTATGCTGAACGGTAATGAAATTGAATTTGCTAGTCATTCTGAAAGATATAGTAAAGTAAAAAATGATCCATGGCTCAATCATGAACTTATAAATGCGGCTTTAGAAAAGGGTAAGCCAGACGTAATTGCATTACACGAAAAGGCATGGGCAAAAAAATTAAGAAACCTAACCGCAAGAAATTGGTCTGCATTAAAAGAACCTACACAACGAGAATGGATAGAAAAATTTTATCCACAACTAAAAGATATACCAATAGTAGATTATTGGCATCATGAAACACATGCCGCGGCTGGAGTTCTGACTAGTGAATACGAAGAATGTGCTGTAATGGTTATAGATGCTATAGGAGAATTTGATACTGCAACTATATGGAGTTGGAAGGAAGGTAAATTAAAAAAATTAGATAGCATTTGGTTTCCAAACAGTTTAGGTTTATTTTATAGTGCAATTACAGATCATGTAGGACTTAAACCTATGGAAGATGAATATATCTTAATGGGTATGGCGGCATACGGACAACCATATTTTTTAAAAGATATGGATAAAAAGTTATTTAAAAATACTGAAAGTTTATTAACTAGAAGAAATTTGCAAAAAGGTTTAGAGAAAAATTGGTCTTCTAGGGAAAATTTTGCTCTACAAGATGAGTGGGGACATAAGAAAATAGATTACGATCTTGCCGCAAGTGCCCAAGCATTGATAGAGAAAAAAATTAACATTTATGCCAATAAGGCAAAAAGACTTACTGGTAGTAAAAATTTAGTTTTTATGGGAGGTGTTGCATTAAATTGTGTTGCAAATAGTAACTTATACAACATTTTTAATGACGTACACATTATGCCAAATCCTGGGGACTGCGGTAGCAGTTTAGGAGCGGCGGCACTACACTTGTATAATAAAACATCTATGAAAGTAGACTGGCAAGGACCATATTTAGGACATTGTATCCATGGTTCTTATCCAATAAAAAAAGCATTAGCAAGTTTAAAGAAGGGGGAATTATTCGGAATAGCAAATGGTCGAGCAGAATTTGGACCTAGAGCATTAGGTAACAGAAGTTTATGTGCAGATCCAAGAGGCCCAGATGTTAAAGATAAAATGAATGTTATCAAAAAACGTCAAAAATTTAGACCATTTGCACCGATGATATTAGAAGAATATGTGCATGAGTATTTCGACATGCCGGGAGAAATTTCTCATGCACCATATATGCAATATGTTGCTAGGTGTAAAAAGCCAAAAGAGTTTCCTGCTATAGTTCATGCAGATGGAACTAGCAGAGTGCAAACAGTTAATCGATATCAACACCCCGATTTACACGAGTTATTAACGAAATTTAATAAACGTTCAGGATGTCCAATGTTACTTAACACAAGTCTAAACATTAAAGGACAACCTATAGTAAACGATGAAGATGATGCTGAAGCCTTTGCTAAACATTACAAAGTAAAGGTACACACAAAAGATGTTTGATGTTTATTATATAGGTCAAAATAAAAAAATACAAGAAAACTTTCCTTTTGCAAAGTGTATAGATTCTAGCGACCAAGCAAACCCAAAAACAAAAATGTATTGGTTAGTAGAACCAAACATAGATATTATCGACTTAGAAATTTTAGATTTTAGACCAGAAGATCATGATATGATTTATGAGCATATTTGGAAATGGGACAATAAAAATTATGGTGGCTTAAAACTTATACCTACAAAAAAGAATGACGGTAGAAAATACATAAACAAAATAGCATGTAAAAAATCATTTGATATCCTTTATACAAAAACACCAAATAGATATTTTGAAAATAATCCCTATGCTACTCATGTATGGTGTGTTGACAAAGATTATAAACTCGATGATAATATAGATTGGGCACCTGATAATTTTGAGCCAGATTTTATTCATAGTTTTCATTTACGTGGCCAACTAGAACACAAATACCCTGCACAGGAAGGTGGCATTAAACTTTACCCTAAAGATTGGAAATCAGCGAACGTAAAATATCATGGCTTTTTAGATGCAAATGTTTTGTATCCTATTCTTTATGTAAAAGATGTGAACGATTACAGTCAACGTGATATATTAAACGACGATTATGTTTGGATAATAGACAAAGAATATAAAATAGAACCCAAGACTGTTGATTGGGTTCCTAATCCTTTTGAAGACAAAATGGTACATGCATTCAAAATGCCATACCAACTAGGAGAAAAATATCCATTAGCAATGGGAGGTATAAGACTTGTACCTAAAGATTGGAAAAATGCTGAAACAAAGATACACCCATCATGCTCAATCGAAGATGAAAATTATGATATATTCTATATAGATGAAGATGATTTTACAGCAGAGACTTATACAGAATATGCAGAAAGAAGTAAAACAGAATGGTTTTGGATTGTAGATAGAGAATTTGATTTTAATGGAAAATTATCTTTTGTTCCTGCAGAACACGAAAGAGAATATATACATGTATTCAAAATTCCGGAACATTTAGAAGAAAGATACCCCAAAGATTTTACTGATCCATGGGATAATCGTTGCGGTGGAGTAAGACTTATTCATAAAGAATTTGATTTTACAAAACACAAATATCAATTAGGTGTATGCCCTGTAAAATTTGATATATTTTACACAAACAATTTAACAGATTATGAAACATTTGCAAGAAAAAGCAGAACAAAAATGTTTTGGCTGATTGACGAAGAACATGAATTAGATAATATTTTTAATTTTGTACCACACAGGTACGATCAAAAAACAATACACATTTTTAAAATAGCAAATCAATTAGGACATAAGTATCCACGAAGTGTCACAAATGTAAGTGATAATAGATGCGGTGGTGTAAAACTTGTACCTACAAAATACCAAAGTTCTGAATTAAAATTTATAACAAACTCCCCTACAGGTTCTAAACAATATCCTATAATTTATGTAAATGATGTAGACGATTACAGTATTGTTACACAAGACTGCTGGTTAATAGACAAGGAGTATCAATTTGACGAAGAAGTGGATTGGACACCACCAGATTTTCAAAAGAATATGATCCACACCTTTCATTTAGGTAACCAACTCAAACACAAATACCCAGAAGAAATAGGTGGAATAAGATGGATTCCTAAAAATTATAAAGATGCAGAAACAGTAATACATCAGATTGCTCCATTTGAAGACTTAGAGTTTGAAAAGTTTAGTACTGAAGAAGAGGGAAGAGCAAATAGCAAAAATAATTGGTTCTGGGTAGTTGATTCAGACGTAGATGTACATGAGGATTTCGACTTTGATTTTGTACCAGATGTATGGGACGAAGGCAAAACTCATGTTTGGCAAAAACTAAATCCTATAACTGGCAGGCAGTACGATTATGGTGGTGTAATGTTATGTCCTAAAGTAGCACAAACAAAAGGCAGACCAAAATACATTCGAGAACCTGCATGTACGCAACGTGAATATCCAGTGTATCACTTACAGCCAAACGATTACAAAGACGGCTTAAACGACGTCTATGTGCGTCTAGCACACCAATCTAATAGTGATATGTACTGGGTTTTAGATGCTTTTACGCAATTACACGAGGACTTTGATTTTAGTTATTATCCTACACAATGGGATAAAAAGAATGTACATGTTTGGCAAAATGAAGATAGCACTTATAGGAATGTAAGGCTAATACCCAAGGAAACTTTTATGGAAAAAGAGTACACAGACAAAGAGATTGCTAACAACAGTTTTAAAAACTTAAAACAAATAAATACTATAGCAAGCCAAAGGCCTAAATGGCCCGTGATCCACTTGCAAAGTTTAGAAAAGAGCGAGTTTATAAACGCAATAAAGGATATAGAAACCCCCTTTGTTTGGACTATAGACCCAGATGTGAAAGTGGAACAAGATGTGCTTGATAAAGGTTTTATGCCTTTAATTACAGATGTAAATAAAATTCATACTTGGCAAAAAGTAAATCCTCGTTCGGATAGAGTACACGGATATGGAGGTTTACGTTTGTGGCCGACTCAAAACGATTACAGCAACATAACATCAGAACAACTAAAACTAAACAAATTTAGAAATCTACAATATGTAAAAGAAGTAGGAAGTACTTCTATACCTTATGAAATATTCTGCATTAGTTTTAAAGAAGATATTTTAGAAGTAGATAAAAATATACAAAGAGTTACGTCAAAAGAAATGAAACATGGTTGGGTAAATCATATTAGAGGAGTAAAAGGAATTTTTGAGGCACATAAAGCCTGTGCAAAAGATTGTAAAACTGATATGTTTTGGGTAATAGATGCTGATGCAGAAGTTACAGAAGAATTTATGTTTGATTACATTCCAGATGTATATGATAAAGAAGTAGTACATGTATGGGGAAGTAAAAATCCAGTAAACGGTTTAGAATATGGATACGGAGGAGTCAAACTGTTTCCTACTGAAATGGTTAGACAGGCCACTAGTTGGGGGATAGATTTTACAACTGGCTTGAGCAGTAGATTTAAATCAATGCCAGAAGTCAGTTGTATTACTAGATTTAACACAGATGCTTTTAGTACTTGGAGGAGTGCTTTTAGAGAATGTGTAAAATTAACTCTCAACAATGACGAAGAAAGTAAAGAACGTTTAAGAGTTTGGATGAACACTAAGGGGGAAGGTGAGTTTTCAGACGAAGCGGTTAGTGGAGCACTAGAGGGGAATCAGTATGCTCTTAAAAACAAAGATAATTTGTCTATGTTAGATAAGATAAACGATTACGAATGGTTAGAAGAACAATGGAAAGCATAAAATTAAATGATTGGAAGGAAGTAACTGAGTATATAGACAAAGGCTTTTGGCGACCTACACCTAGTTACTTTGAACATATAGTGCAACACGGCAATTACTATCCGCAACATGCTTTTAGTAAAGGACAGTTAGCAAGTAAAAGTTGGCTCTTAGATAAATTAAGATTTCACCTTGAGGCTGATGAAGAATATGTTGTTGCTATATTAGGTTCTTGGATAGGAACATTAGTTGAACCATTGCATAGATATTTTAATTTAGAAAGAGTATATGGTATAGACACAGATGCTGAAGCAATAGAAAAGTCTGAAAAACTTAATAGACAGTTCGTTCAAGACAGTTGGAAATACAAAGGAGTAGTACATGATGTTGATTTGTTAGACTGTGGTGAAATGGAATTTCAGACTAGTGGTGAATTAATAAATGTAAAGCCAAACTGGATCATCAATACCAGTTGCGAACACATGAGTACACTATGGTATGATAGTGTAGATAGTGATCAACTTATAATTATGCAAACAAACAACTCAGAAGAATTTGAAGGACATATTAATACTTGCGAAGATGTAACAGCAATGCAAGAAAAATATCCTCTGTCGCAGACACATTATGTAGGAGAGTTGATTACTCCAGCATATACTAGATACATGCAAATTGGTTACAAGTAATGGAACACTCTTATACCGGGGACAACCTTAAACTAATAGAAGCAATAGAAAAACATGGAGCAACTGCCTATGTTGGCCAGTCTACGTTAAAAGAATTATCTTCTTATGTTACTGATTATGGCGACTTAGTAAATTTAATTACAGATATAGATCAACAAATTGATAAGAGTATAGAGCAAACTAATAAATCATTAGCATTACCAGTGTGTGAAAAACTTGTAAATATTTTTAAACTACAACAAGATATTTTAAGCGGTAATGATTTAAAAGATTTTATAATTGTGCATTTTAATTTTGTAAACAAATTGCCAATCTTTGATGTACATCCTGGTAGAACAAGAATGCTTTTTAAAGATACATATCATAAGCCTATCAATGTGTTGTTTATAGATTATGCAGGACTAGGATCATTTAAAAACTTTTTACCATTCAATAAAGAAAACTGTTTCGATTATATAGATCATGATTATAATTTAGTTGACAATTGGACCCTTCCGCAAGATTTAACAAAAAAATATTTACTTACAATGAGTAATGAAAATGAAAACTGGCATTGGCCAATGTTAAATGAATCAGTTACATTTGAAGTGTTTAGAAATGATTGGACAATTTCAAAGGTAACTGCAAACGGTGAATCTTTAATAGAACTAAAAGACGGAAATTGGATTATACCATTATGAAATTAGTAGTTAGTGGCTGTAGTTGGAGTAGCCGAGATAGAAAACAACCAGGAATCGAGTTTGGCCAACTTGTTGCTAATCACTTTGGTTGGGACTATGTGAATACAGCAGTAGTAAGTGCTAGTAATTTTGTAATTCGTTTGCAAATTCAATACGCCATAGAGAATTTAAAACCAGATTTCATGATAATTAACTGGACTAATCCTGCTAGAATAGAATGGAATTTTACAGAGAAAGAGTATGATCCACTAAAAGGTTTAAAGCAAGTTACATATCAAACAAGTACACAATCTCCAGATGATAATAATCATCCTGCAGGAGAATTAGTAGATCCTACAATAGCATTTAACACATTTCAAAGTTTATTCTGTGAAGATTTAGAATTAAGTTTCGAAGAAGTTTGCGATGTTTATCCTGTTATGTCTAGTACATGTAGTGAGCAAAATTGGAAAGCATTACGACACTACTATACAAATTTATACGATACTGCTTTAGAGTGTCACAAGCAAGTATTCATAATGCAAAGTGCTATACACGAACTACAACGACATAATATACCGTTTGTTATGAGTCCAAATACTTTAGATTACCTACATGACTTACAAACATTAAAAGGGGAAACAGACCCTAAAAAAATCTTAAAAGATTCTTATCACCCTTTATGGAATGTTATTCCAGATAAAAATTTAGTAGAAGGTGTTGCTAGTATGCTTTCTGTAGTTGATTCTACTTTGTATGAAAGTTATGATGAGAGTCCGGGTAAGTATTTAAGCAGTCATATATCGCCAAGGGCACATCAAGTTTATTCCGAAAAATATTTGGTTCCATATATAGATAGATTAATTAAATCATCATAGATATTTTTAATAAGCGGATACTTTCTTAAAACATTTGCATTAAAACTTAAAACTTCAAACATATCTAAAAGCATATCTTGATGTTCCTCATGAGACATTGCAAGAAGTTTATCTACTACTGCAAAAACTTTTTGTAAACGTTTTTCATGGTCTTGTTCTTTGTCATAACTTTCATCCCACCATTTATCAAAAGTTTTAAATCCTAAATGCTTCAAGTGTGCTAAAGATCCTGGCATGCCATTTACTATAAAAGGCTGTAAACATGCAATTGGCTTTAAAGTTTTCTCTGTTATAAACATATGATTAGGACTGTAATGAAAAAAACTTTCATTTACAACCTGTACATAACTTTCTTTTTGCAAAAATTCTTTTAAAATACTTACTCTATTTGGCTCTTTGAGATCTAAATTCTCATCAAATTCTAAAGGTAAATTTTTTAAAAGTCCCGGCCATCTATCTTCGTAAAAGTAATGATCAACTTTGTCAGGTAAACCTAATGTACACAATATATCGTCATTACCAAAGTAATTTTTTACAAACATAAATCTATTTTCATCAGGTCTTCTATTAAAACTTGCAACTTTAAAATTACGTTTTTCTTTTCTAACTATGAGTTTTTTAAACTTTAGATACTCTGTAACTTGCATGTATAACCATCGGTTAAAATACAAATTATAAGGCGAAAGTTTGCTATTATGTGGGTTACAATCAGCATACAAATATGTAAAATCTTCTAATTTATGGTGTTTAATCGTGTTTTTTATTACTTTATCATAAGGATCATACATGTGTATTTCTTTATTAAAGTTAGTTAAATCACGTGATTCGTAAGTAAAATCAAACATTAATACAGCATTTTTACTTCTTATGTCTTGCAATACTTTATCACTTAACACATAAATTCTGTCCTCTGGCATCATTGCTGTAACTAACACAGGGTAGATATATTTGCCTTTAATTAGGTCAGGATGATAGTAATCAAAGTATGTTGAATCATCAAACGTTACGCATTGATCCCATACATCTTGATTGTTATCATCATAGCCAATTGTAATTTTTTGCATATAAGTATTTAAGTAAATAGTAGTATGAAATTAGTAGTTTGCGGTTGTAGTTGGAGCAGTAGAGATCCAAGTTTTCCTGATACGGAATTTGGTTTTTTTATAGCAAAGCATTTTGGTTGGGAATATCAAAATATTGCTCGTGTAGGTGGTAGTAATTTTGCAATAAGACTACAAATAGACTATGCAATCAAAAACTTAAATCCTGATTTTATTATTGTAAACTGGACTACACCATGTAGGATAGACTGGAATCATACAGGCAAAAAATATGATCCTAAAGCAGGGTTAAAGCATATGGATTATGATGTTGATAAATTTTTTGATAATGAACGTTCACACCCTGTAAAAGATTACGACCCTAGAATAATAAGTCAAAGTATTACAGGCATAGTTAATACAGAAAATATTGATAGAACTTATGAGCAAGATAAACAGTTTTGGAAAGAGTTAGAACATCATATGAGCGAAGCACAATGGAATGTATTTAGAAAATATTATCCTCTAATGTATGATGATGAAATAGAATCTCA
>Ga0160423_10005178_pt1 | contig 10639 bp, 6 predicted proteins | sample CRUFie14St8metaG_FD_108191 | JGI IMG/M metagenome (GOLD analysis project Ga0160423, IMG submission 108191) | Marine microbial communities from the Costa Rica Dome - CRUD Field 142mm St8 metaG | ecosystem: Environmental > Aquatic > Marine > Oceanic > Photic zone | place: Costa Rica: the Eastern... | reverse complement strand
TTGGCCGCCAGCACGACGTGGACGCAGGGGCTCAGGCTGCTCTCGTGCACCGTTCGCGGCTCGTAGAACTCGAAGTTTTCGCGGTGCGTTGCCTCGTCGAATTCGTCTTCGAAGAAGTAGAAGCCCTGCAGGGTGTCGGCCTGCTTGATGTAGACCGAACGCAGGATGCGGTCCCAGCTCCAGTGCTGGTTGATGGGGCGCTCGGCGTCGTCGAGGTCGTCCGCCATCCGCTGCTCCTTGTCCATGAAGCCGTCCTGCTGGAGGAACACCCGGGTACCGTCCAAAGCAGGGTAGTACATGCCGTTCGAAACGGACTCCCAATGCGGGCGCTCGGTAGATTCGTCAAAGGACCACCGGGCGTTCTGCTCGGCGAGGGCGTCGGGCGCATGGACCTTCATCCAATCCAGCGCTTCTCCGGCGTATTGGAGGCACCACGCCGCGAGGCGGTTGGTGTACCAGTTGTTGTTGACGTTGTTCTCGTATTCGTTCGGGCCCGTCACGCCCAGCATGACCCAGGCCTGCTTTGCTTCGGACCAGTTGACACGCTGGGCCCAGAACCTGGCGACGCCGAGCACGACCTCCCATCCCCCGTCGGCCATGTAGGCAGCGTCTCCGCTCTGGCGGATGTAGTTGTGGATGGCGAAGACCATGGCGCCATTCCGGTGGATCTCCTCGAAGGTGATCTCCCACTCGTTGTGGCACTCCTCGCCGTTCATGGTCACCATGGGGTACAATGCCGCGCCTCCGGTGAAGCCGAGTTTCTCTGCGTTCTCGATGGCGCGCTCGAGGTGGTTGCGGCGGTAGACGAGCAGCTGGCGGGACACTGAGGCGGGATGGGTGCCGAGAAAGAACGGCAGGCAATAGGCCTCCGTGTCCCAATAGCTCGCCCCGCCGTACTTCTCCCCCGTGAATCCCTTGGGGCCGACATTGAGCCGGGGGTCGTCACCGGTGTAGGTCTGGTTCAGGTGGAAGATGTTGAACCGGATGGCCTGCTGGGCGGCATCGTCGCCTTCGATGACAATGTCCGCCCCTTCCCAGATGGCCGCCCATGCCATGGCGTGGTCTTGCCGTGCTGCATTCCACCCGTTGGCCTCCGCCCCGGCCGCCTTCTCTTGTGCTGTGGCGATGAGGGCATCCGGAGCGTGGTCGAAATCACGGACGAGGCCCACCTGCTTGTCGAGAAGGACCGAAGCTCCAGCCGATGCCGTGCAGGAAAACGTGAGGGCGTGCCCCATGTCGAGCGGGGAAGACTGCGCCTCGACGGGCTGACCGTCCACGGCGCAGGAGGCCCGGAAGGCGTGGCCGACCTGGAAGCCGGTCTTGCGGGTTTTGACGAGCAGATGGCCACCCTCGGCGTCTCCACCCTTCTCGACCACTTCCCAGAAACGCTCCTCCCAATTGGCGTCCTCGTTCTGGACATCGCCATCGAGCAGCGCATCGAGCTCAAGGTTCGCATTGCCGGACAGCACATCGATGGCGTAGCGCACATGGGCCGTTTCGACGTCTGCCATGCTGCAGAAGCGCTGGGTTTTCACCGACAGGATGCACCCGGCGATGTCCACCTCGAAGGACCGCGTGAGCAGGCCGATGTGCATGTCTAGTGTGCGCCGGAATTGGCGGGGCGCCTGTTTGGCAAGGTCGAGCTCCTCGCCGTTGACCCGAATGCGGATGGACGTCCAGTCCGGGGCGTTGAGCACCTTGGCGAAATACTCGGGATAGCCATTCTTCCACCAGCCAACCTTGGTCTTGTCCGGGTAGTAGACGCCACCGACATAGCTGCCGCGCAGGTGGTCACCGGAGTAGACCTCCTCATGGTTGGCGCGCTGGCCGAAACGGCCGTTGCCAATGCTGAAGATGGATTCGGAACTGCGCTGGCGATCGGGGTGGAATCCCGTCTCCACCACTTTCCAGGGGTCGATGTCGAGATAGCGTTCCATGGTGAACGAAAGTTGAATCAGGCGAGCCGGTCGACCAAGTTCTGCATCGTGAAGCCGTCGAAGCCGTCGAGGATGAAGTCCGCTTGGCTCAGGGTTTCGGCGTTGCCGATGCCGACCACACGGAAACCGCCGTTCAAGGCGGCCTGCACACCGGACACGGCGTCCTCGAAGACTACGGTTCGCGCCGGCTCCGAGCCGAGGGCCTCTGCACCCCTCAGAAAGACTTCGGGGTCCGGCTTGGAAAAGGTGATGCTGTTGCCGTCGATGATGGCATCGAACCGGTCCGCGATGCGGCAACGGTCCAGGATGAGCGGTGCATTCTTGCTGCTCGACCCGAGCGCGACGCCCACTCCGGAGGCCCGCAGTTCATCGATGAAGGCCACAACGCCGGGGAACAGTTCGTCGGGTTGCATGGCCTCGACCTGGGCGAGGTACCAATCGTTCTTCCGGTCCATCAGGCGGACCTTCGTGTCGTTGTCCAACTCGAGGCTGCCCTTGCGCAGGATGTACTCAAGGGAATCCACACGGCTCACGCCCTTCAATTGGTCGTTGTCCGCGTGATCGAACGGGACGCCCAGTTCGTCTGCCAACCTGTGCCAAGCCGTGAAATGATACTTGGCGGTGTCGACGATGACACCGTCCAGATCGAAGAGACAGGCTTGCAGCGAAAAGGACATGCAGGAAACTTACAGGGACGGCAGGATGTGCTTCAGATGGTAAGAGGCCAGTCCGTCGATGGGCTTCTTGATGATCGCCCCCACGGTCACTCCATCCGCTTCACACACGGACCGCAGTTCTTCTTGGAAGTGATAGGCCACACTCCCGATGAAGTGGACCGGCTCATTTTGCCAGTTCGAGAAACACTTCACGTGCACGTCGACAAATGCCTGAAAACCATCTTTCAACCAGGCTTGAAACAGGGGCTGCTCCTTGTGCTTCCCAATGAAGGTCATGAAGCTGGCCAGGAAGACATTGGGGTCGGGCTCCCGGTACACCTTGTCGATGATGTCGGACTTCGAGAACCCATAGGTCCGGTCGAAGTCGGCTGCCACCTCGGCCGGCAACTTGTGATAGAGCTTGGCCGCCAACAGCTTCTTGCCGTGCCAGCTTCCACTGGCCTCGTCCCCGAGGATGTACGCCAAGGCGGGAACCTCTTCGAGCACCGCCGAGCCATCGAAATGACAGCTGTTGGAGCCCGTACCGATGATGCAGGTGATGCCGGGACGGCCATCGTAGGTGCTGTAGGCGGCACCGACGAGGTCGTGGTCCACGACCACGCTGGCCGCTGGGAAGACGCGCTGAAGGCCTTCCTGAATGATGCTGCACAGCTCGGCGCTGCTGCTGCCCGCCCCGTAAAAGAAGACGTGCGTGATGTCCGACGCCATGCTCTGGACGTCGGCGTTGTCCCCCATCACCTTCTCCACCAAATCCGCGGTGTGGAAGTAGGGATTGAACCCCATCGTGTGGAACTCAGTCAACTCCTTGCCCGACTCGTCGAGCAGTTGCCAGTCGCATTTGGTCGACCCGCTGTCCGCAATCAGGACGCGCATCAGCCGATGCGTTGGACGAGATCAGCGACGCGGCTGGAGTAGCCCATTTCGTTGTCATACCATCCGAACAGCTTCACCACGTTGCCCATGGCGCTGGTCATGCCGGCATCGAGGATGTTGCTGTGCGTGTTCCCCACGATGTCGACACTGACAATCGGGTCCTCCGTGTATTCGAGGATGCCCTTCATCGATCCGTCCGCGGCGGCCTTCATGGCTGCGTTGACCTCCTCGGCCGTGACGTCGCGGCCCAGGGTGGCCACCAAGTCGGTCAGGGAACCGGTCGGCGTGGGAACGCGCACGGCATGACCGTCGAGCTTGCCCTTCAGTTCGGGGAGCACCAGCCCCACGGCAGCGGCCGCACCGGTGGTGGTGGGAATCATGCTCATGGCAGCAGCACGGGCCCGGCGCAAATCGCTGTGGGGGGCGTCCTGGATGCGCTGGTCGGAGGTGTAGGCGTGCACCGTCGTGATGTAGCCCTTTTCCAAGCCGAAGCTGTCATTGAGCACCTTGGCCATCGGAGCGAGGCAGTTGGTGGTGCAGCTGGCGTTGGACAGGATGACGTCGTCGTCGCTGAGGATGTCATCGTTGACCCCGAGGACGACCGTCTTGATTCCGCCCTTGGCCGGTGCGGAGATGACCACCTTCCGGGCTCCTGCCGCGATGTGCTTGCCGGCTCCCTCCGGGTCGCGGAACACGCCTGTGCTTTCCACGACGACATCACAGCCGAGGTCGCCCCAAGGAAGGGCTGCAGGATCGCGCTCGGCGCTCACGGCAATGGTCTTGCCGTTGACCACGAGCTGACCGCCTTCGACGCTCACCTCACCAGGGAAGCGGCCGTGGATGCTGTCGTACTTGAGGAGGTGTGCAAGCGTGTCGACGCTGGTCAAGTCGTTGATGGCGACGACGTCAACGCCGTCCTTCTGAAGGAGCTGGCGGAAAGAAAGTCGGCCGATGCGACCGAATCCGTTGATGGCAACCTTGGTCATGGTGTTGTGGTTTGCGTTCAGATGCTGAGAATTTGGGCCACGCGCAGTTCCTCGTCGAGCCCTTTCGATTTGCGGTTGATGGCTTCCGCGAACGGGGTGTATACCACCTCGTCGTTCACGATGCCGGCCATCACGGCGGAATGTCCGGCGATCAGGGCTTCGACAGCGCCGACTCCCATCCTGCTCGCCAGAACCCGGTCGAAGCAGCTGGGGTCTCCCCCACGCTGAATGTGCCCGAGCACGGTCACACGCGTGTCGTACTTGTCGTAGCGCGAGTGGACTTTGGCGGCAATCTCCATGGCGCCTCCATTGGTGTCCCCTTCGGCCACGATGACGATGGAGCTGGTCTTGTTGGACTCTTCGCCCCTCTCGAGGATTTCGATGAGATCGTCGATGCCCATGCCTGCTTCCGGGGTCATCACGGCGATGGCGCCGGTGGCGATGGCCGTCTTCAGGGCGATGTATCCGCTGTCGCGGCCCATCACTTCGACGAAAAACAAGCGGTTGTGGCTGCTGGCCGTGTCCCGGATCTTGTCCACAGCCTCCACGACAGTATTTGTGGCGGTGTCGTACCCGATTGTGTAGTCGGTGCCCGCCAAATCGTTGTCAATGGTCCCGGGAATGCCCACCACACGAACTCCGTGCTCTTCAGCGAGCTTCATGGCCCCTGTGAAGGTGCCGTTTCCACCAATCACGACCAGGGCGTCGATGTTGCCTTCGCGCAGGACCCGGGCACCCCGGATGCGGCCCTCTTCTTCATAAAAATCGCGGCAACGGGCACTCTTCAGGATGGTGCCTCCTCGCCCAAGAATCTTGGCGACGGACCGCGCGTGCAGGCGCTTCAGATCGCCCGTAATCAGGCCTTCGTAGCCTTGGAAGATGCCCGTGACCTCAATGCCATGGAACACGGCAGAACGAACCACCGCGCGGATGGCTGCGTTCATTCCTGGCGCGTCACCGCCGCTGGTCAAGACACCGATGCGTTGAATCTTGCTCATCGTAATTCGGGCCGCGAATGTACGCAGTGGAGCGCCTTACAGAAATTGGTGTACTTTTGACACCAAGGCAATGATCCTTCGTGAGACCCTCCCCTCCGGCACCGATGTCGCATCGGCTGCTTTCGACGTCAGTGTCGACAATGTCGTGTTCGGCTTTGACGGAGAGCAATTGCAGGTGCTGCTCATCCGCCAGGGCCTCCCCGGCGAGGACATGGTCGCTGACCGCTTCCACATGGCCATCCCCGGTGACTTGGTGTACCCTGAGGAAGGGCTCGACGAAGCCGCTGCGCGCATCCTCTCCAACCTGACTTCCCTTGACGGGATTTACCTGAAACAGTTCTACACGTTCGGGGATCCCGGTCGCGTAGCCGACGAAAAGGACCAGGAATGGCTCCGCCGGATGCGCCCCTTCCCCGACCGCCGTGTGGTCACCATTGGATATTACAGCCTCGTGTCCATGGCGGAATACAGGCCCAAGCCCAGCAGCTTTGCCAGCCGCGCAGAGTGGTGTCCACTCAAAGACATTCCCCGTCTGGCGTTCGACCACAACCTGATCATCGAGGCGGCCCTGGAGAAATTGAGGAAAGACGCTGCCCACAAAAAGTTGGTCTACGAGTTGTTGCCGGAAAAATTCACCCTGGGTCAATTCCAACGGCTTCACGAAATCATCCTCGGAAAGGCCTTGGACAAGCGGAACTTCAGGAAGAACGTGAAGAAGATGGCCGAGGTCGTGCCCCTCGATGAGAAACAGGAGGGCGTGTTTCACAAGCCTGCGCAACTGTACACCTACCGGAGGTTGGATTGAGGTGTACTTTTGACACCTACCCTTCTTGTTGATGTTTTTCGGCTACCGCATCATACGCAGTGTCCTTTCACTCGTCCTTCTTTTTTTGACGGGCTCCCTGATGGCCCAAGTCGTTTGGACCGACCCCCCATTCCCATCCGCTGACGACCAGGTGACGTTGTACTATGACGCCTCCCAAGGCAACGGTGAACTCGACGGCATCATCCCGGTGTACATCCACACGGGCCTCATCACATCCCAGAGCAGCACACCGACCGATTGGCAATACGTCAACATGCCCTGGGCCAGCACCGACCCCCAATGGGTCATGGATTTCGAGGCCACCAACCTGTGGAGCTACGACTTTGGCGGTCAGACGCTGGCGGACTTCTTTGGCATCGGCGCCGGTGTGGAGGCCGAGCAGCTCGCCATGGTGTTCCGCAACGGTCCCGGCACCTTGGTCGGCCGGGACACGGACGGCAGCGACATCTACCTGCCCCTGAGTGCCGGCGGCTTCGAAGCGGTGTTCCTCCAGCCTTCCGAATCCAGTGCGCTGGTGGTGGCGGGCACTTCCACCCCCCTGTCGGCCACGGCCACGGAACCGGCCCATCTCACGTTTACCCTTAACGGCGACGTGCTCGCGGAAGCCACGGACGCCACGCAGTTGGACTTCGACTTCACGCCCACGGAAGACGGCACATCCACCATCGTCTTCACCGCCGACAACGGGTCCGAGGTCGTGTCGGCCAGCGTGGACCTGATCGTCCTGCCCGATACCCCGAACGTCGCCGAGGCACCAGCCGGCACCATCGATGGCCTCAATCCGTCAGCCGACGGAACGTCCATCGTCCTGCAGCTGTTTGCTCCGGGCAAGAGCCACGTTTTCTTCGTCGGAGACCTCACCGGATGGGCAATCGACGAGGACTTCATGATGAACGTGACGCCCGACGGCGACCGGTTCTGGATTGAGCTCACCGGCATCAACCCTGCGCAGGAATACCGTTACCAGTACCACGTCATGCCCAATGACGACCGCTTCCCGGACCCCTATGCCGAGAAGCAATTGGACTACTGGAATGACAATTGGATTCCGGACTCGACCTACCCCTTCCTGATCGACTACCCCGTGGGCCTGACCAATCAGGCGCCGGTCAGCGTCTTCCAGACGGGCGGCCCGGAATTCGAGTGGACGGATGGCGGCTTTGACCGCCCTGCGCAGGAGAACCTCGTCATCTATGAACTGCTCGTCCGCGACTTCAGTGAGGAGCGCACCTTCCAGTTCATCCTCGACACGCTCGATTACTTGAGTTCATTGAACATCACCGCCCTCGAGCTGATGCCGATCAACGAGTTCAATGGCAATGACAGCTGGGGCTACAACCCCTCCTTCTATTTCGCCGTCGACAAGGCATACGGGCCCAAGAACAAATTCAAGGAGCTCGTGGACGCCTGTCACGAACGCGGCATCGCCGTCATCTTAGACATGGTGCTCAACCACAGCGACTGGCCCAACCCCCAGATTCTGATGTGGTGGCAAGGCAACGCTCCCGCGGCGGACAACCCCTTCTTCAACGTTCAACCGCCGGCCAACGGCTTCAACTTCTTCTTCGACTACGACCACCAGTCGGAGGCCACCCAGGACTTCACGAAGCGGGTCATGGATTTCTGGCGGGAGGAGTTCCATGTGGACGGCTTCCGTTGGGACCTCTCCCAAGGCTTCACCTGGAACGGCACAGGTGGCAGCTACGACCAGGACCGCATCAACCTCTGGGAGGAGTATGGCAATCACGTCTGGAGCCAGGATCCGGAGTTCTACATGATCCTCGAACACTGGACGGACAACCAAGAAGAAAAGGTCCTGAGCGATATGGGCTTCATGACGTGGGCCAATGTGACCCACGATTACCAGGAGGCAGCCATGGGCTACAGCTCAAACCTCGCTTGGGCGAGCTGGCAGGAGCGCGGTTGGAACCACCCCCGTTCAGTGAGCTATGCGGAAAGCCACGACGAGGAGCGGCTGATGTACAAGAATGTCCAGTTCGGCAACAGCAATGGCAGCTACGACGCTTCCGACCTGGAGACGGCCCTGGCCCGGATGGAACTGGCCGCCTGCTTCAACCTGCCCTTGCCCGGCCCGAAGATGATCTGGCAGTTCGGAGAGCTCGGATACGACTACAGCATCAACACCTGCAGCGACGGCGTGACGATCTCTGAAGACTGTCGCGTGGCCGCCAAGCCGGTCCGCTGGGACTACCGCGACGCGGCCGCCCGCTACCGGGTCTACCAAGTGATGGCGGCCCTGTCCGGTCTCAAGCGTGACCACGCCGTGTTCCAGACCACCGACTTCAATTGGGACGTCTGGGGGTACGGAAAGCGCCTGCACCTCAACGGCAACGACATGAACGTGGTCGTCGCCGGCAACTTTCAGGTGACCAACCTGTCCATGACGCCCGGCTTCCAGCACACCGGCACGTGGTATGACTACTTCTCCGGAGCGTCCATCGAAGTGACCGACCTCGAAGCGGCCATGGACTTTGCACCAGGCGAATACCACCTGTGGACGGATGTGGCCCTGGAAACCCCGGAGAACATCCTCGCCATCGCCGAGGCCCAGGAAGACGCTGGATTCACCATCGCTCCCAACCCAGGCGTGGATGCCGCCCTGGTCTTCGACGCTCCCATCGCAGGCGCTGCGGAGCTGCGTGTGTTTGACCTGACGGGACGCGTCTGCCACCGGGAGGCCATCGCTCCGGGAACCCACTCTCTGCGGCTTCCGAGCCACTTGCCCTTCGGCCCACTCGTCCTGCGGGTGGTGTCCGAAAATGGCAATCAGGCGGCCCATTGGCTCCATGCTGAGTGACCCCGGTCACACCTTCGTGTCCATTCTACACTTCCGATTATTTTCGTGGCCGCCTTCGGGCGAACCGCCAATCGAACCGATTCATGCACCTAATCAGATTGATCCTTCCGGCCCTGGTCGGATTGTTCCTGACCACCACCCTGTCGGCCCAGTCGGTCTCGGGTGTGGTCAACGATGAGAATGGACAGCCCCTTCCCGGGGCCACCGTGCTCGCCAACGGTGGCGCCCGGGGGGTGTCGACGGACATGGATGGCCGCTACACCCTCTCCCTCGGCGCGGGCACCCACAGCATCGACTACAGCTTCGTCGGCTACCTCAAGACCAACCGCTCCGTGACCCTTGCAGCCGATGAAACCAAGGTCATCAACGTCCAGCTCGAAGCCGACGCCGTCCTGATGGATGATGTGGTCGTGATCGGATACGGTGTCCAGCGCAAGAAGGAAGTCACCGGCTCGATCGCCCAGATCGACAGCAAGCAAATCACCGCCGTTCGCACGCCCAGCTTCGAAGCCGCCCTGCAGGGACAGGCCGCGGGCGTGCAGGTGTCACAGAGCTCCGGTGTGGCCGGAGCAGGCAGCCTGATTCGTGTCCGGGGCGTGGCCTCCGTGTCCGCAGCCGGTGATCCGCTCTACGTGGTGGACGGCATTCCGATCACGCAGAATTACTTCCTGCGCGGCAACAGCGGCGCCATGAACAACAACCCACTGGCCACCATCAACCCGAACGACATCGAGTCGGTGGAGATCCTCAAGGATGCGGCCGCGACCGGCATCTACGGCTCACGCGGTGCCAACGGGGTCATCCTCATCACCACGAAGCGGGGCAAGTCCGGCACGAGCTACGAGTTCAGCTCGTCCATGGGCCTCTCCACTCCGGCCTCGTTGCCCAACATGCTCAACACCGAGGAGTACCTGACCCTCCGCCAGGAGGCCTGGGAGAACGACGGCGGCACGGGCTACGTGTGGCTTCCCGGCTTCACCTCTGCCGGCGACAGCCCGGAGACTCGCCGCGCGGCCTTCGAGGAAGCCATGATGACCAACACCGACTGGGTCAACGAGACCGTCGGCATGGGGGTCAAGCACAACTACAGCTTCGGCGCCCGCAGTGGCGGCGAGAAGCACAGCCTGTACGCCGGTGTCAGCTACGACGACAACGGCAGCTATCTCATCGGCAACAGTTACGAGCGCGTGAGCGGTCGACTGAACGGCGACTATGCCCCGACGGATTGGCTCAAGGTGATGCTGTCATCGAGCCTGAGCCGGGGCATCAACAACCGCATCGATGCCGCCTGGTCAGGTGGCCTCGGTGACGCGATGTCCAATGCCCTGCCCTATTACCCCGTCTACCGCACCGATACCCTCTTCAACGCCGACGGATCCGTGCAGGCCCTGCCGGGAGACTATTACCTCTATCAGGACGAATGGGGTGGGACGAAAAACCCCGTGGCCGTTCGCGAGAGCAAGACGTGGGTGACCACCGAGGACCGCTCCATCAACAATGCCAGCATCATCCTGACCCCCACCG
>Ga0160423_10005177_pt1 | contig 10645 bp, 8 predicted proteins | sample CRUFie14St8metaG_FD_108191 | JGI IMG/M metagenome (GOLD analysis project Ga0160423, IMG submission 108191) | Marine microbial communities from the Costa Rica Dome - CRUD Field 142mm St8 metaG | ecosystem: Environmental > Aquatic > Marine > Oceanic > Photic zone | place: Costa Rica: the Eastern... | reverse complement strand
GTGTACTGGGCGGACGGGTGGGGGAGGACGGCCGCGGACGCCACTATTGACCCCCCCCCCCCCCCCGCCGCCGCCGCTGACGCCACCGCATCTCCCTGCCTCTCCACCGCGCCCCTTGTCAGCTGGCAAATGCCGGAGACGTCCTTTTGCGTGAGATCCGTGCTGCTGAGGGAGGCGGTGGAGGACCTGGAGTGGCCCGGGGGCAGCGTGACCCTCAGCGTGGACAGGAACCCCCCAAGGGTGGAGTTCCTGTCGAGCGGGGCGGGATCCCTCTCCGTCAAGCTGCCGGAGAGTGAGCTGGTTGGGCTGTCCTGCGGTCAGGACCACCTTCGCCACGCGTACTCGTTCAAGAGGCTCAGGAGGACGCTGGTGGCGCAGGAGCAGGACCTGGAGGCCCTGACCAAGGTCAGCATCAGCGCTGACGGGGCGCTAAGGATCATGCACATGCTGAGCGCCTCGCAGGGCCCGAGGGCGCAGAACCGGCACCACGGGGCCACGTTCTACGGCAATGACAACTACTTTTCGAGTCAGCACGCTCCGGCCAGGACGGGGATCGTGCAGTACGTCCTACTCCCGCTGAGCGCGAGCGGGACGACGGCGGGGTTCTAGGGGGGAACCAAAAAAAAAAGAGGGGGAGTGGTGCCGCCGGTGGGGTTCGAACCCACGACAGTCTGCGGACCAAAACATACGTGCGAAAGATTTCGCGTTTTGTAAGGCAGAAATGATAACCACTACATCACAGCGACAGACTCTTGTGTAGAAAACACAAAGAGTGTGAGGATGTTTTGCATACTATATAGAGATCGCCCAATCTTGCTTTGAACGGGCGAATCTCGGCGGAAAAAAAGAGCGGTCCGAGGGCGGGAACGCGGAAGGGCGAGATCGAGCGGAAGATCTGCGACCACGACCCCACTTGCGCAGGGGGAGCGAAGTCGTCGTCGCGGACCCGACCGCCCTCGACTGCCCTCGACGAGACGACCATGGCGGCGGCCGCGATCATGGCCCCCGGGGTGCTCCTCAAGGCCGCGACGACGGTGGGCGTCTTCCTGGTGGCCCTGAAGCGGCAGCGTCGGAGCAAACGAGTCCACGAGTCCCGCGAGGACGGCGTGCCGGCGACGACGGAGGTGGGTCAGAGCGAGGATCCCGATCACAGACCCCCGATCCTTGCGGGACCTAGGCCCTGCATGGGAGACCTCTCGGCGATGGAGACCGTCGTCAACCTCGTGACCTGCGTGCCGTACTTTCGGATGGCAAGGAGCGTTCCCGTAGGCGTCAGCGTGTGGAACCGCTTGTTTTCACTTTCGTGCACCTTCACCGGGGTGTGCGCCTTTTTGTATCACCTGTCGACTGGGAAGATAAGGAACTTCTTCAGGCGGCTAGACTACACGGCGGTGGCGCTGTCGGCGGTCAGCCTGACGTGCGCCCGCACGACGGAGGCCACCAGGCCCCTCTTCGCCGCGGCGCTCTCCGCGGTCCTCGCGCCCTTCCAGCCCCTGCTCGTGGCCGGGGCCCACATGATGTCCACGGAGGTCGCCTTCCTGCGGAGGGCGCTCTCCGACCCCAAGCTCAGGGAGACCCACTTCAGGCACACCTGCTCCGGCCTCCTGGGGTTTGCGGCGTTTTACGGGGACGACTGGTTCCCGCAAGTTCCTTACCTCCACGCGGCCTGGCACGTACTCTCGGCGCACGCCACCAGCCTGACGGGCTGCCTGGTGCAGTCCCAGGTCGCTTGACGGGAGGAGGGAAAAGAGTAGAAATAAGACTTAAAGTCACTCGAAATGATGATATACTTGTAAGATTAGGAGTAGTCTCGATATCACGGAGTGTACAGACAAGGCGGCCGCGCGATCGATTGACGCGCGCACTGGAGGGTTCGACAAAGAATGGTAGAAGCGTTACAATAAAAAGGGGGGAAACCAGACCTTTTACTGAGCTCCCATCACACCCCTCGGCTCCTTTCTCTTCTTCACTCCTTCCTGCTGCAAGTTGAACATCGTCCTGATCTGGTCTCCAGTCAGCGTCTCGTGCTCCAGCAGGCCCTTGGCCAGCTTGTGCAGGTCCTTCTCGTGCTTCTTTATCAGCGCCCTCGCCCTAAGGAGAGAAGGAAGGACAGGAGAGAGAAACAGAGAAGAAAAAAAAAGGGTCAGCCCACTGATGCCCCGTGCGGTGTCTTCTTTGAGGGAGTCCCGACCCACCTTCCATACGCCGCGTCCACCAGCACCCTGGTCTCGTCCTCGATCACCTGCCTCGTCTCCGAGGAAATGATTAGCCCGTTCTCGTCATAGTCGTGCGCAACCGGACCAACCTTGTCGCTCATCCCGTACTTTGTGACCATCTCCCTCGCCAACCGCGTGGCGTGCTGCGATTCACGAACGAGAGAAAGAGAGAGAGAGAAAGTGTGCGTGTCCGGGCATGGAAGCGTGTCAGTGCCGGCACGCGTCGGGAGCCTGGGTCCGTCACGTCTGCTCACCTGGAGGTCGCTGCTCGCGCCCGTGGTCACCTCCTGCTCGCCGAAGATGAGCTCCTCTGCGACCCTCCCGCCCATCGCTACGTCCAGCCTCGCCAGGAGCTGCTTCCTGGAGATCGAGGTCTGGTCCTTCTCCGGCAGCTGCATCACCATCCCGAGCGCCTGCCCTCGAGGAACGATGGTGGCCTTGTGCACAGGGTTGGCCCCCTCAGTGTACAGCGCTACCAACGCGTGCCCCCCCTCGTGGTACGCAGTCAGCCTCCTGTTGTCCTCGGAGATCACCGCGGACTTCCTCTCCGTCCCCATCATGATCCGGTCCTTGGCGTACTCCAGCGCGGACATGGTCACAGCGGTGGCCTGATCCACCGCGGCCTTGAGCGCGGCGATATTCACCAAGTTGGCGAGGTCCGCCCCAGAGAACCCGGGGGAGCCCCTCGCGATAATCGACAGGTCGACGTCGTCCGACCTCGGGATGTTCTTGAAATGGGACTCCAGGATCTGCCTCCTGCCCTCGACGTCTGGGTTGGGCACGACGACGTGCCTGTCGAACCTACCGGGCCTTGTCAGGGCCTTGTCCAGGCTCTCCGGAAAGTTGGTCGCGCCCACCACGATCACGCCCTGGTTCTGCTTGAACCCGTCCATCTCGACCAGGAGCTGGTTCAGGGTCATCTTCATGTACTGCTGGTCCTTTGGGCTGCGCTTGCCGCCCACCGCGTCGATCTCGTCGATGAAGATGATGCAAGGCGAGTGCTTCTTCGCGGTGTTGAACAAGTCCCTGATCCTACGGGCTCCGACGCCCACGAACATCTCCTCGAACTCCGACCCGGCGGCGTAGAAGAACGGGACCTTGGCCTCCCCGGCGATGGCCCTGGCCAGCATCGTCTTCCCCGTGCCGGGGGGTCCCACCAGCAGGACACCCTTGGGGAGCTTGCCACCCAGCCTCGTGAACTTCTCCGGACCCTTCAGATATTCCACAATCTCGACGAGCTCCTGCTTCGCCTCGTCCACGCCCTTGACGTCCTCGAACTTCGTATCGCTCTCGAGGACGGGCCTGACCTCGTTGTTACCGGACAGGAACCGAGAGGGCATACCACCCTTGTCCTCCATGAGGGCGCCTATGCCGGAGATCACGATGAAGGCCAGGCCCAGGCTCCTGATGCTGCGCCACATCTGGGCCCTGAAGGAGGGCTCGGCCTGGGTGACGTGCACGGGAGCCGACGGCGTTCCGAGGCTCCCGGGGCCCTTGCCGCTCAACAGCCCCCCCGTCGACTCCGCCGCGGCTGCGGAGCCCTGAGACCCGCCCCCCGCGCTCTGGGCGGTGAGGCCCACCTGGAGGGTGCGGAAGAGGGACGACTTGTCCAACCTGTCCACCGCCACGAGGGCCTTCACATACTCCTTGGTCGCCTCCTCCGTGAACCCCAACGACCCACTCTCGAAAGAGCGTATGACCTCTTCGGGATTCCGAGAGGAGTTCGCGTAAAACGTGCGCACCCAGCCCCGGCTGCCGGACGCCCCGGACCCCGCAAGGGGCTTCAGCGCCTCCGGTGCCGCGGCAGCCGTCCTCCTCAGAAGGCCCGCGAGGCTAGACACCCTCAAGGCAGCCATGCTTGCCCCCCGCTCCTCTTGCGCTCTTCGACGCGAAAGCGTCACAGAGGCGTCGCGCTTGGGCCAAGTTTTCTCTTGCCCAGGCGTGGATTTTGATATTTTCTACATCCTACTTTGTACTTTTCCATGGAAACTTTGTAGTTTACGAAAATTGATCGTGATGATCGGAAGGGAATAATCCTTCCGATTTACAAAACCTGTGTAAAACGAGAAAGTGCGAACCCGTGACCGTTCACAGCCGAATCGACGCTCCCACAGCCGCTGAAATGAACGCAGTAGCCGAAGCCGGCCGAACCGCCAGCAGCAGCAGCAGCGCGGGGCACTTTGCCTGCGCAAGGACTTGAGGATGGCGTCCAATGCTCGGTAGCGTTGCGCGACAGACTAGTAAACGAAGGACCTCGGTCGTACCCCGAGCGAGCGCACGCGAGCGCGTTTTATAGATAAAGAGAACACGCACAGAGAGAGAGAGAGAGAGAGCCGGACGCCGCGTTCCTTCTCTTCGCAGACTTTGCAGACTTTGCAGACTTGGCGTGACCCGAACCCAAAATGATTGGAAGTGGCATCATCAAGGTGAGAGAAGAGGTCCTACCACAACCCGCGCGAGTCCCAGCGCGCTGACGAGACTCGCCGCATCTCAACTCCTTCCTTCCCCAACCGCCCACCACGACAGGACATCAGGGCGCGAAGCCCCCACTACTGGTCGGACTGGACGGAGGAGGCCCTCAAGGGAAGGCAGGCCCTGACGAGGATCGCCGCGGCCTCCATCTACATTTTCTTCGCCTCCGCAGTCCCGGCCATCGCCTTCGGCCAGCAGCTCAAGAAGTACACAAAGGATGACATGGGAATCGTGCACACCTTGGCGGCCACCGGCATCACTGGGTGCATGCAGGCCCTCATCGGGGGGCAGCCCCTGCTGATCGTGGGCGTCGCGGAGCCCATCGTGATCATCTACCACTTCCTGTACGAGTACGCCGACACCCACAACATCCCTTTCGTCCCTTGGAGTGGATGGGTCTGCGTGTGGGCCAGCATATTCCTGGTACTCCTCGCCCTCGGTAATGCCGCCAACTTCATCGAGAAGTTCACGCGCTTCTCGGGCGAGATCTTCGGCCTTGCGATCGCCATCCTCTTCCTGCAGCAGTCCATCAAGGGCCTCGTGGAGGAGTTCACGGAGTACGATGCCGTCTCGGGAGCCTGGTCCACGCTTAATGGAGTCTTCGGACTGCTCCTGGCGTTTATCTACATCTCGTCCTCCAGGGCCTTGGGGGGAGCGAGGAAGTGGAAGGTGGGAAACTCGGCGATCCGCGCCATGCTGGCGGACTACGGGCCGGCCATCATGATCGTGGTTGTGAGCGCCCTATCCTTTTCCCTCAAGGGCAACGGGGACGTCCCCCAGCGGATGAAGGTGAAGGCCCCCGTGGACTCGTACTGGCTCAAGCACGGTGTCTACGTCGCGGATGACATGGCCAAGATCGAAACGGCGGACATTCTGGCCGCAATGGTCCCAGGCCTTGTCATCTCCGTCCTCTTCTACTTTGACCACAGCGTGAGCAGCATGCTTTCCCAGCAGCACGAGTTCAACGTGAAGAAGCCATCGGCGTACCACTACGACCTGCTCCTGATCTCCGCCATGACAATCATCTGCGGCATGCTCGGCCTGCCGCCCGTCAACGGGGTCCTCCCACAGGCTCCCCTCCACACGAGATCGTTGTGCTCCAAGATCAAGCGCAAGGGCGCGAAGGACGCGGAGAGCCTGGAGCACAAACCAGAGCAGGCGAGCCTGGTGTGCCACGAGACCAGGATCAGCAACCTGGTGCAGAGCGTGCTTTGCCTGATTTGCATGCTGGTCGGGTACAAGTTCTTGAACAACGTTCCCACCAGCGTGATCTGGGCCTTCTTCACGTTCATGTCCCTGGAGTCTCTCCCTGGGAACCAGCTCTTCGACAGGATCAACATCATTGCGTCAGACAAGAAGAGGAGGAAGCAGTTTCTGAACACTCATCATGCGCTCTACCTTGAGAGCGTGCAGTTCTCCAAGATCGTGCAGTTCACCTTGATTCAGGTCGTGCTGCTGCTGGGAATCTGGGCCATCACCGTGTGGACCGGCCTGATCGGCATCAGCTTCCCGCTGCTGATCATGGCTCTCGTCCCGTTCAGGCTCTACGTGCTGCCCAGGTACTTCACGGAGACCGAGCTGAACGACCTGGACTCGAGCGAGGTCGAGGAGCTCCCGGCGGGGATCCACAACCCTGCCCTCGCGGGCAACGGCAAGACAGGTTCCTTTGCGGCGGAGGACTCGGACTCAGACTCGGCCCAGTCCGTGTTGGACGACGGCACGGAGGGCTACAGGACCATGGGGTTCAAGAAGACGCTGACGGAAGACGAGATCAAAAAGAGATTCTCCAACCTGGAGAAGGCGTCCAACAACTCTTTGTGAGAATAAGAGCGCCCCCACCCATCCTAACCCTTGTTATGAATAATCGCGTTATGAATTTCTGCGCCAAATCCCCTGAATTCTCAACGCGACGCCGCCAGCATGTAGTCCCCCAGCTCTCCGTGGGTCCCCTGGAACTCCAAACACCTCGAAAGGAGCGGGGTCCCCGTCGAGAACAGGCCCTCGCTGGACTTGGCCGCCGTCCACGCCCTCTCGCTGGCCGTCATCATTACCAGCAGCAGGCTCGACACCAGCTCCCTCTCTCTCGGGTTCCCCTGGTCGAGCATCCCCGAAAGCGGCCGCAGGACGCCAAGGTCGACCGCCCGGTGCAGGGCATCCGGCCTGTGCGTCCCAAGCGCGCCCAGCAGTCCTGCCAGGCTCACCTTTGGGGGCAGCGAGAAGTCCTCCATCCACTCCGACAGGAGAGGGCTCCTGGGCGATGCGGCGGCGGCGCCCCCCGCCTTCTCCGCCCCCCGCCCCACCTCGCTCTCGAGCAGGGACACGAGCTCCTTGACGAGGGCGGGGGACCTGCCAAGCGCCTCTGCCACGCGCTCGCTCAGCCCCATCCCACAGAGCCCGCTGAGGGCCTGCGCGGCCATCACCCTCTGCTCCCCCTTTCCCGACCCGAGCAGCCGCGACAGTCTCTTCACGTCCCCGCCCTGGTAAGGCAGGAGCACGGAGTTGATCGTTCTGACGTCCGCCTCGGCCTCGCTTGCCTGGGTTCTGGCCCCCTTGTCGGACCCCAGAGCCTCGAGGCGGCTCCTGGCCAGGGCCTGCTGGTGCGCGGAGCCAAAGTGGGAAAGCTGCACGAGCTTCCAAACCTGGCCGGCGCGAGCGGCGCCATCCACGAGGGCCTCGTCCTTGGCACAGATCGACCGAACGGCGTGCTTGCCGAAGTTGAGCATACGGTCCTTGTCCACGGACTCGATGATCGACTCTGCGGCCCCCACGTCGCCCTCGTCGATGGCCCGCCACAGCTGGTCGGCCTTCCTGCTGAGGTCCTGGCCGCCCTTCGTGGCGGACGCGAGCCTCGCCTCGAGCTCAGCAAGGTCCAAGTTCCCCTTGCCGTCGATGCAGTCGTTCACAAGCTTGTCGAGCCAGCTGAGCCAGCTCTCCAGGACGACCCCCTGGGACGGGGTCGAACCCTGGTCGACCTGCTGCGCAGACGCAAGCCCCCCCGACGCCAACGACGACGCGAGAAACGCCGAGACGGTCGCGGCCAAGAGTCCTCGCGCTCCCCAGCCCCCCGCGTCGCTCTCGCCCTCGCCCCGCCCTCCTCCGCCACGGTTGGGGGGCGCGCCCCCGCTCCCGCCCGCCGAGCCGCCTGCGGGCCTCCAAGCCCGTAGAGCGTGGCCCTTCCGGCCATTTGGCCGAGGTTGACGCCTCCCCCCGACCAGGCCCGGACCACGAGCTGCCCTCATCGCTGCCCTCGACACCATCCTCATCTACTCTCATCTCAATTGAGAGACACCCAAGACCACGCTCACTCAATTGAGGCTCAAGTGCACTTTTTCCAACTCGCTTTTCGACATTTCCAGAAGTGTTTTTTTTCTCGCGCGTTCCCCCGTTTTTTTTTTTTTTTTTTTTTTTCTGCCAGCCGCATCGCGGGAGAGAGACGCGCAGACCGACCCGACCGAGCCACACGAGCCGACCGAGGAGGGGAGAGAGGGAAGAGAGAGGGGTGTAGAAGATTCGAAGATGCCCGGGACGGAGACGAACCAGGGCGGGGCCAAGGTCCAGCCCGAGCACATGAAGCTGTACTACGGGAGGCTCTTTCCGCACCAGACCATGTACAAGTGGCTTGCGTACGGGAACGACTATGCGAGGTCCAAACACCCCAAGGCGGACAGGTCGTTCTTCTCCCGCAGGGAGTTCTGCTTCACGCTGGACGGCGACATCTTCGTGAGGTACCAGAGCTTCAAGGACGCGGAGGAGATGGAGGCCGCGATCAAGCAAAAGTGCCCAGCGAAGATCGACATCGGCCCGGTCTACAACGTGGACCCGCGGAAGAGGGCTGCGTACTCCGGCGGGAGCGGCGGAGACCTCTCCGGCGCGGGCGGCCTCCGGGCTTTCCAGCCGGTCGAGCGCGAGCTCGTCTTCGATATCGATATGGACGACTACGACGACTTCCTCAATTACACACACAAGGACCACGGCTGGGAGAAGTGCTGGGCCCTGATGGCCGTGGCCATCCGGGTTTTGGACCGCGGACTCCGCGAGGACTTCGGCTTCGAGCACATCTTCTTCGTGTTCTCGGGCAGGAGGGGAATTCACTGCTGGGTTTGTGACAAGCGGGCCAGGATGATGACGGACGAGCAGAGGGCTGCCGTGGCGAACTACTTTTCCCTGTGCAGGGGCAGGGAGGGGGGGAAGGCCAAGGTGATGCTCACGTCGCCGAGGCACCCCTCGGTGCAGCGGGCGGCCGAGATCCTTGAGCCCATCTTCGTCGACGAGATGCTGCCGGCCCAGGGGCTGCTGGACACGTCGGAGAGCTGGGAGAAAATACTGGAGTACATCCCGGACGACGACGTGTGCGACAAGCTCAGGGAGAGGTGGCAGAACGGAAGGCGGAGCTCCACGTCAGCGGTGGAGGACGTGAACAAGTCGAGGTGGGGGGAACACACACACACACACACTACTCGACCGCCCTCGGTCAACTGACCTTAGCTCTCCCCCTCATCCTCTCTCTCTCTCATCTCACTTTTGGGCCTTCCATAGGTGGCTGGAGCTCTGCAAGGAGGTGGACCGTTGCGTGGGCCGCACCAAGGACCCGATGAAGAGGAGGCAGCTCGCGAAGTGCAAGGACGAGATCGTCTTTGCATACACGTACCCCAAGCTCGATATTGAGGTCTCCAAGAAGAGGAACCATTTGCTCAAGGCCCCCTTCTGCGTTCACCCTAAGACCGGCAGGGTCTGCGTTCCCATCGACCCGGAGGTGAGTGACAATGAAGACGCCGAGGGCTGTGGGACCCCGCGCCGGACGCCCATCTCCGCACGCGCTGACGCGATCCTCCCCACGTACCATCTCCATCCCGCTCCCCTCGCTCGCAGCGGGCGGAGGACTTTGACCCGGACAGGGACGCCCCCACCATCTTCCAGCTGCTGGAGGAGCTCGACAGCGGTGCGGAGAGGACGAGCATGAGCGAGAACGTGGAGCTCTTCGAAGACCTATTCCTCAAGGGGCTGAGCAGGTCCACCCAGGAGGAGCTTGCGGCAAAGACGAGGGAGGCTGTCGGAATGGCCGTCGACTTTTGAGGGGAGGATGGGGCGCGCGCGAGAGAGAGAGAGAGAGATAGATAAACACTTGGTAATGCCCTCTTGTCGTCCAGAAAACTTAACGTGTTTTCGTTTGGGAACGTTTTTCCTAGCACATCAGGCTCTCCCTCGTGTCCGCCCCCGTGACCGGGTTGGTCCCCTTCGCGCTGGGCTTCCTGCACAGGAACTGCTGTACGTCCTTCCTGAGCACCACGTCGGTCCAATCGCTGTTCTCGATGACGGCCCGCTCAAACCTCGCGGCGGAGACCTGGGCGCCCTCCAGCACCGCGTCCGTGAAGTCCGAGTCCTCGAAGTTGCCCTGCTCCAGGTCCGCGAAGGAGAGGTCCGCTTTTCGGAAGGTGGAGCCCTCGGCGAAGGCGGCAAAGAGGGACACACCCCTCAGGTTTGCCCCGTCAAAGTTGCACTGCTTCATGATGGTCTTGGTGAAGTCCGACTCGGTGAGGTTCTGCCCCGAAAAGTCCGAGTTGCTGATCGGCGTGGAGTTGTTCCCTGGCAGCATGGCAGAGCACGAGTTTTCGGGTGGTCAGCAACTCACCGAGAGAGCACACGAGGGAAGCGGTTGGGGTGGGGGCGACTCACCATTCCTTCCGCCCGACACGGCGAGGGCGGAGTTGAGCTCGGCGGGGTTACCGGCGCCGAAAAACGCCGCTGCGCATGCGGCGGTCGCAACGAGAGCCTGGCCCGCCCGCCTGGCGAGGGTCGCCCTCGCCTCCTGGGGACGCCCGCCCGTCGAGACCTCCTCCACCGGCCGCCCGGAGGCTCGATGGGGCCTGCTACGCGACGACCCGGGTTCCTGGCCGCGGCAGAACCACGCGGGGCTCCCGCGGGTCCGGGCAACTGCCCTCGTCGTCGTCGTCGTCGTC
>Ga0160423_10005176_pt1 | contig 10646 bp, 4 predicted proteins | sample CRUFie14St8metaG_FD_108191 | JGI IMG/M metagenome (GOLD analysis project Ga0160423, IMG submission 108191) | Marine microbial communities from the Costa Rica Dome - CRUD Field 142mm St8 metaG | ecosystem: Environmental > Aquatic > Marine > Oceanic > Photic zone | place: Costa Rica: the Eastern... | reverse complement strand
TTGGTAAAATGGTTCAGTCATTAACTGAAGTTTCTAATCAACAAAGAGAACAAAGAAAGCTAACCGGACAAAGTGCTACTAATATAGGTGCAATGAATATGAGCATGGTATCATCCATTGATATGCTTAAAACTATTAATGCATTAAGTAGTGAATTAGGAATTAATGTTGATGCTGCATTTAGTAAAGCAACACTTTTAGAAGCAGCAGAACTAACAGAATTAATGGGTATGTCAGCTGAATCAGCAGCTAAATTGTCTATTAGAGCTGAAGCTAATGGTCAATCATTAAAAAAGCATACACAAGAATCTTTTAAAACTACTAAAAACTTTATTCAGCAAAATAAATCAGCTGTAAATGTTGGACAAGTAATGGATGATGTTGCTAATGTATCAGGTGGAGTAGCAATGTCATTAGGTAACTCAACTGAAGCTTTAACAAAAGCAGCTGCTCAAGCAAGATCAATGGGATTAAGCTTGAAGGAAATGGAAAATATTGCTGACGGTCTACTTAATATAGAATCTTCCTTAGAAGCTGAAATGGAGGCTGAATTATTAACAGGTAAATCTCTTAATTTAGAAAGAGCAAGATCTGCAGCATTAATGAATGATATGGAAACTCTTGGTAAAGAGATAGCAGGAAACCAAGAGATCCTAAATGCCTTCCAATCAGGTAATAGATTAGAGCAACAAGCCATTGCTAAATCATTAGGAATGTCTACTGATCAAGTAGCTGATATGATATACCAGCAAAAAATTAGTGCTGGAATGTCGGAAGAACAAGCACGAAAAGCATCAGGTATAAGTGAAGAAGAAGCTAAAAGACTATCAGTTCAAGAGTCTTTAAATAAATCAATGGAGAAATTCGCAGCAGCATTAGCTCCTATAACATCATTTTTAGCAACAATCGTATCAAATAAAGCCGTTCTTATAGGAGTATTCAGTGCTATAGCATTGACATATATTCCTAAAATTATAAATGGTTTTGGAGCAGTAAAAACAGGCCTAGCAACCATAACAAAAAGTATGGGTGGCTTGGGAAAAGTTTCCGATGTAGTATTTGGTAAAATGTATAAGGGCGGACAATTCATGCCTGGTGGAGCAAGAGCTGCTGCTGGAGGTGAGAGAGGTATTAGTCTACTAGGTAGAATGGGAAAAGCCTTAAAGTCAAGCTCATTAGCAACATATGCACAAGCTGCCGCTACTAAAGTTCTTGATGCAGCTATATTCGCAAAAAATCTAGTAGTAGGTACTGCTATTAGATTAATGAATAGTAATATAGTTGTAAAAACAAGAGATTATCTTGCAGATAAAGCACAAGCTGTTCAAACACTTTTATTAAATGGATACTTAGCAGCTAAAAATGTAATAATGAATACTACTTTAGGTAGATATATTGCATTAGGAGCAGCAAAATTAGTAGATACAGCTAGAACCTTAGCTGGTATTGGAGCTACTGTAGGTCAAACAACCGCTAATACAGCCCTTGCCGCTTCACAAACAGCTTTAAGTACAACAGGTGCAGCAGCAGGAGGAGGTATGGCAGCCGCTGGAGCTGGATTAGGAGCATTCGGAGCAGCAGCAGCACCCGCAATACCAGTTATCTTAGCAATCGGTGCAGCATTACTGATGGCATCTCCTGCTATTTATGCTTTTTCATTTGTTATTAAAGCATTAGGAGAAGTTATTATAGGGGTATTATCAATGGTACCTCCAATCATTACAGCAATAGCAGATGGATTTGTAAGTATTATGGGAGCCGTAACACCTCAAAATGTATTAGCTATGGCTGCTTTAGGTCCTGCATTAGTTTTAGCATCTATTGGATTAGTTGCTTTTGGAGCAGCTATGGCAGGAGCAAGCTTTGCATCATTTTTTGGAGGAGGTATTTTAGATGATGTAAAAGAATTTGCAACACTAGGACCAGGTATAGCACAGTTAGGAGAAGGTCTTAAACAAACAACTGAATTCTTTAAAAGTATAGGAGATGCATCAGACTCTTTATCACAAATTACTGAAGATCTTAAAAGTTTTTCTGAAGCTGCCTCAGGAGCAACATTAATGTCAGTAGGATTAGGTGTACTATTTCTTGCTAACGGATTTAAATTAATGAATAAAGTTAACGCTCCTGCTCAATTACAATCTTTAACATTATTAGGACAACAAGCAGAAGCATTGAACGGAGTCGGTAATGGTTTATTTAGAATAGCTGGAGGTTTAGCATCAATGGCAACTGCAGGACTTTTTGCAATACCAATTATAGGAAGCCTTCTTGCATTATCTTCTGCAGCACCTGGTTTATTATTAGTAAGTAAACTATTTGGATCATTTGGAAAAGGAGATGAAGAGAAAGATAAAGATGAAAAGTTAGAAGCTATGATTAAGGAAATGAAAGACATGAAATTAATCTTAAATAAAATACTTGATAAAGATACTGCAGTTTATATTGATGGTGAAAGAATAGATGAAGCTATTCAAGTAGGTAGTAAATTAGATTAAAAAAATATATTGAACTATTTATAATAAAAGGAAATGGGACTTAAAGACAAATTAATTACCGGACAAAGTACATTATCAAAGAATAATGGCGGACCTAATAGCAAATTAGCTGCATCTTCACGAGAGTCAAATCTTCATGGTAGATTGAATGGAGTTGCTGGATATTCATTAGATGGTAGTGATTTTATTAATGTAAATAAAAATTATCAAGAATATTCTGATGGTGTTCCAAACTTACTTCCTAATCCTTCCGTATTAGATACTGATGGCGTTACACCAAAATCTGCACTTTCTACTCCAAGAACTAAACAATTAAATAATACTTTTTCAAAAGGTACTTATAGAGATAATCCACCAGAAGGCGCACAAGCTTTTTAAAATGAAAAATGGGGTTATTAAAATCGTTCAAAAACGGAACACAGACCGACCTTAGGCAAAAAAAATTCGGTAAAGATAGACCTGGTGCAGGTTCGTCCAACCAACCCTATGTTCAGCAATCAATAGACGATACTATGATCCCAGGTTCATCAACAGATGGATTAATAAGAGGAGGATTAAATGCAGCTACAACAGCTTTGGAAGATGCTAATAGGTTAGCAGATTTATTATTTGATGATAAAAATCCAGCTGGGTTTTTATTTGTAAATAAACAAAGACTACTATCAAAAATATCTCCAAAGACTCCTGCATCATTTGGTAGTGGATATACTGGTGGAACTATAAACCAAGGAGTTTATTCTCCAATATCAACTGTACAACAAGCTGAAAAAGGATTTTCGGGACTTCATATAGAAAGATTTGGATTACTTTTAGGAAGTGGTTTAAATAGATATGATGCAGTTGTACAAGGTAAATCTAATAATGGTGTACCTTCTGATAGTAGAGTGTTTGGATTACAACAAGCTTTATTTACTGATAATGGAGCTCCACAAGGAACTTTAGATGTATTTAAGGTTAGCGATAATAATGATACTCCAGTAGTTTTAGAATATAGTGGTGGTCCAGGATCTAATACTGGTGAAGGAAATACATTATTAAAATATTCAACAACACCATTAGGAGGTAAATCAACTATAAATATTAATACTGAAGGGACTTTTTTTAAAACATCCTTTGATTTAGAACAACCTAACTTTACAACCGCTATAGATCTTACAGACAAAAAATCTGGATTAGGACTACAGCTTATAAATGAAAATAGATATCTTACCGAAGATAATTTTAATATTCAAGATACTTTTGATCTTATAGGTAATGGTACAAATAAATGGGGGTTAGGTATAAATGTTAATCCTAAAGCTGCTACTACTGTTGTTGGTGGTCTATTAACAACTAACATTAAAATAGAGAATACTTTATTTACACCCATTCCTGATCCTACAGAAGATGTTCAATTTAACCGACCAAGAGATATTAGTAATAAAAGATCAACTATCTCTTCTATTGATAATCTGTATACTCAATTTTTTGTAGATAGAGATTTAACTCCAGCAATAAAACAATTTTCAGGACCCGAAGGAGATAAGTTTGGTATTTCTAATGTTTTAATTAATAAGGCAACAGATCAATTTGCTGCCCCTATTAATAGTAATATTAATTTAACAGGGACGTATTTCCAACCTTCAACTCAAATATTAGATAGAAATTTTACAACTCCAATAGACCTATCAAATAAATCTTCTTTTTTATCTTTAAAAGATTTATATGATAATAAAATTAAACCTGGAGTAGGATACACTAATTTATACCAACTAGAAGGAAATAGTAGTGATAATTGGGGTTTAGGAAATGGTTTAATATTTAATTTAGCAACTGATCCTGAAGGTGCCCCACAATCAGTATCGTTATTAAAACCTGATGCTGGAACATATTTTATTAATCCAATATCTGTTACAAATCTTAACCTTAGTAATAATATTACATCTACCGGTACAAATACGGATAATAACGGTATTAGATTAAAAAGGTTATATGAAGATAAAAAAATAGTTGATGGTATTATAAGAGATTATGATATTAAGAAAAACATATCAGATCGATTAGGTTTTCAAAAATCTAATAATATAAGAGTCGCTACTGACAATAATAATGCACCTATTATATTACAAGGGCCAGAATTCAACACCTCCTTCCCTCCAGCAACACAGAATACTAATAATAATATAACAGTAGAGAAAAAAATCCAAAGCGCATATGATAGTATTCAAAGCGACTCAGGAGAAAATATAAATAGATTAAATGGATCTAACTTAGCTACCGATAATAATAATAGTCCTGTAGGATCTAGAACTATTAATAAAAAGTACGATCAGCAATTAACTTTTAATGAAATAAAGGCCAAACCTAGACAGGGCGTAACCGATGGTAACTATCCTACCTCTATACCTGAAATAGGACCTGACTTTAGAAAAAGTGTAAAGAAATTTAATACTTATGCTAGTAGCTATAATACTACTAATGGAAGAAAAGATACTAGAGTAAAATATGGAAACCCTGGTGGAACTGATAGTAAAGTTGTAGGAAGTAATAAACAATCACCATTTAAATCATTTACTTCATTAAACTCCTCAGACGTATTAGATAAAATAAACGCTTCTAAAGTATATAAAGCTGAACAAGCAAATACATCATTAAAGGATCTAGTAAATTTTAGAATAGGAATTATTGATAATGATAATCCTAAACAAAAAGATTATATACATTTTAGAGCTTTTCTAAAAGATATAGATGATAAGTATGTATCATCTTGGGATGCTTTAGATTATGTAGGTAGATCTGAAAAATTTTATAATTATAAAGGAGGGTTTGAAAGAACTATATCAACCTCCTGGGTAATGGCTGCACAATCTAAAGGGGAATTATTACCAATGTATCAAAAATTAAATTTCCTAGCTTCAACTTTAGCAGGGGATTACTCTTCTGCAGGATATAATAGAGGAAATCTTTCTACTCTGACCATAGGAGATTATGTTGTAGAACAGCCTGGTTTTTTCAAAAATATTTCTTTTAAAATGAAAGAAGGTAACTCATGGGAATTAGGTATTAATCAAAGCGGAACTCAAGTAGGTCCACAATTATGTCATATTATAGAAGTAAGTGGTTTTGATTTCACCTGTATACATGATTTCCGTCCTCAAAAATTAGCTGATCAATTTGACTCAGGAAGAGCATTTATATTAAACAGTCCTAGTACTAACTATATTAATTCATCCTACAGCCCAGTTTAAGTTATGAGATATGATAATATACCATTTGTTTATGCTCCTACAGGAGAAAGAGCTTATAGAAATATAAGATATCCCGAAATCCCTCTTTCTGAAAATGATACATACATGTATGCAACTGAAACCGATAGACTGGATACTTTAGCTTTAAGATTTTATAAAGATCAATCCTTATGGTGGATTATAGCTATTGCTAATCCTGGTATGGATCTATTTACAATATTTCCTCCAACACCAAAAAGAATTAGAGTACCATCAGGTATTAATAGTATCTTAGGTGAATTCGATCGAATAAATAATACTAATTTAGTTTTAGATTATAATTTAAATATAACTAGAAATAAATCAGGAGCTGGTAATAATCAATTATTACAAAATCAAGGATCTATTACATCTCCAGGCGTCGGAAATGGTGGAGCTGGTGGAGCAATCGGAGGATCAACTGCTGCTAGCTTTCAAGCAGGTGCTGGTGGAATTTATTAATTTTAAAAGTTTTAATATTTATTACTATGTCTAGTATAGGTGCAAATCCATCTCTTCCAGGAGAAGGGATGTTTAAATGGGTTAAGAAACAAGTAGATGCAAGACAAAAAATCTATGGTAAAAAAGAAAACAGAACACTAGAAGAAATAAATTATCTTAATAATAGAAAACCATGGATCAAATTAGCCTCATCAGTAAGTGTAAAAGATAGTGTTAAGCTATCTAAAGCTGGCTTATTACAGTATGGTCAAGGAAGAAACCTAGCTAAAAACTTTGTATTATTTAATGGAGTATCAATAAACACCGGAGATGGATTAGGAAAAGGATTTAGATCCGGGATTGGATTAGGTAATGATGTTGCATATGGTATAGGAGGAAAAGATTTCGGTTATAAACCTATGCCAGCAATCGAATCAGTAACATTATCAACAAAAGGTAGCTATGGAGGTCTTAAAGAAGCAACTATAAAAATATTTGCATATAATAAGCAACAATTTGATATTATAGAATTACTTTATCTAAGGTTAGGATATTCTGTACTATTAGAATTTGGTCATAGTCAATATATAGATAACAGCAATCAAGTAAGACAAATGGGTCCTACAATGACAGATACTACTTGGTTTGATAACGCTTTTTTTGAAATACCTGCTGAAACTATTTCTTCTATAAATGAAACATCTAGACTTGCTGGCAGATACCAAACAACAGCAGATACTATTAGTGATCTACCATTGGACTTTGGTATAGGTGATAACGTAGGAGCAAAAGCACAAGATTTAAGAAATCTAGCTTCCAAAAGAGCTAATGCTGCAGTGCAAAAAAATGTAATGGAAGCTCAAAAATTAGTGTTAGATATCAAGAAAAAATATGTTGGTAACTATGAAGGTATGATTGGTAAGATATCTAACTTTAGTTGGGACTTAAATAGTGATGGAGTATATCAAATAACTTTAAAAGTTATTACATATGGAGATTTAATAGATGGCTTCTTTGTGAATACTAAAAAAGTTTTTCCTAAAGATGGAGAAATAGGTAAGGGTTTAGTTGCTGGTTTAGTAGGTAAACTAGTAAGTATTTTCTCAGGACTATTTGGAGGCGAAGAAGAACCTGACCCTCCAGAAATTCCAGATATAGATAGAAAATTTTTAAAAAACGCTAAAGATGTTACCGATATTAATGGAATACTTTATATGTTTTATGATGGATTATATAATTCAGGAGGTTCAGGATATGAAAATAGAAAAAGTATTGGAGGTGGAAACCCATGGAAATTTTATACAGAAAATATAAATGTAGATGATCAAGAAGGATTTAGCGGTACTAGTCCAGCAGATATTTTTGATATAAAAACTATAGGATCGGCAGATGACGAAAAAGGAGAAGGATATACAGATGATAAGTATATCAGTTTAGGATACTATCTTGATATTCTAAATAAATTTACAATGGGGTTCATCGAGGAAGGTACTGATGATATTACTGGTTTTGAACCAAATGCTGATTCAGAAAATGGTCCAATACAATTTGATAATAGTCAAGATACTTTTTTCTGTAACACTAGCTTTTATCAAATATCTGGTGATCCAACTATATGCTTAATAAAAAATACAGGAGCTCCTGCTAGTATTATTACGGATGATCAGTATAGAGATTTTAAAGTAAGAAAAAATGGTATTTTAGTAGGAGATATTATGAACATATATCTTCAAATGAATTATTTAGCTGAACTATGTTATAATGCAGCAAAAAATAAAGACTCTAAAATAACTGTAAAAGATCATATTGAAACTATATTAAATGCAGTATCTGAATCATTAGGTGGATTAAATCGTCTTAAAGTAAAATGTGATGAAAATACTGGTAAATTATATATTTTTGATGAAAATCCAATACCTGGTAGAAAACTACTTGCTGATTTTATTAACATAGGAGCTAATAATCCTAAACCGGTAGAATTTTTAGTATATGGATTCGAAGGAGATAGAGGATCTTTTGTAAGGGACTTTGGTATAAAATCAAAAATTGATAATAGTCTATCAACTATGATTACTATAGGTAAAAATAGAACAGGGATAACACCAGGATATGATGCAACACCTTTTGCTAATTGGAATGATGGATTAGAAGATGTAGTAATGCCTAATTTAATAGTAGCTTCTCAAAACTCTAATGACTTAGCAAGTTATAAAGAAGAATATAAAGAAAAATTAGAAAGTTTAGCTAATCTAGCTAATAAGCTATATAAAAATGATGAAAAAGTAAAATTAAAATATACAAGTCAAACAAAAAATGTACTAAGAGAAGTAGTAATGGCTGAACAATCAGTCCATGCAGCTGAGCAAAAAGAAACAGGAGGATCATCTCCACTTGCAGGATTTCTACCTATAAGCTTAGATTTAACTATTGATGGATTATCTGGTATGAAAATATTTCAAACCTATACAGTACCAAATAGTTTCTTACCATCACAATATCCTAAAGCATTTAATTTTATATTAAAAAAATATTCACATAATGTAACTAAGGATGGATGGACTACTAAGTTAGAATCATTTTCTATACCATCAGAGCAAGAAGAACCATTAGATGAACCTTGGTATTCAATGCCTGCTGATACTTTAGCAGCTATTGTAGCGGAAGCTGAACAAGAAAAAAACGATGCTGAATTCGAAGCACAACAAACTCTATATGAATCACGAGCAGGAGTTCGTGGCGGAGTAGCAGGAGCAGGAGCCGCTGCAGGAGGAGCATTAAATTTTAGTGGAGGAGTAGTAGAGCTAACAGGTGGTACTTTTAAATTTGATATAGAGCAAGCTTTAACCCTAGCTAAAGAAGAAGGTATATCTATTGCTTCAGGAGCTAGAGAGTCCCTAAAACTAACCTTACAATATATGCAAGATGATCCTAATATGACAGATACATCAAGAGCAGCGTATTTATTAGGTACTATGTCAGCAGAATGTGGATATAGATTAACAGCTTATGAGTCGTGCTTTAGTTGTGGTGGTTGGGATGCTAAACCTCCTCCATGTCAAGGAGCATTAAATTATTATAGAAAAGTTAACCCACCATATAAGAAAAATTACTACACACTAGGATTAGATGCAAATGGCTATCCTTATTATGGAAGAGGAGCGATTCAATTAACAGGTAAAGCTAATTATGATACATATGGTAAACTTCTTGGTTTAGATTTACTTAACAATGGAGATGATGCTTTAGTGCCACAAAATTCATACGCTATTGCTTCAACATACTTACTTAATAGAGGTACTTATAAAAATTTACCAAATAATCTTAAAGCTGCAAGACAAAGTGTAAACGGAGGTACTAACCATCAATCTCAAGTAGATACTGCATATGGACAATGGTTAAATGTATTTAATAAATTAATGGCATAGTATGGCAATAGCAGGATCAAATCCATGCTCTATAGGAGAAGGAATGTATCGATGGACAAAACGATCTATACTTAATAGACAAAAAATATTAAGTAAGTCTACCGATCGATCTTCTGAAGAAATAAATTATGTAAATAATAGAAGACCATGGATTAAAATGGCATCATCAGTTAAAGTAACTAGTGAAGGCGCAAAAAAATTATCAAGATCCGGTCTTAACGAATTTACTGGTAGAAGCTTAGCTAAAAATTTTGTTTTATTTGGCGGAACAGCCATCGGTACTAATAATACTAGAGCAGGTATTGGTAAAGGCTTCTCAGGTGCATATGGTATAGGAGGAACTGACTTTGGATATAAACCAATGCCAGCTATTACTAATTTAAGAGTTAGGACAAAGGGAAGGTTAGGTAACTTAAAAGAAGCACAACTTAATATAAAAGCATATAATAAACAACAATTTGATATTATAGAACTTTTATATTTAAGATTTGGATATACAGTAATAATAGAATTTGGACATAATCTTTATATATCTAGAAGCGGAGAAGTAAGAAACACAGGAGGTACAATAATTGATAAGTATTGGTTTGAAGATAACAATTTTAAAATAGATACTTCACAATTAATTTATTATAATAAAAAAATAGTAAATGCTTCAGATGAAGCATATGAATCATTAGAAGGAAAAGCAAAGGAAGCAGCAGAAAAAATAAATGATCAAGCTGATGATAATATACAAGCTATTCAAAACTCAATACTAGCGTCAAGAATACAATATCAAGGTCATTATGATGGCATAATTGGTAAAGTCACTAATTTCGATTATAAGCTTAGTAAAGATGGAGTATATGATATTAATCTAACTATTATTAGTTATGGTGATTTAATGGATAGTTTTTTTATTAACACTAAGAAAGTCTTTGCTAAAGATGGAGAAGTTGGTGGTAGCTTAGTAGATACAGTTCTTGGTAAACTAACTAGTTTTTTTTCTAATTTATTTGGAGGAGAAGAAGAAGTAGATCCACCTGAAATTCCTG
>Ga0160423_10005174_pt1 | contig 10647 bp, 9 predicted proteins | sample CRUFie14St8metaG_FD_108191 | JGI IMG/M metagenome (GOLD analysis project Ga0160423, IMG submission 108191) | Marine microbial communities from the Costa Rica Dome - CRUD Field 142mm St8 metaG | ecosystem: Environmental > Aquatic > Marine > Oceanic > Photic zone | place: Costa Rica: the Eastern... | reverse complement strand
TGATTTGTTTGTTGTCTTCTGTGCCCTGTTGTGGATCGTTGTTGATGTTGATGGTTGCTCCTGAATTTCCAGAAGCATCAGTGATGCTTGTCAATGCGTTAGTGCCTCCGGCTGGCTGAATAACGGTTGTTGAGGTATCGCTTGGATTGAGCCACATTCTTAGATTGATGCCTAAGTTTGTAGGTGCCCAAGGTGTTGCACTGAAAGCACTTGCTCTGCGTCCTGCTGTAAAACTACCTGTTACTGTAGATATCAAAGGCATCTATTATACTCCTCCAAATGCTACCATTTGTCCTAGCACAACATATGTTCCGCCATCGTTTAATATTGTGAATGAAAAACTGTCTACTCCGTTTGCTGTTCCTGTTGGCGCACTGTTGCCTTGCCAAATTATTGTTTGTGCTACTCCGCCAATTTGTACTGCGGTAACTTCATATTGTGTGTTACCTTGGTCAATTATTATTGTTATATTGGTTGCGTATTCTGCTGTAAGACTTAGATTTGTAAAGTTTGCTGTGATATCGCCCGCTGGTGCTGTAAGATAATGAACATGTCCAGTTGCACAATCTAATGCTGTAACTCCTGTTGCACCGTTAGTAGTAGCAAATTTTTCTTCAACACCTTTATCAAACTTTGCTCGTTCATCGAAAGTTGCTACACCTTCAAAACTAACACTGGTGCCATTACTTTCCTTACCAATAATAACATCACCTGCTCCACTAGCTCTACCAATTTCAATTTGACCATCGTTTGCACTGTCTATTGTAACATAATTGAAACTTGATATTTGTAGGTTGCCAGCACTTGATGAAATGATACCGTTGTCCATTGTAATGTTGAAACCTTGGCAATCTAAATCTCCACCAAGTTGAGGTGTAGTATCTTCTACAACATTGGCAAGTGCATCAGTAATTCCATATCCTGCAAGTGTAGTTGGTGCGTTTGATATGTCTGAGTAATCTAAATTATTAATTGTAACTGTATTGAAATCAATTGTAGTAGCACCAGTAAAGTCTACTGCACCCGTTGGTGCCATATTGTTCAATGTTGCCGCATCTGTAATTCCGTATCCAGCAAGTGTAGTTGGTTTTCCTGTAAGATCAGCAAACGCAACAGTTGTCAAATAATCTGTTCCTGCCACTGCCGCTGAAATGTTTCCTGCACCGTCTGCTTTGACTATTCCTGTGATAGCACCAACAATTGGATCTGTTTCTGTAACAGTTAAACCTGTAATAGTACTACCTGTAAAGTCTACTGCTGTGTTCTTCATGTCTACAATAGTAGATCCAGTGAAGTCTGGTATTCCTGTGAATGCAGGTGAATTAGATGATGTAGCATCAGTAATTCCATAACCAGCAAGTGTTGTTGGTTTACTTGTTAGGGAACTAAATTGTCCATCAAATGTACTGTAGTCTGTTCCTGCTACAGCCGCACTAATATTGCCAGAACCATCTGCTTTTACTATTCCTGTTATTGCACCTACTACTGGATCTGTTTCTGTAACTGTCAAACCTGTAACAGTTGCACCCGTAAAGTCTACTGCTGTTCCACTTGGGAAGTCAACGTTGTTAGCACCACTACCTATTGTGATTTGTTCTGTGGTTGCTGTTCCAATATTGATATCACCGTTTAATCCTCCTGCTCCGCCAGTGCCAGCATTGATATTGACAAGACCTCCAGCTTGACCAGCGTCAGTGGTAACACCACCTGTGATAGACAAGTTAAGACCGCCGCCTGACGTTACTGATCCTGGTTGAACACCGGTAGCAGATATACCACCACCGCTTGATGTTACAAAACTAGTGAGATCTGGTGGAGTATATGTAAACACACCAGTTGCATTATTGTAACTCAGTGCCGCTACTCCAACAGCGTTTGATGTAACACTCAAACTAGCAAGGCTGATTCCGCCACTACCTTCTAGTGTTGTAACCCTTGTGTCTAAGTCAGTAAAGTTACCATCTAATTCAACATGAGTAAGTTCACTTCCTTTTTCTGTTCTTTTTACTATTGCCATTTTTCTTTCCTTACGAGTCTGCTACGTATCCTGATGCTACATATCCTGTGTTTACATAGCCCTGCGTTTTCAATTCATTATCTGGTTTAGCAGGTATAACATTGCTCATTGCTTGTTGCTGATCGAATTCTCTGCTATCAAATATACTTGTTTCATTATTGTTGAAGATATAATCACTTGCGTTGTAAGTTTTGTCAGTCCAAGTTTGATCTGTAATATTATCATACAATCTATGCCATCTGTTTCCACGTCTCACAAACATTCTGTTTGGACTAAAGTCATTTCTAATAAAGTAATCACCTTCGTTTGGACTGCTTGGAAACTGATCTCCACTGGCAATTGATTCGCCATGATTGTATGTGTTGTCTTGATTTACAATACCTCCACTTGTTGGATAATCATATCCAAACAAATGATCTACTAAACTTGTTCCTGTTGGATCTTCTGCATCTGCCGCTTCTACAATAGCATCACTGATATTGAATTCAGTTTTATATGTGCTGACATCATTCTTAAGACTCTGTGCATCATCGCTGTCGCCAAGTATATCGTAGTATTCCTGGCTGTCTGTTAGCGGACTTAGTTTTACACGCCATATGTGCGGATACCAAGTTTGACTGAATCCTTCTGCACCTCTGTTAGCATCATTTACAACATAGTATTTGTTGATTGCTTTTTTGTCAGCATTCAACAACAATGAATCTCTGAGATGAGGTAGTTCTAGTACGTCTCCTGGCATCAATCTTCTGCCCATTATCTCAACCATTTCATTCATATGAAAAGTCATGTACAACATGTCGTTGCTGAGAAACAAACCAAATTGTGTTAGATCAAAATCTGTGTCTTGTACATTGTACACACCACGTAATTCGTAAATGTCTTTGTCATACTTGCGGTCTCTGTTTTCCATAAACAACAAGTCTTGAATTTTAGTTTCGTTGATAATACCATCTACATTGATAAATTCTCCACTGAGTGGATCTATTTCTCTACCATCAATATAGTTGGGCTGACTTGGATCATTTTTGTCTGGAGTAACTGCTGGACCTAGGTACTTGTGTACATGTACTCCAGTACCGCCAATACCAAATTGTTCACGGATACTTCTATCCATGTAGTGATAATCGTTCGTTTTCGTCGGTTTGTATAAGCTCAGTCTGGGCATATGTATATTTATGTAGAATCATAGTACTTGACAAATAAGTAAAAGATGCTATATTTTAAGAAACAACCGAGGAGATGTTCATGGCTAGTGTAAAGTCTATTACTAGAAAAGCTAAGAAAAAAGTCGCAAGATCACCACGCAGAGGCATAAAAGGTCTGCAAGCACCCAGTTTTGAAAATTGGGAACAGCTAGATGGTACTAAATTTCATAGACTAAAAACTAGTGTACACGACTTTTACTATCAAAACTTCAAACACACTGATACCATTGAATGGTGTTTTGAGTGGATGAAAAACAATGGGTATACTAAGACAGAGATAACCAATTGTAAAAAAGCCGCCAAGCACGAACAAGTGCTGGGTGTTCAATGTAAAATGATGTTGGACGGTTGTCCTGATTACAATGAAAAAGAACAAGAGTATTGGCAAGCATGCCCTGGAACTACAGGTGAGTTACAGCCAATGACAGATTGGATCAAACAAAAAATTGCCAAACTCATTGACGAAGGCAAAACAATTGTTGAGATCAAAAAGGCTGAAGAAAGCAAAAAGAAGAAAGCATATATTCCAACTATTCAAGAACGTTTGATGGAAGCAACTGTTGACAAAATGGAAGAGTTTGACGAATGGTTGGACGATTGGTTGCGTGATAGTAAAAGCAATCCTCTTATCAAAAAGAATCCACTGAGCTATTTCAAAAAGTATGAAATGAACTTGGGACATTTGCGTTTTGTAGAACAATTCTACAGAGGATCGTATGAAGAATTGCAAGAGCTCAACAACTTGCCCACTCCTAAAAAACAAGATGAAATGCAAAAGCAGTTGGTTGAAGGCTATGCAACTTATAGTAAAAAAGAAATCAAAGAGCTAACAGACTTTTACAAACGTTTGTTTGATGGCATTGATATTATCAAAGCAGAGAAGAAACAAACTAGAGCAGTGCGCAAGCCCAAACAAAAAACTGCGGCAGAACTTGTCAAAAAACTCAAGTTCAAAGCAAGTGACGGAGACTTTGGTATCAGCAGTATTCCTCCTGCAGATATTATTGATGCAACTGCAATTGTTGTGTTCAATACAAAGAATCGTAAGATAGGCGTTTACTATGCAGAAGACCATGCACAGTTCAAAGTCAAAGGAACTACACTACAGTTCTACGATGAAAAGCGCAGTGTACAAAAAACTGTGCGTAAACCCAATGAAGTTTTACCCAATTGGAAAAAGATTACCAAACACAAACTAAAAGCACAGTTTGGATATCTCAAAACTACTGAAACAAAACTTAATGGCAGATTCAATGCTGATACTATCATTCTAAAAGCATTCAAGTAGCATAAATACTTGCATGGCACTAAGAGATGATCTAGTAAAAGAAATTGAACTACGTCTAGGCGGACAGATGGTTGATGTTGAACTCGACCCTGAACACTATGATGTGGCTATCAAAAAGAGTTTTGAAAAATACAGACAGCGCAGTGAAAACAGTGTGGAAGAAAGTTTTGTTACACTCACAGTTGTGAAAGAGCAAAACGAATACACTGTGGACAGTGATATCATTGATGTGTTTGACCTTTATAGGCGCAGTGCTGGCACACTAAACAGTGGCGGACTGGGCGATATCGAACCATTCGAAACTGCATACCTAAACACATATTTGTTGAACAGTGGTAGAGCAGGAGGCATGGCAACATTTGATGCATTGGCTCAACACAGAGAAACATTGGGCAGACTGTTTGGAGAAAATCTTACGTTCACTTGGAACACTGTAACTAAAAAATTATTCTTGCATAGAAGAATCAAAGCAGACGACACTTATTATATGCATGTATACAAACAACGCAGTGATGAAGAACTATTACAAGATCCATATTGTGCTCCGTGGATCAAAGACTATGCACTAGCACACAGTAAATTGATGCTTGCTGAAGCACGTGGCAAGTTCAATACTATTGCAGGTCCACAAGGTGGCACAAGCCTAAACGCAGATGCACTGCGTATGGATGCACAAGCAAACATCGATAAACTAGAAGATGATCTCAAGTACTATGCTGAAGGGCAAGCAGGACTTGGTGTGATTATCGGTTGACAACAAACTCTAACGACATTATTATTACTTTATGATTATAGGAATATGTGGACTTATTGGCAGTGGCAAAGGTTCTGTCGCTGACATACTAATAGAGAATCACAACTTTGAAAGACTAAGTTTCGCTGACAAACTCAAAGATGGCGTTGCTAGTGTTTTTAGTTGGGATAGAGATATGCTGGAAGGCGACACAGATCGCAGTAGAATCTGGCGTGAAAAAGAAGACGAATACTGGACAAAAGAAACAGGTATGAGTGTTACTCCTCGTCTTGTACTTCAGTTGTTTGGAACTGACTGTATGCGTAATGGATTTTTTGATGGCATATGGGTAAGTCTTGTAAAACAAAAATTACTAGACAATCCAGACACTAACTGGGTATTACCTGATGTACGTTTCCCAAATGAAATGAATATGGTAAAAGACGTAGGTGGAGAAGTTTGGCAGGTTCGTAGAGGCACAATGCCAGATTGGTTTTATCAACGCAGAGATAATGGTGGCGAAATAAAAGATGTCCACCCAAGTGAATGGGAATGGATAACACCAGATAAAAACTACAATCAAATTATTCAAAATGATGGAACATTAGAAGAACTATTAGTCAAAGTTCAAGACATCATTAACTACTAGGTTTACCTTCATAACCCCCTGGATATATAGCACTTCTGGTAAATACTACTAGCAATTATTTTATCAGAGGAGCAAAATTATGGCATTAGTATCCCCAGGTGTAGAGCTATCAATAGTCGATGAAAGTGCTTACGGTGCCCCAGGCGCTGGTACAGTACCTTTACTACTAGTAGCAACACGCCAAGACAAAACAGATCCTACTGGTAGCGAATCAGACGGAATTGCCAAATTTACTAAGTCAGCACAAGCAGGTAATGTTATTAAGGTTACTAGCCAACGTGAACTAAGTCAGTATTTTGGTAACCCAACATTCACTACAGTCGGAACATCAATTACACAAGGCAGTGAGACCAGCGAATATGGTCTTATGGCGGCTTATAGTTATCTAGGTCAAGGTAGTCAAGCATACATTGTACGTGCTGATATTGATCTTGGACAACTAGAAGCAAGTACAACGGCACCAACTGCAACTTATGCGACAGACGGTGGCGTTCATTTAGACACAGACGCTAGTAAGTATGGTATTCACCAATACAACACTGCAACTGGCAAGTGGGTAAACAAAATTCCTACAATTGAAATCAATGCAGACGATGGTACAGACCTAGTAGGTGATGTACATACACCAACTACAGCCGCAAGTGCCGCAACAGATGGAACATTTCTAGTTGTAGTACACGTAGACAATATAGCGGCAGGTGGTCGTCTACTAAGTCTTGAATATTTTTATGGTGTAGGCGGTGCATGGGAAATCCTAGACAGTGATGGCGCACTAAGCAGTGGCGAAGCCGTAGCTTATGACGAACACTACAGCGCACCAGTAGGCCCAAGTAACAATGACATTTGGGTAAAAACTACAAGACCAGGTAATGGTATTGACCTAAAATTTTATGCATGGTCAAATGCATCTAGTTCTTGGAGTGTAAAAGCAGTACAAGGTGTTAGCACAACTCAAGCAGATGGTCCTGGCGCAATTGGTGACTTTGTACCACAAGATGGAACAAGCACAACTGTACTAGACACAACTTCAGCGGTTGTTGGCAATCTATTACTTGACCAACAAGCAAACACCAAAGCGACTATTGTTGTACGTGAAATCACTACAGGTGGTGCAGTGGGCAACTTTACAACAACTGATCTTATTGCACAAGATGCAGTACCAACAGCCGTAGTTGCTAGCGGTACATATTGGTTTGATAACACACTCAATTCACTAGACTTGTACAGTGTTCAAGCAGGCGGATTTACTCCTGTTACTGCAACATATAGTTCAACTGCTCCAACAGCACCAGGTGGCGGAGATGTTTGGGTTGACACAACATTGGTTGCTGAGAACCAAGCAAACGAACGTGCATATCCTGTAATCAAAGTATACAGCGCAGGTGCAGGTGCTTGGGTTACACATACTAACACAGATCAAACTACAAGCACAGGTGTGTTGTTTGCTGATATTACAGACACAGCCGCAGATACATCCAATGGCGGTAATGCAACTACTATCACTGGAGCACCAAATCATGCTGTTTATCCAGTAGGCATGGTTGTAGTAAACATGGCACAAAGTAAGAACACAGTTAGAGAATGGAATGGTTCAGCTTGGAGAAGCGGTGTTGCAAATCATGCAGACGGCAGTGGTCGTTTTGGTCGTTTTGCACAACGTGGTGTTATTGCAACTAAAATGCAAGCAGTAGCCGTAGGTACAGATCTCAGAGATCCAAGCAATAGATTTAGTCTTATTGCCGCACCAAACTATCCTGAGTTGACAGATGAAATGGTCAACCTAAACAGCGATAGAGGCGAAACAGCATTTATTATTGTTGACACACCAATGCGTAAAGATGCAACAACTGCTATTACGTGGGTAAACAACTCAAATAATGCAAGTGAAAATGGCGAAGATGGACTAGTAACTAAAAACACATACAGTGCAGTTTACTATCCAGCAGGACAAACAACTGAACCACTAAATGGTAACACAGTTGTTGTTCCTCCAAGTCATATGGCACTTTACACATATGCATACAACGACAACATTAGTTTTCAATGGTTTGCACCAGCAGGTAACACACGTGGTCTAGTACAAAATGCTACAGCGGTTGGACACATCACTACAGAAGGTGAGTTCAAATCACTAAGTCTAAGTCAAGGACAACGTGACAGCATGTACACTGCTAAACTAAACCCAATCACAACATTCCCAGGACAAGGTACAATTGTATTTGGTCAAAAAACTCTACACAGTTCAACAAGTGCGTTGGACAGAGTCAATGTTGCAAGATTGGTAGCATACCTAAGAGATCGTTTCGACGAACTAGCTCGTCCGTTCTTGTTTGAAGTCAATGATGCACAAACACGTGAACGTGCTAAAATTGCGTTTGAAAGATTCCTTGCAGATATCCTAAGCCGTAGAGGTCTAAATGACTTTGCAGTGGTTTGTGATGAGAGCAACAACACTCCAGCAAGAATTGACAGAAACGAAATGTATGTTGATGTTGCAATTGAGCCAACAAAGACTGCGGAATTCATTTATATTCCAATTAGACTTGTAAATACAGGCACTTTGGCAACAACAAACTAAAAAAAGTTAACATAATACATAATTAGGCGCTCCAGGGCGCCTAATTTTTTGAGCAAAAAACATAAATATGTATAGCCGGTATATAGAGGAGACTAATATGGCAGTTCTAACAACACTAGGTGTTCCAGACAATGCAGGAAACACCACAACAATCATGCCCAAGCTCGCTTATCGCTTTAGAGTAATTTTTGCAGGCGATGCGTTTAGTGCAGAGCCAACTAGAAATGTTATTACAGTAAGTAGACCTACACTATCGCATGAACCAATTCAATTGGATGCGTATAACAGTAGAATCTACCTAGCAGGTAAGCACACTTGGGAACCAATTACAGTATCACTACGTGATGACGTAGACAGTTCAACACTAAGAGAGTTGAACAACCAAATGAATTTACAAGTTGACCATGCGAACCAAGCAAGTAGCAGAGCAGGCGCTAGCTATAAGTTCAAAATGACAGTAGAAACACTAGACGGTGCAAACCCAACACCAGGTGTACTAGATAAGTTTGAACTAGCAGGTTGTTATATTACAAATATCAACTATGGTGACATGGATTATTCAAACAGCGGTCAAGTTACAGTACAGATTCAAGTGCAGTACGACAACGCAGAAATTTTTGATGCCGCAGGCAATGCTACATTGACAGGCGCAGATATCGACCAAACAGTAAGTAACGCTACTGGTGGCCAAGGCTAATAAAGAGGTAGGCTAATGGGTTTAATCTATAATACCGGCCCCTATAATGCCGCCGCAAAACACTTTGGTGCAGATGATTCGGTACATACAAAACTTCCAAGGCAAAGTTTTCAGTTTAGTGTTCAATTTATACTGAATGAAAACGTTGCTATGGGAGATGATAGTTTTGGTCGTAACTTTACTTTCAACAGAGTAAGCAGTGTAAGTTTGCCCGACTTTGATTATGATGTCAGGGCAATGAATCAATACAACAGAATGCGCTACATTCCAACTAGAATGACACCAGGTGCAGTAAACATAATGTTTTACGACACCAAAGACAATCAATTTCAAACACTAATGAAAGCATATGGAGGACATTATTTCCATGGACATGAACTTGGCGAAAGTCCGTTCAACGGTTACAGTGTAACCAATCCTGACTATGAGAATGGATCCTTCCAAGTAATGGGTGCCAAAGCAGTGCCTGATAATGCTAGATTTTTCTTTGAAGAGATTAGAATACACAATCATGATACTGCACAAGGTGGTAGAACGTTTAGACTGTACAATTGTATGATGCTGAACAGTAACCATGATAGAGCAGATTATAGCAACAGTGGACCATTGCAATACACTGCAAGTTTTCAACCTGAACATATTGACATTTTTCCACTGAACGATAGTAGACCTGAGTCAGAAAAACAAAGTGCAGTAACAGGTAATACCACAGCAAGCACAGTAGCTAATAGACCAAACAGTGTTGACGTTGGCGGTGGCGGTGGTAGTACAGGAGATGTTCCTACTCTACAGCCTTTCAAAGGCACACTAAAACCAGGTGAGAAAATTAGAAACATCGACGGGAAAAGTTTTGTGGTCCCAGCCAACTAATAAATACTATTAGAATGGCACACAAATTTCAACAAGGCATATACGAAGTTAGAAATCCTCGAAAGTACGTGGGTAAACATCGCCCAAAGTATCGCAGTGGGTGGGAGTTGAAGTTTATGCGTTTGTTAGATGAACATCCTAACATACTAGCATGGGCCAGCGAAGCACATAGAATACCCTATAAAAATCCAGCTACAGGTAAAAACACACACTATGTCCCAGACTTTTTTATAGTATACGAGGACAAAAATAAAAATCGCAGAGCAGAGATGATTGAAATCAAGCCTGCTGGACAAACACTAGCCAGTGCTAGAAGCACAGTACAAAAAGCACAAGCAATTATCAACGAAGCCAAATGGCAAGCGGCAAAAGTATATTGTGACAGGCAAGGTGTTGGTTTTAGAGTACTCACTGAACACGAACTGTTCAACAATCCTAAAAAGAGGCGAAGAAAATGAATTTGACAGATATGGTAGTATTAGTTGTTTCATTATGGGGAATGACTGCTGAAGGCAAATGGGTTTACATGGGTAACCAATATGTACAGCAACAACCCATGACACTAACTGAATGTAGTGAATTTATTGCAAAGTATAACTGGGCAAAGTTT
>Ga0160423_10005173_pt1 | contig 10648 bp, 11 predicted proteins | sample CRUFie14St8metaG_FD_108191 | JGI IMG/M metagenome (GOLD analysis project Ga0160423, IMG submission 108191) | Marine microbial communities from the Costa Rica Dome - CRUD Field 142mm St8 metaG | ecosystem: Environmental > Aquatic > Marine > Oceanic > Photic zone | place: Costa Rica: the Eastern... | reverse complement strand
GAAGGTTTAAACCAGAATTCATTCATCAGTTAAAGTACTTAAATGTTGACTGGACTGCAAAACTTTTCCTCAATCATTTCTACATGGAGGAATATTTCAAAACTCCAATATTTTACAAAAAATTTAAAAAAGAAGCATTTAAAACATATACAACAGAAGATAATTTTTATGCAAAAGGTGCTTACAACTTTTTAAGAGACGTAATCAGAAAGTGGGATGGAAAGACAACCCTTCCGTATTTTAAAACTGAAGAGATTCAAGATTTATTAAGTCAAATTGGATATCACAATCCAAATCTAAAAGACACCCTAGAAATGCTGAAAATAAACTTTTGGTTCAAAGCTGCAGAATATCATTTTATTCATAAAGAAACCAATAAAAAAAATGAATACCTCGCAAGGATATATTTGCATTACAGGAATAGAGAAATTGATGAAAATCACGCTTTAAAACTGGCTAAATTCTTTGTGCATTTTGAATACTATGCACCAGCAAGGGATATATTAAACAAATATCTTTCGAGCACAAAAAATGAGGAAATTATAGCGTATATCTTCAAGCTCAACAATTACAACAACATTGAATTAAACAACAACCAATTCGCTGAGAGCTGTATAAAAATAAGAGAAAAGTTGTCCAAAAAAACATGGTGTGACATGTTCGTGGGTAATTGCAACATTAGCTTCCAAGTATTTGACCATGAAGGGTTGAGAAACTTTTATTGTAAAGAATGTTCTGAATTCAAAAACAAAATTCAAAAGGCCCTAATTACCAATAACTGAAAATAATCAATTTTTAATCCCTTTCTAAATTTATCCAATTAACTCGCTTTCGCAACAACAGAAAAACAAGAGTTCCGTCCCATTCCAAAAAGGAACAGAATAATTAGTTTTAACTTTGTCCGAAAATACATCAAAAGATAATTCTATGCGTAAGTGGACATACATTGTTTTTGGTTTGATTTTATGTTTTTATTCAGCACACTCATTTTTTAACTACCATTATGGAATTGCGATTGTTTCAGCAACTTTTTTCCCCGTTTGCCTATTGGTTTTTTTATATAAAATAGATGTTTTCGAAAGGGAGAAATTTAAAGATCTTGTAATTGTTTTTGTTCTTGGTTTCATTATTTCCTTTTTTTTATGTGGTTTTGTTTGGGTTCCGATCAGAAATTTTCTTCTCGGTCCGCTAGAAAGAGATTTTACCTACATGTTGTTAGGCGCTGGAATACCCGAAGAAATTATAAAAATCATCCCGGTTTTAATCATTCTTAAGAAAACAAAATTCATTAATGAACCAATAGATTATTTAATTTATGCCTCGGCCTCTGCCCTAGCTTTTGCTTTTATGGAAAACATAGACTACATCTTTATTTATAAAGATAAATCGCTAAATATTGTTGCCATCAGATCTTTACTGCCAACATTGATGCACATGGCATGTAGCTCGTTTTTTGCATTTGGGATTTTCTTCTATATGGAAACCAAAAAAATAAAATACATTCTAATTTTCTTTGCACTGGCTGCATCAACACATGCACTATATAACTCTAGTTCAAGTTTGCCAGGAATGGCTTTTGTATCAATCATTATTATTATAACTTATTACGCACGACTAATTAGAAACTTAATAAATATATCACCTTTTTACAATCAAGAAAAAACGTTGCTTTTAAAGAAAGGGATTCGTTTTTTAGGGTTTACCATTGTATCAGTTCATGTTGTTAACCTATTATTTATACTGTATTACGCGCCGGAAAGTAAAAATTCTTTAATGTCTAATATTTGGCTGGTAGACTTTATTTATATCGTACTCGCTTTCACGATTTATAAAATCATATCTCGTAACTTGAAAGCTAAAAAGGGAGAATTCAAAATATTGGGCAAAAGAAAAAAGTTCAACCTTTTATCGGAAATGCAGGAGACTATTATTAAAAACTACTATGCTAAAATTGAAAAGTAAAATGAATAAATCACAAGTAATCGCGGTATTGTTTCTCATCACTAGCTTTAGTGTTTTTGGACAAAAAAAGGAGTGGAATACCTTAAATGAAATTGAAAAAGTCGAAAAAAAATATTTACACTATTATTAGGCCAAGCATTAATTGCGAACAAACAATTCTAAAAAACCATGAGCACCTCAAATAAAGTTGAAGTTGTTATCCTAAATGGATTCTTAGGTTCTGGCAAAACCACTCTTTTTAGAAATCTTTTAAGCCAGTCCAAAAAAAAGGAAATACCCGTTTGTGCCATAGTAAATGACATGAGCGAATTGGATGTTGACGGTGAGTTAATAAGCAACACGGACATTGTAGAAGAAAACGACCAAATTTTGGAATCCATTTCTTCTTGTGTCCTAAGTAGTAAAAAAGGAATCGAAAAGCTTGATTATACTCTAAAGAAACTGCTGTCAAATCAAAATCCAAGGCTGGTCATCATTGAAACTTCGGGAAGTTGTCATCCCCTGCCTCTTGTGGAGTATTTTAAGAAGCATAAAGAAGTTAAACTAACTGGATTGTTCACCTTAGTGGATAGTTTAATGCTTGCACATGATTATAACTATGGAGCACAACTAGTGCCTAAGATGCAACACAACATAACTCAAGGAAAACGAGATACCGTAAATTTACTCGTAGAGCAAATTATGTTTTGTAGTCACCTCATTCTTACCAAGGCCGATCGAATAGAAAAAGAAAAACTTCCAGATATTGCAACTCACATTCAGGGTATAAACCCCCATGTATCAACACATTCTGTACACTTTGGTAAACTAAACATTGATGCTTTATTCGAACTCCCGGTATACAATTACTTCCAGGTTGCTCAATTAATTGAGGAATTAAAGTCCGTTCTTGCATCACAGGAAAACCAAGACAAGCCCTACGACTTAGCCACCCGTGTAATAAAAGACGAACGACCTTTTCACCCTCAACGCCTTTGGGATGCCTGCCATGAGCACCTCGATCAAGGCATATACAGAAGTAAAGGATTTTTTTGGCTTTCGAGCAGAAATAAATACTCTTTGTTGTGGAATCAGGCTGCCGGAAGTATAAGTCTGGAGTTAATTGGCTCCTGGAGAGCTGGGATTCTTGAAGATGATGATCATGGTCTTTTGGAATTTGAACTGGAACTTTTGAAAGAGCAAGTTGCCAAAGAAAAAGGACGATTTGGTGACCGCCGTTGCGATTTAACGGTTATTGGAGATCAATCCAAAGTAGATCGATTTACCGAAGCACTCAAAGAATGCTTTCTTACAGAGGAAGAAATAAATCTTTGGAAAAATGGACATGAATTCACCGATCCCTGGCCAAAAAAAATAGTTAAGATTACAAACTAACCCCCCTGAAGAATAGTGTTGCTATAGTAAAAAGGGTCCGCATCTGCTTTTCACTTTTATTTTACGTAAAACAGGTACTTAGAAACAGTATATATCTCCAGATTTTGAACCAACGTAAGCATTACGCCCTATACCCGCCGAACTCAAGCACGTTATTTCCGCATCAATTGCTTTTATGTTTATGAATTCATTGGATTTATTTGGTAAAAAGTAAAAGATTATACCTTCTTCGCTGACAGCAATCAGAAGATTTCCATCGTATACAAAATCGATTATTTTTCCGTAACCACACGTTAGAATCTTAGGTGATTTACCAAAAGGGGGGCCGTCGGAAAAATCCCAGATATGCACATCCTCCACCCCATTTACGAGAAACTGTGTTGAATCTGCTGACCACAAAATAGTATCTACTTTTGTTTGATACCCACCCATTTGAAAATCTTTTTCTTCCTCTAGTGGATAAGGCCAGAAATGGATTGCATTTTCCTGAGTTCCTGCGGCAATGTACTTTTTATCTGGACTCCAGCTAATATTTAACAACGAAGTTTTCCACTCGAACAAGGTATACTCTTCCAGGTTTGAAACAGGATACTCCCTTACTCCGCCATAATTGGAAATTAAAAAAGAATCCACATTAAAAATAACATCACTTATCGTACTTGTAAATGAGGTGTCTTTTGCTGTAAGTTGATAATCTCCGTCTTTTTGTTCCAGGGTATACAACGTTTTCCCTTTTGAAGCGAGTATAAATCGTCCATCAGAACTTATAGCAATATGCTCAAACCAGTCCTCTTCTTCCACTAAGGAAAATATTTCCCCTTCAAAAGTTAAGAGTTGAATTCCACTACTCGTAGATAAAATCAAGTCGAACGTTTCAGGATGTATCACTGCTGAAAAAATAATCTCGGCAAGATTTTCAAACTCTTTGACAATGGTAGCGGTTTCTCCATCAATCAAAAATACTTTCTCCTCACTACCAATTACCCAAATGAATTCTGATGATGGAACAGCTATGATTTTCAATATAAAGCAGTCCAAATTTAACCTCCAGTTCAAACTGCTTTTAGAATCATCAATTAATTGCTTTATCGCATAGTCAACCTTTGATTCCATTATGCCAAACAACCTTTAATCCCGTTATTCAACATTTGTCTATCCAAATTCCTGCCAATGAAAATTAATTGATTTCTCTTTTCTTCATCGCTTTTCCATGGTCTGTCTGGCTGGGCGTCAAACAGCATATGTACTCCTTGAAAAACAATTCTGTTTTCAGTACCAGAGAAATTTAAAATCCCTTTACATCTGAAGATATCAGGCCCATGAACCTGCAGTAATCCCGACATCCAGGTTTGAAATTTCTCTAAATTCAATGGTGAAGTAAACTCTATACCAACACTCGAAACATCATCATCGTGTGAATGTGAATGCTCAATTTCTATAATTTCCAGAGGCTCTATCGTTTCACCGTTTTGTTTCAGTTGCATGTTAAATTCATCTGGCCCATGCTGAGTAAAGAACACAAATTCCCCTTCTTCAGAATCCAGATCAAAAGATTGAAATGATTTGGTTGTTTCGAGTTGCAGTAACTGGTTTAAAACCAATTCCCCTTGCGCTTTTACTTCAACTGCATCACCGGAAAATGCAACTGTTGCCTCATTTTTTTGACTTTCTAAATTCGTATAAGGTTTAATCAGAATATCGATACTTGGATCTGGCCCTTCATCCAGCTCCAGCACTAATTTACCCTTTGGTAGTTTGTATTTTACAATAGCTTCGAAAGGAAACTCTTCTTCTCCAAATTTAGGATTGAGTTCCACTTTCTTATCCAGATCAAATGCATTAACATCTAATATCTTATTTAAATCCACAGCAGCATTCTCTGCTGGATAAATTTCACACATTGCGTTCATGCCTCTAATCGCGGATTCAACTCCTTTCAATTCCTGCTCTGAAACCAAATCGATTTTATTCAATATGGCTATATCCGCAAAAGCAATTTGTTCCTTGCATTCATCGCTATCGTTGATATGTAAATTAACGTGTTTGGCATCTACCATGGTAATAATGGCATCCAAACTATACTGTTCCTGCAAATCATTGTCCACCCAAAAAGTTTGAGCTACAGGAGCTGGGTTTGCCATTCCAGTAGTTTCTACCAAAATCATATCGAGTTTATCTTTTCTTTTGGTTAAACGAGTTAGAATTCGAATTAAATCTCCTCGAACGGTGCAGCAAATACAGCCGTTATTCATTTCAAATATTTCTTCATCCGCATCAATAACCAACTCATTATCTACACCCACTTCACCAAATTCATTTTCTATCACAGCAATTTTCTTTCCGTGATTTTCACTTAGAATTCTGTTCAGTAAAGTAGTTTTGCCTGAACCTAAAAAACCTGTTAAAATCGTCACTGGTATTCTACTGTTACTCATAAGTTTTATTTTTTTAATGTTGTTCGATATTTGGTTGGAACGGAATTGCTATTTATTGTTTCCTCCCCCATTTTAAAAAGGAAATTATCACTTTCCTTCAATTCATTTAATTCAATTTCACTCAAAAGCAAATCGCATTTGTTGTGCTTTATATCCTTTAACCAGATGTTGTCCGGAGTCACCATAGCCACCGGCGCATCATCACACCTACCCATACATTTTGTTCGTATGGTATGAAAGTCATCTTCGAGGTTAAAATCCTGAATTGATTTCCGAATGGCTTGAGTAACTTCTTCTGCATTCATTTTCATGCAGGAACCTCCGTTACAAATAAACAAACATTTTTTGGAATTGATGATATCTTTAATCGCCATTTTCGTATTGGAATAAAGCACTAAAACAAGGTAGCAGCAAAATGAAAAACCTCACAAATGCAACTCAGTTGCAAATATATCAAGAATCATCAATTCAGCATAATTTAAGCTGTTCTTGGTAGCTCATGTGATTTCATTTTATTTAAATAAAAAATTTCCCCACCTCACAAATGCAACTTTGTTGCATTTATTTTAATTTTGAAGTATAATTGCAACCCCTGCAATTTATCTGGCAAAGAATCATATAGTATATTTGCAAGGTATTTAGTCTTAATAGTACGTGTTATGGGAGAACTAAAGAACCATTTAGAAGAAGGACTGACGCTGGATCCTCAGTTTTCAAAGCGAGGAGGAATTTTACCTGTAGCTGTGCAAGAAACTTCTACAGGACAAATCTTAATGTTGGCTTCTGTAAACGAAGAGGCTTTTAAAAAAACTCTTGAAACAAAACTGGCAACATTCTGGAGTACCTCCAGAAATAAACTCTGGACAAAAGGTGAAACTTCCGGAGATTTGTTGAAGATGGATAAAATTCTCATCGACTGCGACCAGGATGCTCTTGTATATCAGGTTACATTACTGGGTCAAGGTGTTTGTCATACTTATGACAGTAACGGAGATCACCGTAAAGCCTGCTTCTATAGAGAACTTGATACAAACCAAACGGATCTTCAATTTATAAAAGGCATGGAATAAAAATGATAAATTACGATGTTATAATAGTTGGCGCAGGTCCCGCTGGAATTGGTGTTGCCTCGCTTTTAAGTCAATCGGATCTCAACCACCTGATTTTAGACAAAAGTGAAATTGGAAATTCGTTTTTAGACTGGCCAAAAAACATGGAGATGATTACTCCTTCATTTCCCAGTAACGCTTTTGGTCAAATGGACCTAAACTCGATTTTCGAATCCACTTCACCTGCTTTTGCATTCAATAAAGAACATTTAACGGGTGATGAATATGCGATATACCTCTCCGGGGTTGCAGACTATCGAGAGCTTAACGTGGAAAGAAATAATGAAGTAAAATCAGTAAGGGAAGAAGAAAATGGCTGGGCGGTTGAAACTCAAAAAGGCACATACTCATGTAAGTATTTAATCTGGGCAGCTGGCGAGTTCCAGAACCCAAAAATTGAAAACATTTTAGGGAAAGAGCATTGTATTCATAGTTCTCTAATAAAAAATCCTGATGAGCTAAAAGAAGATAATTTTGTGGTTATCGGAGGATATGAAAGTGGAATTCAAATGGCTTTCGATTTGGTTCAGAACAATAAAAAGGTAACGGTAATAAATCCTGAAATTATTGATGATATGGAAACCAGTGACCCTTCAAGAGTCTTATCTCCATATACTTACACAAAATATGATACATTAAAGAGTTCTGAGTTGTATACCGAAATCATTGGAGAGGCTGAAACTGTCTCCAAAAAAGAAAATGGATATGAAATTCAGCTGAAAAAGGACACCTCTATCGAAACAGAATCAAAACCAATTTGTGCCACTGGTTTTTCGTTGGTGAAAAAACCAATAGAACATCTTATAACCAATAGAGAAGATGGGTTTCCAAGATTAAATGGTAAAACGGATGAACTCTTTAAGAAAAAGAACATCTACCTAACAGGTCCATCCGTGAGACATGATGACCATATATTTTGCTTTATCTATAAGTTTAGACAACGTTTTGGAGTCATTGTAGAAGATATTTTGTTAAAAGAAGAATACAAAAAAGAAAACGTATCTGTTTTGGTAGAGGGTTGGAAAAGGAATGGAATGTATCTTTCCGACCTAAGTTGCTGCGGTGAAGAATGCGTTTGTTAACCTAGTATTATGAAAAATAAGCATTTGATTTCAATAGAAACACTTCATCTTATTGCAGGATTTTCTCTCGTTATTTCTGGACTATTGGTCTATTTTATTGATGGTTTCGAAATGGCTTTATCGTGGGGTATTTTCGGAGCTATGTATATCTCCATGTCCGATGTTGGAGAAAATGAAATGAGTGAAGAAAAACTCAAACACAGAAGTCATTTAATTCGACGCCTATTTGGTTATGTGGGAGCTCTATTGGGAGTTACCCTAACAATATACTACATTGTTAAATTACTCAATTAAAAACAACGAAAGTATATTATTTTAATCATGAAATCTAAAAACAGTAACTATCCCAAAAAATACATCATTCTATTTGTTATTGGTACTATCCTCCTTTTTTCCGGAGTCATTGTTATACTGTTGGGGAGTAATAAAAATTCAGGAAAAGGCATTCTTTTGACCATACTAGGTGTTATTCTTTTTGGTGGTTATGGCTCTGGGCTATATCACTATAAGAAGTTGGCTAAAAAGTATGCCAATAATCAAGAATAGAGGTGCATACGGATTAAAGTAACTTCTGATAAAGTTCAAGCACCTTGTCAGCACACTTTTTACCATCAAAATTATCAAGTGCATACGCATACCCTTTCTCTACTATATCTTGCCTAAGGATATCGTTGGACAAAATAAGCTCAATGGATTCTTTCATCAAGTTCTCATCTTGTGGGTCAATACAAATACTGTTCGGCCCTGCCGCCTCTGGCAAAGAAGACACATTAGAGGTTATAACGGGAGTTTTACTCAACAAGGCTTCAACTACAGGAATACCAAACCCTTCATAAATGGATGGATAAATAAAGAGTTGAGCCTTTTGATACAAGGCCTGAAGGTGCTTGTCATTTTCAAGATTATCCAACCATATAAAATATTCACCCAGGTTTTTATCCTGTATGTATTGCTCAACTTGTTTTTTGTACACTCCACCCTTTCCTACAATTATCAAAGGAATTCTGTTGTATGTATTAATTTGTTCCTGAGCTTTAACAATGGTTAACACATTTTTTCTTTCAATTACCGATCCGACATAAAGCATAAAACGGTCTGGCAGATTATACCCTTTTAAGTGCTCATCAATTTGCTCCGCATTTTGAAGTGTATAAAAAATAGGGTTACAAGCTTGATACACTACCTCTATTCTCTCTGATGGAACATTATAAAATTCAATAATGTCTCTCTTTGTGCTTTCGCTTATCGCCAATACCTTATCTGCATTTTTGCAGGCATATTTAAATTTAAAATCATAAATTTTTGTATCAAAGTAATTGTAGGTTTTGGGGTAAATCTTAAAGATTAAATCGTGAATGGTTACAATAGATTTTATACCCGATTTATGAATTCCAATAGGAATTTCATTACTCAGTCCATGGTATATCTGAACACCATCGTTTTTTAAATCAGCAACAACTCCTCGCTCTCTCCAAAGCAATTTACTCGATGATTTCAAAGTATAGCTATGGTTTTTGACACTAACTTCTTTATCATTTTTCTTGGGGCTATACAATATATAGCTATTCTCGGACTGAACTTTGAATATATTTTTCAGAAGGGTTCGGCTATAGTTTCCCAAGCCAGTTTTGTTGTTATAGAACCTTTTTGCATCAAAGCCAATTTTCATACTCCAAACTTAACAAAAATAAAAAAGGAAAGATTTCTCTTTCCTTATCTTAATTTATTAGCTGAAAAAAGATGTACTAGAGATAAGAAAGATTGTCCATAAAAGCCAATTGTTTTTATCTCAATAGAGTCACTGTACCTACCCTTTGTTTTTTCACTAAACCTCCGTTAACATTAACATAACTATAAATTAAACGGTAAATGTATACACCTTGCTGTGCCTTTTTATTTGTTCGTTGATGGGTGCCATCCCAAGAATCTCCCAGCCCATTGCCTATCCAAAATATTTCTCCCCATCTATTGAATACAGAAACCGTAACCGTTTCAACATCTCGACCTTGAATGACCCAAGTATTGTTCAACCCACTTGAATTGGGCGTAAAAGAATTGGGCAACCAAATATTTGATGGACAATCTTCTCTAATTTCAACAGCATCTACCGTTATACAATTTGAGGAGTCCTCAATCTCTACTGTGTAAACGCCTCTTTCATTTACGTTAATTATTCGACTAGTATCTCCTGTACTCCAATTGTATTCATAGTTATATCCTCCTGGAACAAGTGCAAGTCTATTCTCCATATCCGTAAAACACAAAATGGTATCATTCATTAATTCCGATATTGGTTTTGGTGAAAAAGTCACCAAAATTGAATCCTCATCAACACACATTTGATTGGCTACTTCTAGTGAATAAATCCCGGGAGTTTGAACAAATATTGAAGTTAACTGACTCTCTGTACTCCATGTAAAATCATACGATGAATCTGTATTTGCTGACGATAACTCTCCGAAATCACCCTCACAAAAATTTGTGTCAGGCCCCAAATCAACATATGGAATTTCCAAAAAGGCAAATGAAACTGTATCTGAACTTACACATGTTGTAGCCATTTCGGTTACATTTACACGGTACTCACCGGATACAGTCACGGATATATCAGCGGTTGTTGCACTACTTCCTCCAAACCACTGATGCGTATGGGTTACCTCATCCATTCCTGTTCCCAATGCATATT
>Ga0160423_10005172_pt1 | contig 10649 bp, 10 predicted proteins | sample CRUFie14St8metaG_FD_108191 | JGI IMG/M metagenome (GOLD analysis project Ga0160423, IMG submission 108191) | Marine microbial communities from the Costa Rica Dome - CRUD Field 142mm St8 metaG | ecosystem: Environmental > Aquatic > Marine > Oceanic > Photic zone | place: Costa Rica: the Eastern... | reverse complement strand
TTCTTGTAGTTATCACCGATCTCTGGAAGATCGTTGTGCTCTAGAATAGGCGACCACTTTTCTTGTAAATTTTCTGATTGAAACATTTTACAATTTCTCCTTTAATTTAACCTAATGGTTTTAGTTTGCTTATTGCAGTTGAATACTGATTCATAGCAGGATCAAGAATAGTTTCTTTCTCTTCTGAGAAATCACCAGTTCCTTCTTCTACTACAGTTTCTTCTGCAATCGTTTCGTTATCATTTGGAAAGTATGCTTCTTTGATTTCGCCAATCTTTTCTGCAAAGTCTGACTCATTCTCGAAGTCTACACCGTTTGACAATGAAACTAGTTTTTCTATTTGTGATTCAGACAAGTCTACACATGCCTCTCTCACAACTTTGTCTCTTTTAAGAGTTTCGACTTCTTCGGTTAAACCCATATTCTTAGATACTTCGTTATCCAATTTGTCTTCCATCTCATCGAGACGATTTGCGAGTTCGTCCATGACGTTGTACTTCTCTTCAGGAACTTCTACGTAATGCTCTACGAAAAGGTTCTTTAATCCTTCGATAAAGTTTTCGGTCATTTCTGATCTCAAACCTCTTTCGATTGCGAGTTCGTTTTCTTTCGTCCACTCTTCAGCACAAAATGTTAGATACTTATCAACTGCCTCTGAGAGGTCTTCTTTGACTGTATCTATTGAGGTTTTTAAATTCTCGGAGTACTCTGTCTCCATTTGTTCTTTGATCTCTTCGACTTTAGATGATACTGCGGCCTTGAAGATTGTTCTTGCTTTCTCTGAATTTTCTTCTGAAAGTTCTAATGCTTCAGAAATTTTAGATAGGTCGTCATCTATTTCCAATTCTACAAGTCCATTTTCGACATCGTTAGACTCTTCGACTTCTTTTTTCTTCTTGTCGTCTTCATCGTCCATTTCTTCCATGTCTTTTTTAGGATCTTTCATTGATTTCACCATTTTAGGGTCTTTCATTTCGTCCTTCATCTTTGGATCTTTCATTGATTTCACCATTTTAGGGTCTTTCATAGAATTTATTTTATTATAACCTTCTTCAACCTCGTCTTCATCTTTTTTCTTCATGAGTTCAACGATTTCTCTTGCGATTTCTGCCTTAGTCAAGGATTCGTCCACTTCATCTTCATCAGACATGTCCATCTTTAACTTCATAAGTTCTTGTTTGTCCATGCCTTTCATCTTGTCGACCATTGCCTTGATCATTGCCATTTTAGAAGGTTTATCTTCATCTTCGTCCTTCAATTCAGCAACTTTTTTCAACTTTGGTTGCGGTTCTGCTGGTGCTTCACCTTTCTGTTGAGGATCACCAGATACTTCTTTAGTATTTGATGCACTCTTTACAGATGCAACTGCTTTGTCAACAGGATTTTCTTCAGGTTTGACGACTTCACCTTTACCACTTTCAATTGAAGCGGCGTCTGATGAACCTTGCTTAACAGGTTTTTGATCCCCTTTCTCTGCTTTAGCATCAGGTTGCTGACCATTTGCTTCGGTCATAACTTCTTCTATTGCAGTTTCAAGGTTTTTTTCTAAATCTGCCATTTTTTTCTCCTGTTTGAGTATTTTAAATAACTCTTTTATTTATATGTTAAAGGTTCTCTACGAACTTTTTCCATAGATTTAGTTTGGTTTCTTCAAGTTTATGTAGTCTTGCAGACTTTAATTCTTTCTGCATTAAGTCTAAATCTTTTGCTTTCAGAATACCATTTTCATATATCCATTCTACCCCTTCCATGATTCCTTCTACGAAGGCCTCTGGTGCAGATGGATCTGCGACTATATCAGCGGCAGTCGCCAACTGAAAATCACTTTTAACGTGTTGAGCACCATTCTTTTGTTCTAGTGAACCTAGACCTCTAGAAGATACCCCTAACTTAGCACCATCATCTATCAAATTTCTGACAATTTGACCATTTGGTGTACTTAAAATTTTTGCTCTACCCACGTAATTATTGCCATCTTCTTCTAGTTTTGTAATTAAGTGTGAGACTTTATCTAAATTGATTGTTGGTCCTTCTGGGTGTCCTAACTCCCCAAAAGCACGATCTTGTTCGACAAAATCTTTGTTATATCTTTTAACTTCTTTTGCCATTATTTCTTTAGGATATACACGACCATTTCTGTTTTTAATCTCAGACTGCATGAATACTCCCTCTATGAAATATTCTTTTTGACCCTTTTCATTCTCTTCTATAATGACGGGTGATACACTATAGTCGTTATATTCAGATATTAATTTCATCTATTGCTCCTAAAATTTCTTCTTTTGAGATGTTTTCTTCACCCATTTGTAACATTACATTCTTTATATTCTTCATCTCTTTCTCGGCACTTTTCAAATCTTTGTATGTACCGATCTTAACATCGTCCATATATACATGAACTTTCTTTCTTCTGTCTTGTCCATAGACAATATTGACAGGTTTGCCAGAGACCTTTTGAGTCTCTCTTTTTACTTCCTCTTGATCTTTAGGAAGTTTGAATTTGGCCTCATTCAGTTCCTGAGTTATCTGTTTCCAAGTCTTGCTCATTGTTATTCCAATCTACTTGCATCTCAACTCTCTTCATGTCTACTACTTCTGCTGTTTTACCTTTGATCGCATCAAAAATAGAATCTTTAGCATCTGTCAGTTTACCTGCTTCGATCTGATCTACGATTTTTCTTGCATCACTCATTTTTAGAATCCTCCAAATCCATCACTATCATCGTCTTCTCCTTCACCACCACCTTCAGATTGAATCTCTTGATCAATGACATCGATTTCTTCATCTGTCATGTTTAAGATATTCTTTCTAACGTATGAGTTAGAGAAGTATTTACCTATATATGATTCTGCCGATGAAAGTAGATCAAGTCTCTCTTTCATAATCTCTTGCTCTTTTAATTCAGTAAAATGATTATCTGTAGCAAAATCATATTTAATAAAATCTGCGATAGCATCGAACTCTTCTGCTTTCATAATATTCTTTAATATTATTTGAGTTCTCAGCATATCTGTAAAGACTCTTGCAAACTTTGCCTGCAATCGTCTGGTGAACTTATTAAATTTAAGTTCGTCTCTAGAAATCTCAGATGATCGACCCATATTGAATCCATTATCTGCTTCCATTCTAGTAACAGGAACATTTAGAGATCGATATAACTTCTTCTTGAAGTATTCTATATCATCTATATCTGCCAAGTTTTGACCACCTGGCAAAGTTGTTATCTCTGTCCCTCGGCCACCCTCTCTTCTAGGTAACCAAAAATCTTCTAACATAGACATATGGCGTCTATCATCTTTGATTTCGCCTGTGTCTGCATTGTAAACAAGTTTGTTACGATACTTGTTCATTGTATCTGCAAGATATTGTTCTGCTTTTGCTTTAGGCAAGTTACCAACATCTATATAAAAGATTCGTCTTTCTGGTGCTCTTGATATTCTGTAGATCACCAACGCATCTTCCATCATTGCTAACTGATTCGCAGTCTTCAATGCTTTATGCAGATATCCGATTACAATATTCTTAGTGTAATCTAACATTCCAGAAGTAGTATAACTTACTGCCTCTGGTGCTATCTTAAGAGTTGCGCCTTCATTTGCACTACTCTTATCAAAACCTTTGTCGTTGAATACATAAAATTCTTCGACTTTTTTTATTCTCTCTATTTTGAGATTTTTGTCTTTTTCTTTCTCTACGTTTCGGACTTTCTTAATCTTCAACGGGTCAATATTTCTTATATCAACCATTCCTTTTTGTGGTGCTTTAGAGTCCACAACTTTGTGGAAGTATATTCTTCCATCTACGTACCATTTTCTGAAGATTTCGTGAGAGTTCTGATTGAACTTCATCATAGATAAAATGTGTTTGAACTCATCTTGAATCTTCTTCTTGATACTTTGAGTAAGTTCTGTGTTATCTATGTCTAACGTTACTACTCTATCATCAGTATCAGATATTACGCATTCATTTACGATATCCTCGATGGCCGCATCACACTCGGGAACTAAAGAGGTTTCCCTGTATCTTCGAATGAGACCAATCTCATCTTTGATACCACCTTCCATATCGACATAAGAACCGTATGCCCCACCCGATATGAAACCCCCAGGTTGTCTACTGATGACTGGTGTTCCGTCATCAATTTGTGGGGGAACAAAAGACGCCGCCGACGTCTTTTCTATATCTTTGCCTCGTAATTCTTCTTTTTTACGAGTAATTTCAAACCCAAATATTTCCATAATATATATTTATATCACCCCAAGAGGGGTGATATATCCTAAATTAAACGACTCTTTCCCAATGAGAATACTGGAATTCAACATCAAATGTCTCCAATGCATCGACTGTCTCGTAAGATAAGTCGATAGCACCTATTGAAGTAGGAAACATATTAAAAAATTCGTATCTTGCCAATACTGAGTCGTCTTTATTTAATTGTTCGACAAATGCCCTGTCTACTAAGTAGTCTAATGATGTTATACCTTCACCAGAATCTAGTTCTTGTATATCAGTTTGCCATGCCTCTAGGGCAGTTCTTGCTGAAAATTCTACATCATTAATTATAGTTACTGTCCAAGGTTCGAACGTTCTATCTCCTGCGAGTTTTAGAACATGTCCTCTGAACTGTTGCTCAACTACACCTACAGTAGCGGCAGGAATCTGTGCGGCCTGACACAAAAATTCGATCTTGTCGCCCGATCTTGGCAAAAAGACTCTGAATCTGTTTGCTCTTGGACCACCACCGATTAATTGTGCTTTAAATTGATCTATTGTTGCCATGCTTTACTCCTTAAACTGCTCCGTAGATTTCTTCGAACTCGACACCACTTCTTGATGCAACGAAGTTCAATGTAATAAAGTTAATAGACTTAGCAGGTTTAATAAAGATAGAACATACAAATTCGTTTCTATCTATGACTGAATCAGTATTGTTTGTTTCATCACAAACTACTGAGAAGTCAATTAAACCTCTTCTGTTCTTAACATCTCTTAAGAAAGGTTCTACAGTTGATCTAAACTGTGCTCTAGTGAAAGCATCGTTAAATTCGAACAATTGTGCTTTAGCGGCAATTGATATTGCTTTCTCTAGTACCATGAACAATCTTCTAACATTGATTCTATCGAATGCTGAAGGACTTGTTAATCCAGTTTTATCTCCGAATAATACTGTACCTTGTCCTGGGAATGTTACTATTGGGTTAATTCTATTCTTATACAGTTCGTCTCTTGATGCTGACTTAGGATTGTAAGCAAGTTTAGTGATTCCTAAATATTGACCTCTTGAGAATCCTGCTGGTGAATACCATGGGTCCTGTAATAAGTCTGATCTTGCCATAATACCTGCTGTATGCCCATTGCCTGGGACCCAACAATATTTGTCGTTAAATCTGTCGTATTGATATACCCAACCTGAATCAAATACTGCATATGAACTTGATGTCAATGGTGCGAAGTCTAATTTGACTTGATCTGTTTGAGCAGATTCAGATGATTGGTTAACTACACTTGTTTTCATAGGTGATGCAACTACTAGAACATCTTTTCTCAACTCTGCTAAGTTAATAGCGGCATTAACTATAGTTGTATGATCTGCTCTAATGTCTTGCTGTCCACCTGATCCATCATCTGTTCTTGTTGAACCGATGATCAAGAATGAGTAATCTTGAGTTTCGCCATCTTCAAAATGTTTTGTTAAAGCGGCAGTTTTCTCTCCTGCTGTTGGTTGTCTTCCGTCAGCACCCTGTGTGAGAGACTTATCGATTGGAAGAGCAGGTCTTAAGAATGCGGTAGATAATGAACCATTTAAAGTTCTATCGTTACCTGCATTACCTGATCCCATGATTAATACATCATGTCCTGACCAATAGATATATTTTGACTCTAATGCGATTACATCTTTGTAGAAGTTAGATTGTCCTGTTCCATCTTTACCATCACTTGCTAAAGATAAGAATGCGAATGATTCTAGAACTTCGTTTTTATTTCCTGTCCAAAGACCATCTTCGTCTGAGACTACTACGTGTATCTCATCGTTTGATGCTCCAGCGGCCTCTGCGACTGCTGAAGTTCCTGGTGCTTTATCAAATAAATCATGAAACTCCCAGAATCTGTCTATTGAATTGTTATCTGCAACTGCTGATACTAATCCTGTACCTGCTGGTTGATTGATTGCTTCGATTGTTATATCGTTTCCGTTAATAGCAGTAACTCTATATTTGTTAGAATGACTAGCAAATTTTATTATATCTCTGAGTCTAAATGCGGCACCACTATCTACTGGTATTACTGTAGAACCAGCGGCCTTACCCCCACTTACATTTACTGCATTAACACCACTATTAAAGAATGCGTTGCTTGATCCACATATTGAGACTTTTAGTGAGTTACCTAAAGCACCTGGATATCTTGCGACCCAGTTACCTGCTGTAGATGCCTGACCACCGTCTTTAAATGTGTTTATATAATCGTCTTCGTTTTTTAAATTTAATGTGTTGTTGTTATTAGCATTTGCAGATTTTAACCCTGTTGTGTTAATTCTGACTAATTTTAATGCTGATCCATATCTTAGGAAAGAGTCTGCTGAATAAAAGTCTTCTGCTCCAGCATCTGTATTTGCAGGTTGATGTACACATTCAACCAACTCTTGTCCGCTAGAAACTGTTTTTACTTCGTCAACAGGACCCCATTGAAAGACACCAGCAAATGCCCCTACTGTTGAGGAAACTGCTGGAACAACATTCGATAGATCGATTTCTCTGATCTGAACGCCTGGTGATACTTGAAATGCCATACTTTTCTCCTGTTAAACTAAAAAAGTTTGTTTACTGTTTTATTTATAATCTTTAACATCTCACTAGATTACTTATTTAGATAATACTCGTTAGAATCGTTAAACCATCGATCTCCTTGATCGTCAACAAAACTAGTTTCAACTTTTCCGTCTTGATTTCCAAATACTCCGGGTGGTAATATATCGTCTTCTATCAGTTTTTGTTGCTCGGAATATAGTAAATCTTTTATTTTTTTATCGGTTAGATTAGTAAAGAAATCAGTTGTAATGAACCAACTAAACAATACTAAATTCATAACCATATCATCGTGGTACCCTCTATCTGCTTCAAATGAATTACCTTTACTAATAAAAGTCATCAATTCTGTGATTGTTGCTCTATCTTGAATAAAAAGTCTATTCTCCTCAAGCAGTTCTTTCATCGTAGAACAACCTACTCGTTTAATTCTACGTGTCATTGTGATACCTATATCCTCTGCCTTTGTCATACCTTGTACAAAAACATTAGGATATTCTATGTCATAATGCAACTGACTTGCAACCATACCGCCTTCTGCGTTGTTTTCAATGATAACTAGTGCATCATTGTATGGTTTACAATACTTATTTAGTAAATCGGGGTATATCATGGGACTTACTGTATTGTCTCTATATGTACATACTTGCTCGAAAGGTTTCGTAGATACATCGAAGATACTAAAAGTGGAGTAATCTAATCCTCTTCCCTTAGAGACATCTACAGTACAAATATAATCATGTCCCTCTATTGGTCTTTTATATACATTTACACCCTCTCTATTCCAATCAGGATCTATTGCTCTCATACCCAACAAACAATCTGAGTTGATAAGTGTATTACCCGTACCAAGAAAGGAATTCCCGTACTCTTGTTCGAATTGTGCCTCTGATGTATTTGCTATAGTTTCTTTTTTCCATTCTTCATCACGACCAGGTACGTCAAACCAATTGATCAAGAAATGTTTATATTCTGAGTTACCATGTATAGCACTTTCGTATATCTTATGGAACATATTACCTACACCATTTGCAGTAGATGTAATAATAACTTTTGAATTTTTACCAGATGTGATTACAGGATATGTTGCAGTATAAAATGTTTCTGCATCTTCTACGAATGCAAACTCGTCAAGATATAACATGTTGATTGACATACCACGAATCGAACTTGATGATGTGGCCGCGGCAACTAGTTTACTATCATTACCAAACTCAATATTACCTTTGTTTAATATCTTAACGCCTGGTTGTAAGAAAAATGGTACAGACTCCAACATAGTTACAATACGTGCAACCATCTCTCTTGCGATTGCACCTTTGTTTGCTAATACGGCAACTGTAACTTCTGGATTGAATAATAGATACCATAAAAGATACGCACATGATGTTATAGATTTACCACTCTGTCTTGATGCTAAGACTACACTAAATCTATTCTCGTTGTAATGATTAATTAAATCTTCTTGATAACCACGAAGATGAAAAGGTACTAAACCCTCATCAAGTGCAATGATTTGTGTATAGTTTTCTATAAAATATGTAGGGTTTTCTGTACACTTTAAGTATTCTTGCAGTTCTTTTTCATCGTATTGATGTTCAATACCTGCTCTTTTGATCAGTGGATTCCCTAAATATCCCTCGTTTATGGGTTTCATTTTTGCATTACTCTTATACTTTCTTCAGGATCGTATGAAAATAGAGGGTCTTCTTTCCAATATTCTCCTAGATTCCAATGTGTTTCACTATTGAAATTTTGATACGATTCACCATTTGGAAAATTTACTTTCCATGCTATTCTATTTTTAGTGCCAGCATATTCTGGTTTTACAAACATTTCTTGTTTTAAATCTTTCATGTGTCCATGAAATAGTTTTTCTTTTAAATCTACGTGATATATATGTCCTTTATAAAACTGTTCAGTATACACTGGTACTACATTCTCTAAAAATTCTTTTGTTGCTGGCATAAAATTATTAGTATCTACTGGTTCATCTATCGCATCGTATGTCTCTGGTATGCAATTCCATACTTCAATATCAAATGGTGTTAAATGATCAGCAAACCCTTCGTATTCTGCTCTAGCAAATAAAACTGATAAACCCTCACTTACTATATTATGTGCAATCATTTCGTGCACGTATATATCACACTCTGGTATTGGATCGTGCTCAAAATTACCATATACGACTTCTACTTCTTTATTATCTTTAAATGTATCTTTTAGATCGCCTATGATTCTACTATTACCTTCAAATGCATATATTTTCTTTGCACCATATTTTAATGCTTGATAACAAAGAACTCCAGAACCTGCACCTAAATCAATAAAAGTTTTATCTTTGACATTGTCCTTTATCCAACTTTCGTACGCATTTGTACGATTTGAATCTAGTACGCAGTATTCTGTGGGATAGTATTCGAGTGGCCTATCGTCATCATGTATTTTTAATTTCATTTATTTTTCTTTAGAAACTTCTGCAACTCTGACGTTGACCCAACGTATAAATGATTGTGCTGTGTTCCTATTTTCTTCTCTTCACTTTCAACATCTTTGACTTTTTTCTGTAGATCAATTAATTTTTCGGCAGTATCTGCCACAGTTTTTATAAGTTGCCCTGCAACTTCGTATGCTCTTGGGTGTTCTGTTTCTCTCGATAATTCTAAGATACCATCGATAGCATCTTGTCCTCTTTCTACTAGATTGTAGAGATTTTCTCTAGCATATCTGTAATCAGTTTCTACGTTATCTGTTCTAGCAGGAACTTGTTTGATTACCTCTGCTGTTTCTTTCTTGATCGTTGATTCGATACCCATTATATCGTTCAACTTTTTATCTACTTTGTCATTCATAATATTTAACTAGCATCTGTTGTTTTGTCGTCTGCGAAAGTGGTAGATGTACCATCATCGTAGAAAGTAACATTTTCAGCAACTACAAACGTATCGTTTGGACTTACTGATCCGACAAACTTTAATGTCTTCTCACTTGCCAATGTAATGTTTGCTGACAATACAATTGACTTCTTATCGTTTGCAATACTACTAACTGTTGGATTAGTGGTATTACCCGTGTCGAAGACCTCATCGCCTACACTAATACTACTATTTATAGCAGTATCAAAAGTTACAGTACTGTTGTTATTTACTGCATTGGCAATGGCCGCAAATGCTGGTTCATAATGTTTCACTTCTTTTACAAGTCCACTCTCATCAATTTGTGTCGTAGTAAATTGACCAAGTGCACTTGATATATAATCTCTCTCAATAACATTCTTAATAATTTTACCTGTGTAAACAGGTCCGAAGAAGTATGTTTTCATTGTAAAATCTAAAGTATATTCTATTACTCTTCTATCTTCAAAACTGCCCTCATACTGATCATCGAAGTTTACACCATTTAAAACAATAGGAACATCTCTATTGTCTGAAAGATCATCGACCATTTTCATAGTAACAGTATACTCAGGTTGAAAGTAAGGTAATATTTGCTCTACAATTTGTATAGCATCGTTTTGATTTTTTGCTAATATACTAAGAGTAAAGTTTAAATCATATGGTGCAGGTGCATATTGAAACTTTCTATTTTGTCCACCTGTTTCGAATGATGTCTTAGCATTTCTAATTAATTTGTTTTGTTGTCTTTGTGCATCGTAGTTAAAACCTGTAAGTTCAAATGCCATACGTGGTAAACTAATTGCACTTCTATTATTGTCAGAAAGATTTGGTTCTTCTGCAAGTCTATCGATAAACTTTTGAGATGGTCCATAAGATATAGGAACTAACTGCTGAGTTAGAACAGTTCCGTCTGCCTTAGTTTTCTTGATAGTTATGTTGTTAAAC
>Ga0160423_10005171_pt1 | contig 10653 bp, 10 predicted proteins | sample CRUFie14St8metaG_FD_108191 | JGI IMG/M metagenome (GOLD analysis project Ga0160423, IMG submission 108191) | Marine microbial communities from the Costa Rica Dome - CRUD Field 142mm St8 metaG | ecosystem: Environmental > Aquatic > Marine > Oceanic > Photic zone | place: Costa Rica: the Eastern... | reverse complement strand
GCTCCGGCAGTGGCCGCGGCAAGTGCACCGGTAGTACCAGAAGTTGCGGAGCCCCAATTGGAGCCGCAGTTGGTGCAAGAATCGGTGCAACTACCGGCAGGAATCACCAACGCCGACGTACGTCTTTTTGAAATTCTCTGTCAGCAATATAAATCGGAAAGTGAAGAAGCATTGGCTCAGAGGATGCAAAAAATTACACAATCGTATTACCGTGCTTCAGACCAGCATAGTAAACTATACCATTATCGACACCTATGTTGCTGTGCCCACGTTTTGGAGGTTAAGGTGGCGCAACGATTGCCCTTACCCTTGTGGCAAGAAAAACTAAAGCAAATTTTGCGGACCAAAGCATCAGAAATAAAACAAAATGCTGCTGGGACAGCGGAGACAAAAAAATGGTTGATGATATCAAAATATTTGTTACTTAACTGGTTAAGACAAAAAAATCCAAACTTACGAATGAATTGGCAATTATCTGCACCATTGCAGCCTGTTGCAGCTCCGGCGGCGGCGGGTCCAGCGGCATCCGCGGCGGCTCCAGCCCAGGCTCCGGCGACAGCAGCGCCGCATCCCGCCATTGAGGCAATTGCGGTTGATGAGACAGAAATATCACGTGTAATGACAACATACTTTAAATATTTTTTTAACGAAGTGTCTCTTCCTGTGTATCGCGACGCATATAAAAAGCACATTACCTCTGCTCCGATACTCAAAGCCATGACTTTTTCCGTTAATGTCATTCAGAAATATCAACGAACGCTGAATGATTTTACAATTGACGGTTTTAATGATATTTGCAAAGAAGCCGAACGATCATTCTCCGATTACATGAACAATTTGATGAAAAGAGCCACTCTTCATCCCGAGCAACAGCAAACACTAAGACTTCGGTTGATTGTACAAAGAATGCTTCAACTCGCGCCGACTTGCGTTGACGAAATAAAACCGTCGTACATTAACCTTGGGCATCTTAAACGTCTTGTGGAGGTCGAATTAGAACAGACCGGTTTGTCTGATGCGAGAAGAAAGTGTACGGCGATAATAAAAAACGATGAATACGTTAAAACGCACTTTAAGGGATACACGCTTGAACAACTTGAGAAAAAAATTCCGGGACTCAACAAGGTCAAACAATTTTTTCAAAATTATCATGCTTTAAAAACTATGCAGCTCAAGGGGCACAAAACATTGTATGAACAAGCGCAGGCTCAAGTCGAACCAGCGGATCAAGGTCTAAAGTTGCTCGCGGCTGCTGCAGCTGTGGCTCCAGGTGTTACTGATCCTACCGTTCAAGATGCACCAGCAGCAGCGGCAGCAGCAGCTGCGGCACCAGCAGCTGCGGCACCACTACCAGTAGGCGAGGATGTTCCTACTGTTCAAGGTGAACGTGCACCACCACCACTACCAGCTGCGGCACCATTACCAGAGACCGAGGAGGACGGTGATATTTTCGTTGCGGGTGCGACTCAAAGGACGGAACCTATTGCCGATTACAGTAGTGACGATTCCGGTGGATCACTGCGTATTGTTGTCGGGTCGCCGTCAGAAGAGTCTGAGAGTGGCACGGAATTGCCTTCTTTGGGTGGTGCAGCAAGCGGCCCTCCTGGAAGCCCGGCCGGGAGCGTTGAAAAAGTCGACATTTTTTCGTCGGGCGATACATTCACATTTACAAGCAGTAATGAGCCGCCGCCAAACCCGTCGGAACTAGTTACAAGCAGTTATGCGCCGCCGCCGGACCCGTCGGAACAAGAATCAAAAAAGCAGCGAACTAAGACCGACTTCAAGTCAAGAGTTTGATTCCATGTATTTCGGCATTGGATGAATTTGCTCTGACACGGTTGAATGTGCCGGGAGTGGGCACATATGGCTGGCAACGGCACGGCACCGGATGATGCTACGTACAAAAATGCTGGCGTTTTACCGCCGGCGGCGCTCGCCTCTGCAATCATAATGATAGTCATGGGAATCGTCATTATTTTGCTGTATGGGTTTGATCGCACGAAAGCGTGGAAAGTGCAGCAGACGTATGTCTTTGATGATGAGGCGGCCCAAAATCCGCGCCATGAGGGGCCGACGTGCGGTGAAAATAATGTTGACGACCAAAATGTGTTAAGCGGCCAGGATGCCGACGAAGAAGCCGTTGAAGGGCTTGACGATTCTTTGAATGCAAGTTTGTTAGCGCCGTCAACGCGATTATAACATAACATTGTCAACATTTTTTTTGTAAAAAGCTAATTTCGCATAACGTAGGTATATGTAGCACATTCTTTACATTTTGCAGCGGTCAGGAACGGTCGTTCAGTCGGGATGGCACAGGCGTCGCAGCTTGGTTCGAGGGCGTTTGCAGACGCGCATCTGCCGGAAGACAAGCGTGTTCTTTTTTTGCGGCGATGTAATGAACTCCGTCGCGGCCGCCCAAACCAAGTCATCGGATGGCCTGATTTTTTGAATGAATTCCTGACATATTCCGACCTGGCCGATCAAGATGTTTTGACGCCGTGTCGACAATGTCAGGCAGCAATTGAGCGGGGCCTGGTGCACGGCGCGGCGAAGGTCGATCGCAAGCTCAGCGTCAGCGTTATTGCCAAAATTGTTGCGTGGCACGCCGGTCACGACGCGCTGCAAGATTGGGCCTTACACCTAATGAACCGCAACGGTATGTGCGTGAGTCCTCGTCGTCTACGCACGTCGTTGGCTGAGGACATTGCGATAACGGTCGCACGGCTGGTGTCGCACAATTTTGCGCAAGTTGGAATGCGGCTTACATCAATGCTGCGTTTGGGCGAGTCGAACGCCATGCTTCTGAAAATTTTGTGGGGCAAGCGTGAAACGGTGATGATGCCGCTGCTGGAAAGCTCTTTATTGTCGCCGATTGCGGCCGCGGCATCCGCAGCGCAGGAGATTAATCAAGCGGAATTAAGAGCCTCGCCATGGTTTGATCGGCGCTTGATTGATCAGGGCGCGACGGTTTCTACGACCAACCCATTTTTTGACGCGATTCTGAAGGTGGTGCTGCTTGGAATTCGAAACAGTCAGAACGACGCACAGTGCATAATTCAACGTTGTACCGTGCACACCATTGTCAAGGCAACGTTTCAGCAGCCGAATCGGCACGATCAGTACCTCCGCACGTTGCAGCGCATTGTGAGCGCCAAGCACTTGTGCGAGAAATGTCCAACGCACGATGACATTGGCCCGGTTCTGTGCCGAATAATTGACTACGCACGAAGAATGTCGTGGGGGATTCACGCCGGTTACGTTCACACGTTTAATAAGGTGATGAGCGTGTGCTGGAAACCGCTGATAGAGGTGCTGCACCATCCAGAGGGCGAGCACATGAGCTTCAACGTTTGCCGGGCCGTATCGGTGCTTGCAGCGCATCCATTTGCAACTCCCCGGCCGCAGGTCGTCACCATGTCGCACGAAACGTGGAACAAAATGTTGTCCGTGATGCCGCACGCCTGCGATCGGCTTATGAGAGACGGATCGATCAATGGCTGGGGAAGCAACGAAATGCTAAATTTGTTTGACACGGCAGCAGCGTCCGGGTTTTTTGAAACGGACCTGCCGAACCGATTCCGTGCGGCCACCATGCTTGCGGCTCGATGCCAGGCTCCAGACCGCGGCTTAGAAACGTTGGCTCAGTCACATCGCGGTCAAATGATGTGGGCGTTTACGGTCGTCGTAGCACTCTTCACGGCCGATCCGTCGCCAACGTCGTGGGCGATTATGTTGACGGACTGGGCCAACTTTTTATACGGTCCTCGCCAGCAGTTCCGGCAGCGTCACGAAGTGCCGCAATCGATCAAGTTGTACCATTTACCGTGGCTCTCAGCTGACCAATCGGTGTGGAATCTTCTAAACGCGGCTGACGAGTTTCTGCGGCACCCGCGATGTTCAATGACATTGATGAAATGCGGGATAGGAATGTGGCACTCGCAGCCACGCACGCTTGTTCCGCAAATGCCCACGGACGTTGATGCAGCATTTGCAAACAATTTGCCAGCCGCGTACAAATTTCGACATCAAATGCTCGCACGGTCGTATACATTTATGCAAGCGTGTCCGGCCGTGACAATGGGCGTTGATTGCGGTCCGTATTGGATGCTTGGTCAAAAGTTTTGCGCCGCTGCAAGAACAACGTGGATTGGAATGTGCATCCGTGGCGTGTCTCATCAACACGTCGCAGCCCCGGTGGCAAAACGGCGCAAGACCGAATGCGGACAGCCTGTGACGTTGCCCACAGAGGTAGGGTGGATTGTACTAAACTGGATGGCGTTTTCGTGCTGCGCCGCGTTGCGTCCGTCCATTAAAAAATAATTAAAGCATGGTTGGCCTTAAGCCCTGTTTCGGCGAATGCCTTGAAATGCGGCGGCGCGGGTTCAGTTGTGGCCGGAGCGCTGGCGTTTGCAGATTCATTACAGGACGACGTTCGAGTTTGGTGGTCGTGCCTGCATCCGGCTCAACGACTACCGATGACGCAATTGCTATGCATGCAGGTGACAGCAACGACACGAATCCGAGCGCGGTGCTTTGTGCGGCGGCCAACATGCTTGCCCCAACAATAATGATAAGCGCAGTACCTGCCAGTGCTACATGTTGTGCATTGACGTTCGTCTTTCCTAGCAAAGCCGGTAAGCTCAAGGTCGCGTCACTGGAAATTCGAAATGCCACGGCCGTGCCGAATGCGGCGCCAATCGTACAAATGATTATTCCCGCCAATGATGTGCTTGACGATGATGATTGCGACGCATACAACAATGCGGCCGACGCTGCGGCATCTGCTACCGATGCAATAATTTGCAAAATTGCACGCCGGCCGGTGCGTTCGGCAGTGTTGCTGTCAGCATACCAAGGTGGCGAACGACTAGCTGTTGACAAGATAAAGGGCAGCAACAGGCCGGGGGCGCGGTATTGCGGCAGCATACGATAATAAATATTTATTTGGCGGGTGTCGGGTTCGTATCAAGCAACCACCCTGGGCACTTAAATAGCAGCGAAGAGTTCGGCAGCCCGCCGGCACCAAACAAAGCCGCTTTGATGCCGCGCATGGATATAGACGTGGGTCGGCACATAAAGCCCGGAATTTTGCCAATGTCGGTCGGCGCCGGCACCCGTGCTGACACCCACGGCACTTTCGGAACAATCGTCACGCCTTTAAATTCCAATCCGGCGGCCAAAAATGTGGTGCACGCCGCTACCACCGACGCGTGGCCTTTACACGACCCCTCTAGTTTTGGCCGTATTCGCGTAACAAAATCGTCTACCGCCGCGGCTAATGCGTCAATGCATTCCGGTGGCGGCGGCGACGCTAACATTCTTGGACACGCGCGCCGGGCGGCAGACATTTGCTCGAAGAACTCTGGTCCGGCATTTGAAACGGCTGTAAACACATCGCGCTCTCGTTTGGTCGCCGCCAGTTCTTTGAGTTGCATGGCATCAGGTGAACTTAGCAGCGCCGTCAACAACTTGGCTGTTGACCGTTTATGGCTTTTGCTCGACGGATTATTCTCGTTCACCGATGCTGGCGCGGAATGCCTGCGAGCCCGCTTTGCAGCGATCCCATTCGAAACATTATCCGTCAGAGTGTTCCGCCGTTTGTCGCGCTTTTTCATTGTCATCGTATCAGTAAAAGTCGTTTGCCCAGTGCTAGCGCTGCGTGCCCGGTCTCGTTGCGGCACATAAATCTCGGCTTGCTCGGTCACCTCCAATCGGCTAATAGGGCACGTCCACGCCCCGTCGCAGTCCACATTCTTAGTATTGGCTAATTGGCACACACCAGGCCCGCACCAGTGCCAGTGCAGACCTTTGGTACACACCATGCCACGCGCTGGGCGCCCAAATCGCCGCAGCTTTTGCTTGACCGGAACAAACTTGCATTTTGCAACATCGCAACGGTGCGCCAAATCAACGCCGTGTCCGCATTGCACTGTAGCACGGGCAATCGCTTCAAGTTCACTACCAGGAGCCGGGCACTCCATGCTTGCAGTACGGTTTCTGCTACCGCCGATTTCGAGATGCTGCTTGGAGCCGTTGTTGCAGCTCGTCCAAGACCTCGGCTACGTCCGCCCGACCGTGCAAATGATCATCATCAATCTCAGGCTCCAGTTCAAGCACCGCTGTCAATGCCAACAACGCCGCTGCGGATCCTGGTTCAGCGGCTAACGCCTTGGACACGTCGGACGACGGCACGAATGGCAATTCAACGGCGCCGTCGTCCCGCTTAGCTGCCGCGTTTACAGAAATGATTGCAACGACGTTGTGGGGGTTCGCGGCGGCCGAGGGCGGGTTGTCGGACGCCGTTCCTCGGGTTCACCAAATGTTGTCTTAACCCGCGCGCCCGTCTCTATGGGCAACGTTGTGTGCCGATCACGGGACTCCGCGGTGCGTTCGAGCCCAGGCAACCCGGCAGCGGAAATTGCGGTTCGGCCTCGACGTGCTGGCGGCGGCGCCGTAATTGGCAACAATGATGAGTCATCATGACGCTTAACTGCTAGCCCGTAGTACGGCGCGGCAAAGATGACGCCGCCGGCTATCAAAATTGAGCCAGCCAATGCCGCTAGCCACATCCACCACAGCATGATGTACAAAAGCCGCCTCTAGAAAAAAATGACCCTTTATTTTGCAAAATTCGCTTTTGCACTTGCCGCGGTCTACTTTTTTTGCTGCCGCATATTGATCGCATGCAGCCCGCGCCGAAGAACGTTGTTGTCAGTCCTCAGTCGCCGAACCTCGTCATCCAGTTCCAGACATTTTGCCGCTAGCATTGCTTGACGTTTCCGTAAGGCATCGTTGTCAAGTCGAAGCCGAGCTACTTCGCCGGTGAGCTGAAATTGCACGCGCTTTGCCTCAACCTTACGGGCCCGTTTAGCGGCTAGCGATGGCTGAATCCACTCATCGCTGAACCGTTTTGTGGGGCATTGTTCCCATGGTGCTTCATCATCCGAAAGTGCCGCCCCAAGCAACGATTCGGGATCAAACCGGCACAGCGCGGCAGGCATTGACATGACTTCGACAAATGTTTTGTAAATACGCTTTTATTATGGTTACAATAACATTTTGTCTTTTTTTTGTTTTCATTTTTGTGTATCATTTTTACAGCAATTTTTAAAGCCCGCTCCGTCATGTCCCAATCTGAGGTGGTGCGTGCCGAAAATGTTGATGACATCATCACGGAGCTTCGTCGTCGGAAACCACAACTTTGGTACGCAGTGATCCCCGAAAGCGACTCTCCAACGCTTTTGAAGGTACCCGCGCGTGAACAGCGCCTAAAGACAATGCAGTCCACCGTGGGGGGGTTAATACAATGGGTCCCGCTTCCAAAACCGTACGACGCGTATGGCCTTGTCGTGGATGAGGAAAGCGTTTACAAGTATTCGGTGAACGAACGCGCTTCGGCTCTTTTTGGGCAATTTGTTTACGGACATGTAATTCATGGGCCCGTCATGGTCGTTCCAAATTAAGCGATGTGATGCACACATACAAAAAAGGGAATTTTTGCGCGCACCTCTTCTATTCAAACGTCAATAAAATGGGCCGTAGGCCGAACATCAATCAATTGAATCAATAGAGTCAACAGCTTTGTCCGGCCAAACCATGCTTAGAAGGTCATCTATCATAGCTTCGTTCAAAAGCTTTGGAGTGTACGAATCAAGGGTCGAAACGGCGTATTCGTGCAAGTCTGATAAGCCCGTCGCCGCCGCAGTGCCGGACGATACCGAAACGACTGCCACACCGTGTTTCATGTACCATTGTACTAAGGCCCGATGCCGTCTCTCCAACGCTTCAAAATACTTGGCCCCAAGGCTCAACGCCAACACATCGCCGTCCTGCTTTCGATCCCGCATGCGAACCATGCACTCGTCCCAAGTGGTGGAGAGGTACAGTACGGCTGTCGGCATTTTGATGGTGCCGCTGGCCGCGCAACTCTTTAACATGGCGCGAATGCCTGAATTAAAGCCCGAGAACACAGCAACCGAAGCAAAATCCCGTTCAGTTATGGTAACCGCTGTGGTGCTCTGCAATGGCCGCGCGTAATGTGCCAAAATTGCAATTTGAAGCTCAAGCCACGCCGTATTCGGAAATTCAGCAGCTCTCAAAAGCGGTCCCCACGCGTCAATTGGCTCGCAAATGCACGTCGTATCAGGCATTCCAGTAGCTTCGAACGCTCGTATTGCTGTCGACTTGCCGGCTCCAACATTTCCAATCACGGCGATCGTGGCCGACGGCAATTCGGTTTGAACTTCAGCGACATCGTCAGCGCCGGAGCCAAGACTGGTTTGAAGCAACGCCCATCGCACCAATGCGCCAACGACAATTCCCGCAAAAAAGTCGTCTACAACTAATGCAGTGCCCACCGCCGCCAACGCTGCCGCCCATTTAAGCATGGTTCTCCAAAATCAAAGATCGTCTGAGTGATATATCTACTCGAATTAATTTGTAATCGCTTATGCAGAACAATTAGACAAAAAAATGGCCACGGTCGAGGTGGTGCCCCCCGAAAATGCAGTGTACGTCCGAGGCATCATTGCCGCCGAAGATTTAGGTGACTCGTTGCTTCATCGTCCAGTGTTTGTCAAAGCATCGGCAACTGATTATGGTCAACCCGCGACTGCGGCACCAAAAGACGAGCTGAATGATGGATTAATGTTGACATCAAATCCAACGGGTGATGACAAATTTCTGGGCATTGCGTACGCGGACCACCAGGATCCGCTTGACCTGCCGCATTTAAAGAATACGAAGGGAGAGATGCATTACGCGGTCGCGGTAGTCGTGTCTGGTGCTGTGACGATAATTGATTCCGCCTTCACCGACCCAACACACATTTCGCCGGGCATGTTTGTGGCCATAAAAAATGTTGCTGAGAAAACTGGATCGATTCAGATTCAATCAAAACGCGACGATACGGTTATCGGCATGATTCTGGAAATTGGTCGCCGTGACGATGCTCGCGTGCTCATGCTGTAAACCGTATATCAACATTTTGATTGCGTTTGACAATTCCGTAGAATTAAACATTTATTGCACTTTTGTTCAATCATTGTGGTTAACTTCCGGCAACGCCTTAAAATGGCACGGATCATTGCGCGTGGTGGCCCGTGGCGGAGCATTACCGACATCATGGACGAAGCCGTCGGCATTGCTACAAAAATGTGCGAATTACGGCACAACAACAAACCGTCAGAGGACCTTAAACGTTTGGCCGGCGCATATGGTCTCCGTCACGCCATTGTCACTTGCGTGAGAGAGGGCCGGGTCGCGGCACTTATTCTCGTGCTGCTGCGGCAACCAAAGGTGTTCGGCATGCCGCTCCGTGAATTGATGCCCGTTGCACTGGCGCAGACCGTCCCGCAATTAACACGTCCGGGCATTATTGTGCCCAGCTCAATGACGGGCAGCTCGGTGCCGTCTGGAAAATGGATCAGAATCAGAGCCTTGGTGCTTACGGTGTGCAACAATTGGCTCCCCACGGCACATGATATTCAGCATTGGTACGGCGTGGCAAATTGGCTGGCCGTAGCCGTGGCGAACGACCCGTGGATCCTCATGCTCATGTCATCGCACGGGGCCGGCATCAATGAACTTTTGTCAACGGTTGCCGCCGTGTGGAACGACAAAGCAGTAAGCTTGCCATCGTCTGATACGGGCCTGCACAATTTAAACATGCTCTGCCTTGCTCGGGGGTACTCAATGCATCCCGCCGTGAACGTGAGCCCGGACAGCCGAATCGATTTTCAAACCAGCTTGACTGACGGCCTGGACGTAATGGCCGCTGACGTCACGACGCCCGTTTACATTTACCACGAACTTCTCAGTGCCGCAACAAACACGTCGCCGACCGACCAGTGCATGCTGACAGCGCTGAGCAAAATTGTCGAACACGGGCACAGCGGCGCGGTTTCTATGTGGATTAACATCATGCGCCGGCAACCCGTCACAAGTGTCGATGCAGTCAAAAATTGGTGGCGCAATCCTTTAATGCCGCGGCTTATTGGTCGATGTCTCAGCAAGCTCAGTTTAAATTTTAAATCGCATCACCTCAGCCGGCGCATGCTGCAAATGACCGGCAGGGCCGTTGACACTCATTTAAAACGGTTTGAGGAGGTCAAGACGTCAAAGGACACCCGCCACGAAGCAAAGAAATGCGCCGGGCTGTTTCATCCGGTCATTGTCAACCAATTGGCCGTTTCAACCGACGAGATGCTCACAAAAATGTACGCGAATAATCCGGCTATTGTGGCCGAACAATATCATCTACGGTTCTTGACGGCTCCGTGGGCCGCGGCGGTCATTTCGATGGGCAGAAAATGGGGATTACCAGCAATGAACGCATCGTCGCGCTTTAATTTATTGTGCGTTATGAATCCAGACCCGGTTGTATACGCCAGCCACATGCGCTTCGAATGGCCAGCAGGACACGTCGCAACCGCGGCGTTTGACAGCATCCCGGAAAAAGATCTGCACAGCGCGCTCCACAAAGCCGTCATGGTGGGATGGAACTTGAAATCGCACCGTGATGTCGACGCAATCATTTCCGCCATTCTTGATGTTTTGCGGCTCTGCCTTGGCCCGCTCGAACTACAGTCTCATGTTAAGCGGCACATCATTAGCGTGGCAGCCACATCGCTGTAAGACTTAGGCATCTTCTTC
>Ga0160423_10005169_pt1 | contig 10657 bp, 3 predicted proteins | sample CRUFie14St8metaG_FD_108191 | JGI IMG/M metagenome (GOLD analysis project Ga0160423, IMG submission 108191) | Marine microbial communities from the Costa Rica Dome - CRUD Field 142mm St8 metaG | ecosystem: Environmental > Aquatic > Marine > Oceanic > Photic zone | place: Costa Rica: the Eastern... | reverse complement strand
GTCCGGCGCAAGCTGAACCCGGAGAACGGCCACCGCTACCTGCCCTACATCGTGCTCGTCATCGACGAGTTCGCCGACCTGATCATGACGGCGGGCAAGGAGGTCGAGATGCCCATCGCGCGCCTCGCCCAGCTGGCACGGGCCATCGGCATCCACCTGATCATCGCCACCCAGCGCCCGTCGGTCAACATCATCACCGGCACGATCAAGGCCAACTTCCCGGGCCGCGTGGCCTTCCGCGTCACGTCCAAGGTCGACAGCCGGACCATCCTCGACGCCGGCGGTGCCGACCAGCTCATCGGCCGCGGTGACATGCTGCTGTCCACCGGCAACGACCTGATTCGCTTGCAGTGCGGCTTCGTCGACACGCCGGAGGTGGAGGCCATCACGGACTTCATCGGGTCCCAACGGGGCTATCCCGACGCCCTCATGCTGCCCGAGGTGCCGGACGAGCACAGCGAGCAGATGGCGGACATGGCCAATGAGGAGCGCGACAGCATGTTCGAGGAGGCCGCCCGCATCCTGGTCCTGCACCAGCAGGGGTCGACGTCGTTGCTCCAGCGCAAGCTCAAGCTCGGCTACAACCGGGCCGGTCGCCTCGTCGATCAGCTGGAGGCAGCGGGCATCATCGGGCCGTTCGAAGGGTCCAAGGCGCGCAAGGTCCTCATCCCGGATGAGGCGTCTTTGGAACAGTTGTTGCGTGGTAGCGGTTCTGATGACGAACCCACCGCGTAATTTCGCCTCCTCCATGACGACCACTTCCGCCTTTGGCCGCGCCGCACGCGCCACCGTTCTCGCCTTGACCTGCTGGACGGGACTGATGGTCAACGCCCAGTCCGACCCTGCTGCCGACATGCTCCTTTCGCGCGTCAGTGAGGCCATGCAGGGCCATGAGACGGTGCACGCCGTCTACACCTCGAAGATGATCGACCGGCAGAGTGATTTCGAGATGGACCAGGCCGGCGAGATTTGGGTGCAGGGCGACCGCTACCACCTCGAGCTCGGGGAGTACACCATCATTTGCGACGGTTCGACGGTCTGGACCTATGAGCCGGAGATGGGCGAATGCTACATCGACGATGCGGAGACCATCGCCGAGGATGGCATCGATCCCGCCAAGATGTTCACCATCTGGGAGGATGGGTTCAAGAAGGCCATGAAGGGAGACGCCATGGTCGGGGACCGCGCAGTGACCCGGGTGGACCTGCACCCGGACGGGGCACAGGAGAGCAGTTTCCACACCATTCAATGCTTCGTGGACGAGGACAACCTCGAGGTGGTCCAGCTCATCGTGAAGGGCCGAGAGGGGACCGATGTCGTATACACCATCGAGAAGTTCGAGGGCAACGGTCTCGTGCCCGACGGCGCTTTCCGCTTCGACCAGACGGCCTATCCCGGCATCACGGTCATCGACAACCGCCTCTGAGCACCTCCAGGCGCCTTTGACCTGCGCACGGCCTCGAGCCGGTCAGGGAATGTGAAGGTCGAGCTGGTCGCTCGCCGGTCGCTCCTGACAACACAGAATCCACCCCTTTTCCAGTGTTTTACCGCCTGCCCGGTCCGGTTTGGCAACGGTGCGGCCCTGATTCAGTTTGGCCTTGCACCGGTGGCAGATGCCGCTGCGGCAATCCGCCGGCATGTCCATGCCCGCTTGATCCGCCGCCTCCAACAGGGTGAGGTGCCTCGGCACATTCTCCAGCACCTTCTCCTGCTCGCCCACGTGAATGCGCACGGTGGACGTGAGCGCGTCGACCCCGGGGTCGGCAGGGTGCAGGTGGGGTTGGTTCGCAAAGGAGTAGCACCGGTAGGCAATGGTCCGGTCGGCAGACTCGAGCCCGGATTGCACCACCTCCATGAAGCCGGCAGGACCGGAGATGAAGGCCTGTTCAGGCAGCTCGCCTCCGCCGTATTGCTCCATAAGCTTGGCGACCCGGGTGGCGTTGAGGCGTCCGCTGGAGTCGTCTTCCCCGGTGCCGCCATCACCGAGGATGTGGAACACCTCCATGCGGGAGGACTGGGCGAGCTCCTCCAGTTCCCGCGCAAACATGATGTCGCGTGCCGATGAATTGGCGTAGAACAGGGTCACGTGGTGGTCGGGCCGGGCACGAAGGGCGTGCCGCGCAATGCTGTACAGGGGGGTGATGCCGCTGCCGGCGGCAAACAGCATCAGGTGCCGGGCTTGGTTGTCCGTGTGCTCCGGATAGAGGGTGCCTTCAGGGGGCACCACGTTGAGCAAATCCCCGATGCTCAGGACCTGGTTGAAGAACTCCGCCCCCCCTCCGCGCGTCACCTGTTTGACCGCGACTTGCGGCAGGGAGCCCGGCGTGTTCACCAGGTTGTAGCTGCGGAAACAGGGCCGTTCCTGCAGTTCCAGACAAAACGTGATGCGTTGTCCCGGTCGGTGCCGGAAGCGCGGCAATTCAGGGCCGGGATCCAGGGTGACCAGCACGCTGTCCGACGTCATCCTGCGGATGTCCCTCACCCGACAGGGGTGGGTCACAGGCGCTGAAGCCTGCCGGATGGACGAGGGTGAACCGTTGGACATGCGTGAAAGGGACGGAACGCTGCGTTACGCAGTTGGTGTTGTTGGAGTTACCCCTCAAACGCGGAGAAGGTTCACTTCAATTTGCATTCGATGCCGTCTGAAGGGTGCAGGGTGTCACAGGCCGGCATAGGGTTCAATACGACAGGAGCGCCTCCATGGCCTCCGCCACCTTGTCCGCATTGGGGAGCACGGCCGCTTCGAGGCCCTCGTTGAGCGGGATGGCCGGGACCTCCATGCTGCCGATGCAGCGGACCGGCGCGTCCAGAGACTCGAAGGCACCCTCGGAGATCATGCCGGCCACGGCTTGGGCAAAACTGCCCGTGGGCGGCTCTTCGGTGAGGACCAGGCAGCGGTGGCATCGTCTGACGGACGCCAGAACGGTCTCCCGGTCGAGGGGGACAATGCTGCGGAGGTCGACGATTTCAATTCGGCCCGGCCAAATGCGGCTTGCGGCGAGCGCCCAGTGGACGCCCCGGCCGTAGGTGACCACGCTCAGGACGGAGGCCGCCTCATCGGGGTCAACGGATTGAACGATGCGGGCGAGCCCAAGGGGCAAGGCGTACGCGTCATCGGGCTCCACCGTCTTGGCGGCCTCGGTGCCGGGTACCTTGGACCAGTACAGTCCCTTGTGTTCGAGCACGACCACCGGGTTGGGGTCGGCGACGGCCGCCTTGAGCAACCCTTTTAGGTCCGCACCACAACTGGGATAGGCCACTTTGATGCCCCGGATGGCTGAGAGGACGCTCTCGATGCTCGAGCTGTGGTAGGGGCCTCCGGATCCGTAGGCGCCTATCGGCACCCGGATCACGCTGTGGACCGGCCATTGGCCATGGCTGAGGAAATGGCTGCGCGACAGCTCCGTGAAGAGCTGGTTGAGGCCGGGCCAGAGGTAGTCCGCGAATTGGATCTCCACAATGGGCTTGAGGCCCACGGCGCTCATGCCGACGGTGCTGCCCACGATGAAGGCCTCCTGGATGGGCGTATTGAAGACCCGGTCGTCCCCGAACTTCTGGGCGAGGGTGGCCGCTTCCCGGAATACCCCGCCAAGCCGTCCGCCGACATCTTGGCCGTACAACAGCGTGAGGGGGTCGGCCGCCAAGACCTCCGTCATGGCATGGAGAGCCTGGTCCACCATGATCTGGGGTTCGGGATGTTCTCCCTGGCGCCGGCCGGTCTCCTCCATGATGGGGGTGGGGGCGAAGGCGTGTTGGAGCAGGAGGGCCGGGTCGGGTTCCTCGGCCTGGCGCGCCTCGTCGAACGCGTGCTGGACCTCCTGACGGACTGCGTCCTGAACCTTGTCCAACTCGGCGGACGACACCCCCTGCTCCAGTAGGGCATGGCGGAGGTGGGTCATGGGGTCGCGCTCGGCATGCTCGTCGAGGTCATCGCGGTACCACTCCCTGCGGACGCCGCTGGTGTGGTGGCCGAGCAGGGGCACTGTGGCGTGCACGAGAACGGGGCGGCGTTCCGTGCGAATGATGTCGAATGCCCAGTCCAGCGTGTCCTTGCACGCGGCGAGGTCATGGCCGGCGACAGTGCGGGATTCCAATCCCGGGAAGCCCTGAGCCATCGTCATGGCGTCTCCGAACCGGATCTCGGAGGCGTGGGCGGAGATGTCCCATTCGTTGTCCTGCACGAGGAACAGGATGGGCAACTGGCGCAACGTGGCCATGTAGAGCGCTTCCGACACCTCGCCTTCGGTGGTGGCGGCGTCGCCGATGGAGCACAGCACAATGGGCGGGTGGTCACCCTCCACTTCCTGCCCCAATCCGTGGGTTTCGCGGTATTGGAGCCCCATGGCGGCTCCGGCCGCGGGGATGGCCTGCATGCCGGTGGCGGAGCTGTTGTGGGGAATGCGGGGCACGCCCCCACGCTTGAGTGCCGGGTGCCCGTAGTAGGTCCTGCCTCCGCTGAAGGGGTCGTCGGCCTTGGCGAAGAGTTGGAGCATCAGCTCCTTGGGGGTCATGCCGATGCCGAGCAGGAGGGCGTCGTCCCGGTAGTAGGCGTAGAGGTAGTCCTGAGGGCCGAGTCGCCGGCCTGCGGCGAGTTGGATGGCTTCGTGGCCGTTGGCACAGGCGTGGACATACTTCGAGGTCAGCTTGGCGTTGGCTTCGTAGAGCTCCGCCATGGCCCGCGCCCGCGCCATGTCCCTCCAATCCGTGATGTCAACGGAACCATTCTCCGTCCTGGCCTTGCCCATGCGGCAAAAGTAGGTCCCGGTTGCCGTGGCGCGAAGTCCGGATCCACCGTCTGCTTCTGTGATCCCACACCTATATAATGACAGTGAGCATCGTGTAATGCTCGACGCTGGCGAATTGGGCGCGAATTCGTCGGGGAAGGGAATGGGTTGGAAGGCGGTCCGTGGGCCTTCGTCGATAATGAGATTGAGGGTTTGTAAAAGGAGGTAAAAATGGTATAACACAAGCCTAATTTTATCCTTACAAGCCCAAATCGTTCACTTATGCTTCACCATCTACTCCGGGGCCAACTCGCCCTCCTGTGTATGCTCACCATCGGGTGGGCGGCTCACGCACAATGTGATGACCCCATCACATTCGATACCGATCTGAGCGACTATTCAGTCGAATGCCTCAGTGACCTGCCCACCTCCTGCGATGAAACCGTGGGGGCCAACCGCGGGGATGTTTCCTGCATCCTCGGCGAACAGCGGCTTGCCGACAACACCTGCGACGCCACGACGGCCGAGGGAACGGGCGAGGACGGAGCCATCGTGCTGTTCGACGTCGACGGCAATCCCCATGACGATCGCTATTTCGCGCCGACAGCGGAGGGGTTGACCCTCACCCAGTTCGACAACGGGGTCGCGCAGGTCTCCGGACAGGTGGCCGACATCGACAACCCCAACGCCATCCTGAATGTCCAGATCGTCTACGATCAGGGTGTGTCGGGTGCGGATTGGGGCGGTGGCTTCAAGCACGACATGAACTGCATTCCCAGCACGGAGATCACCGATGCCTGGAACATTTACATCCTCAACTCCGGGCTCAGCTACTTCGAAGGAGAAGGAGACCTGGAGGGAACCCTGCTCACCATCAACCACGCTCCGTCCAGCGAGTACTTTGGTTTCCAGGTGGGTGAGATGGCCAACGACCGCAACTGCAACTACGGTGCAGGCGGTTGGTTCAGCTACTCGGGTACCCTGGCCGGAGAGGAAATCCAGGGTGCGCAAGGTGACGTCCTGCTCGATCTGGAGTGCACCACGGGCGTCGTGGACCCCTGCGAGGAGGACGAGGCCAGTGTGACCTTGATCTACGTGTCCATCGACACCGACTGCGGTGACGCCCTGACCGTGGAGCAGACCGTGACGCGTGACGACACCCAGAACCCGACCTTCGACAACGCGCCGGCCGACGTGACCGTGGCCTGTGCCGACGGTCTCCCGGAGGTGCCGACCGTGACCGCGTCCGACAACTGCGAGGACAGTGATCCCGACGGTCCGACCGTCGCCTACGACGGCCAGACCCCGAATTACGACCAGACCTGCACCGGTTCCTACAAGGTGGACCGGACGTGGATTGCCACGGATTGCTCCGGAAACCAGACGTCCCACACCCAGACCATCACGGTGGTCGACGAGGTGGCACCTGTGATCTCCGGAGGGGCTGACGCCATCGTGGAATGCGACGGTGCCGGCAACGCCCAGGACCTCGCCGATTGGCTCGCCGACCATGGCGGCGCCACGGCCACCGACGATTGCGGCATTGTGTCGTGGAGCCACAGCGACGCCACGTTGAGCGACCTCTGCGGCGCCACCGGTGCGGCTGACGTGACCTTCACGGCCACGGACGATTGCGGCAATGCCAGCTCGATCACGCTGACCTTCACCATTGAGGACACCGGAGCACCGACGCTCACGGCAGCACCCATTGCGGAGGTTCCCTGTGAGACATACAGCGCCGACGGCATCTATGAGGCTTCCGCGTCCGATGTCTGCGGCGACGCCAGCGTGGTGCTCGTGTCCGTCAACGAGGTCAGCAGCAGCTGCGCGGGTCAGTACCTGCACGTGTACATCGCCGTGGACGACTGCGGCAACGAGAGCGCCCCGTACGACCAGGTCGTCACGCTCATCGACGAGACCGCTCCGGATGTGACCATCACCTGCCCGGCCGATGCAGACCTGTTCGCGGACGCCGACTGCGCCGCCGACACGACGCCGGATGCGGTCGGAACGGCCACCTACACGGCCACCGACAATTGCGACGATGACCTGGACAACGAACTCAGCCACTCCGACGCAATCGAGACGGTCTGCGATGGCAGCTATGTCATCACGCGGACGTGGACCATCGAGTCCATGGACCACTGCGGACTGACCTCCACGGTGTCCTGCACCCAGACGATCACGGTCACCGACAACACCGCACCGTCCATTGACGTGGCGTCCGCTGACCTGACCGTCGAGTGCGACGGAGCCGGTAATGCAGACGACCTCGCCGGGTGGCTCGCCGACCACGGCGGTGCCGAGGCCAGCGACAATTGCAGCGCTGTGACGTGGAGCCACAGCGATGCCACCCTGAGCGACCTCTGCGGCGCCACGGGTGCAGTGACCGTGACCTTCACCGCGACGGACGATTGCGGCAACAGCAGCGAGACGACGGCCACGTTTACCATCGAGGACACGACGAACCCGTCCATCGACACCGACGCAGCCGACCAGACGGTCGAGTGTGACGGTGCCGGCAACACGGACGCCCTCAACGCCTGGCTCGCCAGCCACGGCGGTGCGGCCGCCAGCGACATCTGCGGTGGCGTGACCTGGTCCAATGACTTCACGGCCCTGAGCGACGATTGCGGGGCCACGGGCAGCGCGACGGTGACCTTCACGGCCACGGACGACTGCGGCAACGCCAGCAGCACGTCGGCCACGTTCACCATCGAGGACACGACCGCGCCCACTTGGAACGCTTACGACACCTACGTGAACGCCCCCTGTGAGGATCTGCTCGACCCGACCGATCCGACGCTGGTTCCCATCAGCGCCGACGACATCTGCGGTGGCGTGAGCTACAGCATCGAGGCTTACCAGCTCTCCGGCGGATGCCCGGGCACCTGGATGCGCATCTGGACGGCCACGGACGAATGCGGCAATGCCGGCGATCCGACCGAACAGTACGTCCAGCTCTTCGACATCATCGCCCCGGTGCCGGCCATCACTTGCCCGGCCGACTACACGGTGAGTGCAGACGAGAACTGCGCGGCCGACACCACGCCCGCTGCGGCCGGTGAGGCCACGGCCACGGCCACGGACAACTGCGACGACGACGTGGACATTACCATTTCCTACAGCGACGGGGAGCCCACGAGCCTCTGCGAGGGTCAGTACAGCTTCATCCGGACGTGGACGGCCGATGCCATGGACCAGTGTGACAACCCGGCCAGCATCAGCTGCGACCAGTTGATCACGGTGGAGGACACCACCGATCCCACAATCGACCTGGCTGCGGCCGACCTGACGGTCGAGTGCGACGGTGCGGGCAACAGCGACCAGCTCGCGGCCTGGCTGGCCGACAACGGCGGTGCCGAGGCCAGCGACAACTGCAGCGCCGTAACCTGGAGCCACAGCGACGCCACCTTGAGCGACCTCTGCGCCGCCACGGGCGCCGTGACGGTGACCTTCACCGCGACGGACGACTGCGGCAACAGCAGCGAGACGACGGCCACGTTCACCATCGAGGACACCACGGCCCCCGCCTTCATCGGCGACGTCGAGGTGAACATCTCCTGCGACCAGTGGGCGTGCGACGCCGATGCCCTCGAGGCCCTCGGCATCTTCTCCATCGACGAGGCCTGCGGTGACTACACGCTCGAGGCGTCCTGCGTTTCCTTCAGCGGCGGCTGCGTGACCCCGGTCGGTGCCTACCAGGCCAACTACACAGCCACGGACGAATGCGGCAACGTCAGCACCTTCAGCCAGATCGTCATCCTGAGCGACGACGTGAAGCCGGTGCCCAGCATCGAGTGCCCGGCCCAGGCCGACCTCACGGCTGACGCCGACTGCAACGCGGACCTCGATCCGGCCAACACGGGCATGGCCACGGCTAGTGCCACGGACAACTGCGACGCCGCTCCGGCGGTCGTCGTGACCTACACAGATGGTCCCGTGACCGAAGGGTGCGCAGGCAGCTACAGCTTCACGCGGACATTCACGGCGACGGCCACGGACCACTGCGGCAACGAGGACAGCGTCAGCTGCGACCAGCTCATCACGGTGAGCGACGCCACTGCGCCGGACGCCCCGGTGATCACCGGCCCGGCCGACGCGGAGGTGCTCCTCGACGCGGACTGCATGACCGATGCCAGCACCGCCGTCACCGGCGAGGCCACGGCCACGGCTGCAGACAACTGCGATGCGGCTCCGTCCATCGCCATCACGCACGAGGACAGCGCCCCGACCTACACCTGCACGGGGGACGACACGGCCGAAGGCAGCTACACCTTCACGCGGACGTTCACGGCCACGGCCACGGACGACTGTGGCAACGTCGGCGCGTCCAGCACCTACGTGCAGACCATCACGGTCCTCGACCAAATCGCCCCGGACTTCGCCGGCAGTGCCCCGACGTTTGAGATCGCTTGCGACCTCTACGATGCGGCCACGGCTTACGATGTGCTGGCCAGCGACAACTGCGACAGCGACGTGACCATCACCATCCTGAGCAACCAAGAGGTGAGCGGCAGTTGCGCAGGCGCCTTCCTCCGGACGTATGAGGCCACGGACGACTGCGGCAACAGCACGATGTTCGAGCAAGCCATCAGCCTGATCGACACCGTCGCTCCGGCCCTGACGTTGACTTGCCCTGCTGACGCCACGTTGGAGGCCGACGCCGCCTGCAGTGCGGACACCTCCATCACGGCCCTCGGCAATGCCACCTACACGGCCATGGACAACTGCGACGCCGACCTCGACATCAGCCTGACCCATGCGGACGTGCTGACCGAAGGATGCGACGGCAGCTACACCATTGCCCGGACGTTCACCCTGACGGCCATGGACCAGTGCGACAACACGACCACCTTGAGCTGCACGCAGTCCATCGCGGTCAACGACGTGACGGCCCCGAGCATCGACCAGGCTGCCTCCAACCTCACGGTGGAGTGCGACGGCATGGGCAATGTGCTCGACTACCTCACGTGGCAGTCCACCCAAGGTGGGGCCATGGCCAGCGACAACTGCAGCGACGTCACCTGGAGTCACACCGTGCTCGAGACCGGCGACGATTGCGGCGGAACGGTCGGCTACTCCATCGTGGAGTTCACGGCCACGGACGCCTGCGGCAACGCCAGCAGCACGACGGCCACGTTCACCATCGAGGACACGACGGCCCCGGCCATCACCGCTGACAATGAAGTGGACGTCCCCTGTGACGCCTACGATGCCGACACGGCCTACGAATACGCGGCGACGGACGGGTGCAGCGACGTGACCACGACCATCGAGGACCTGTTCTTCAGTGGCGCCTGCGAGGGCACGTACCAGCGGACCTACACCGCCACGGATGCCTGCGGCAACAGCAGCCAGTTCATCCAGATCATCAACCTGACGGACGAGGAGGCCCCGACCTTCACGATCGCCTGCCCGGACGATGTGACGCTGAGCGCCGATGCGGACTGCAATGCCGACACGAGCGTGGAGACCCACGGCTCGGCCACCTTCGCCGATGTCGCCGACAACTGCGACGCGGACGTCGAGATGACCGTCAGCCACGCCGACGCCACGAGTTCGCCTTGTGACGGCAGCACGGTGATCACGCGGACGTTCACCATCACCGGTGAGGACAACTGCGGCAACACCACCACGCTGACCTGCGACCAGACGATCACGGTCAACGACGACACGGCCCCGAGCATTACCGCCCCGGCCAACGCCACGGTGGAGTGCGACGGACTGGGCAACGAGGCCGACCTGGCCGCGTTCCTGGCGGGCGCCACGGCGACCGACAACTGCAGCGCAGTGACGATCGAGCACGACTTCACGGCGCTCAGCGACGACTGCGGTGCCACGGGCAGCGCGACGGTGACCTTCACGGCCACGGACGCCTGCGGCAACAGCAGCAGCGCTTCGGCCACGTTCACCATCGAGGACACCACGGC
>Ga0160423_10005168_pt1 | contig 10657 bp, 7 predicted proteins | sample CRUFie14St8metaG_FD_108191 | JGI IMG/M metagenome (GOLD analysis project Ga0160423, IMG submission 108191) | Marine microbial communities from the Costa Rica Dome - CRUD Field 142mm St8 metaG | ecosystem: Environmental > Aquatic > Marine > Oceanic > Photic zone | place: Costa Rica: the Eastern... | reverse complement strand
TTTCATTTTGTGATATTGATATGTTGTTTTTTAATATGAATATCAAGATGATTATTGTTTTTTTCATGTATATTTTTTTATTCCTTATTTACAATATTGCAAATAAACTATTTTAAAAAATATTTAACTAATCAAAATATAGAATTAATTTCTTAAGTTTGTTTTAGTAGATTTATTAGCGGTGCAAAAAGTGGTGCAAATTTTAGTTTAAAAGCTTACTGTAATCATGTAAAAAGGGTAAAGGTTATAATCATGCTACCCCGACTTTTTTTTCTTCAAACTCCTTATAAATTTTCTGTATTATTGCAGTATGAAAAAACTACTTTTTATTGCAACATTATGTGTTTTAAAATTAAATGCTCAAGAATCATTAAATTACCAACTTCCACCTGAAGAGATCCTTGAACTTGTTGATGTTACATTAGCACCATCAGTAATACTTGATGATAATAAAGAAAATATGATACTTCTTTATAGAGAAGCGTATAAAAGTATTGAAGATCTTTCAAGAGAAGAACTTAGACTTGCAGGATTAAGAATTGATCCAATTACTAATATTTCCAGTAGAAAAAACTATTATAATAACATAAAAATTAAAAATATTAGAAACCAGTCAAATATAGTTCAGATTGTTGGTATTCCTAAAAATCCTAAATTGTCCAATTTTCAATTTTCTCCTGATCAAAATAAAATTGCATTTACTAATACAACCTCTGATGGAGTTGAGTTATGGGTTTTAAATATAAAAAAAGGTAATGTAAAAAAACTAACTGAGGATAATGTTAATGCTAATTTAGGAGATGTTTTTAATTGGTTTAAGGACAGTAAATCAATTTTAGTAAAAATAGTTCCTGAAAATAGGAAAGATATAATTAACAGTAATAATTCTGTACCAGTTGGACCAATAGTTTCTATTAATGATGGTAAAAAAGCTCAAAATAGAACATATCAAGATTTATTAAAAAATAAGTATGATGAACAAAATTTTGAGAATATTACATCATCAGATTTATATAAAGTCTCTTTGAATGGTAAAAGTGTTAAATGGTTACCAACTGATATGTACAATAAAATTGATTTCTCTCCTGATGGCAAGTATGTTCTAGTTTCTTCTATAAAGAAACCTTTTTCATACATTGTTCCATATTATAGATTCTCATCACAAACAGTAATATATTCAAAAAATGGAAAGAAAATAGAAGTTGTTTTAGATATACCTTTAATAGAGGATCTTCCTAAGGGGTTTATGTCTGTTAGGCAAGGAAGAAGGAAATTAAGTTGGAGGAATGATAAACCTGCAAGTTTAGTATTTGTTAAAGCACTCGATGATGGTGACGCTGAAAAAAAAGTATCATATAGAGATGAATTATTTCAACTTGACCCACCATTTAATACTAAACCTACTAGTTTAATTAGAACAATTAATAGGTTTAGTAATGTAGTTTGGTGTAATGATTCAATAGCAATTGCTTCTGACTATTGGTGGAACAATAGAAATACGAAAACTTATTTTTTTAATCCTAAGAACAATAAATCTAAAGTATATACAATCTTTGATAGAAATTATCAAGATAGATATACTGATCCTGGAAATTTTATTACAAAAAAAAATATAATGGGCAGTAATGTATTGTGTATTAAAGATGGATATTTGTTTCTAAGTGGAGCTGGTTATTCAAAAGAAGGTCAATTTCCATTCATTAATAAATTCAATATTTCTTCAAAAGAAATAAGTAATGTTTATCAATCTGAATATACAAATAAATTTGAAAGAATAAATGACTATGATGTAGATAAGAATCAATTATTAGTTAGAATTGAATCTCCAAATGAATACCCTAATTATTTTATTAAAGATTTGACAACTAATAATGTTTCTCAATTAACTGATTTTTCTAATCCATTTAAGAGTATTCAGGATGTTGAAAAGACAGTGATAGATTATAAGAGAGATGATGGTTTGAATTTATCTGCAGTTCTATACTTGCCAATTGACTACGATAAGAATACAAAAGAAAAAATGCCAATGATTTTATGGGCATACCCTAGAGAATATAAAGATCTATCAAGTGCATCACAAAATACTTCTAATCCTAATAAATTTACATATCCATATTATGGGTCACCAATATATTGGGTTACTAGAGGATATGTTGTTTTAGATCAAGCTTCATTCCCAATAGTTGGTATTGGAGATAATGAGCCTAATGACTCTTTTATGAAACAATTGGTTTCCAACGCGCAAGCTGCGATTGATGCAGTAAATAATTTAGGCTATATTGATACAGCTCGAGTCGCAGTTGGAGGACATAGTTATGGTGCTTTTATGGTAGCTAATTTATTATCTCATTCTAATTTATTTTCTGCAGGAATTGCTAGAAGTGGAGCCTATAATAGAACATTAACACCTTTTGGTTTTCAAAGTGAACAGAGAAGTTACTGGGAAGCTCCTAATGTTTATTATAATATGTCACCATTCATGCATGCAAATAAGATGAAAACACCCCTACTTTTAATACATGGTGAAGCTGATAATAACTCAGGCACCTATCCTATGCAAAGTAAAAGATACTTTAATGCACTTAAGGGGCTAGGGGCTGTAACAAGATTAGTTATTTTACCTAATGAAAGTCATGGATATAGAGCAAGGGAGAGTATTCTTCATTTACTTTGGGAGCAAGATCAATGGCTTGACAAATACGTAAAAAATAAATAATTTTTTTGTTTTTTTATTAATAAACTTTCGATTAATTTTGATTATAATATTACTTAATTTTGCAACAAATTGAGTGAAGAATATAAATCTATTAATTTATTTTTAGCAAAAAATATGTCTAAGGAAATTATTATCATAGGTTCAGGTGTTGCTGGTTTAGCAAGCGCAATTAGACTATCATGCAATGGTTATTCAGTGAGAATCTTTGAATCCAACACTTATGTTGGTGGAAAAATCTCAGAAATAAATGAAAATGGCTATAGATTTGATACTGGCCCATCACTTTTTACAATGCCTAATTTAATAGATGAACTAGTTAAAATCGGATATAAAAATCCTAATAAAAAATTTGATTACAAAAAAATTGATGTAGCATGTAGTTATTTTTTCGAAGATGGTATTATTTTAAATGCTTATTCGGAAAAAAAAAGATTTATTGCTGAGGTTACAAATAAACTTGATATTGATTCAAAAGTAATAAGTAAATATTTAAACTATGTATCATTTTTATTTAACTCAACAAATCACATATTTATTAAAAAATCTTTACATAAATTATCAACATATCTATCTATTGACACATTATTTTCCTTTTTTAAAATACCTTTTTTGAGCATATTTAAATCCATGAATGAGACAAATACTCAGAGATTAAAAAATAAAAAGTTAATTAAAATTTTTAATCGATACGCAACTTATAATGGTTCTAATCCATTTGTAGCTCCTGGAATATTAAATGTTATTTCTCATTTAGAGTTTAATGAAGGAGTTTTTTTGCCAAATAAAGGAATGAGATCAATAGTAAATTGTCTGTATGAAATTTGTTTAAAAAATGGTGTTATTTTTGAGCTTGGTTCTAAGGTTGATAAAATAGATATTCAAGATAATATTGCTAAGGGTATTTACTCTAATAAAAAGTATTATTCTGCTGATATTATTATTTCTAATATTGATATTCATTATGTATATAATCATCTATTAAATAAACCTCATTATTTAAGTAGCCATTCAAAGAATAATCGATCAACTTCAGCAATTATTTTCTATTGGGGAATAAAAAAAACTTTTAAAAAGCTATCACTTCATAATATTTTGTTTGCCAAAGATTATGAAAACGAATTTAATGAGATTAAAAATTCTTCAAATGTACAGAGTGACCCTACTGTTTATATTAACATAACATCTAAGCATATAGTTACAGATGCGCCAAAAAACTCAGAAAATTGGTTTGTAATGATTAATGTTTCTCATAATAAAGGTCAAAACTGGGAGTTGTTACTGCAAAATGCTAGAAAAAAAATTATAAAAAAAATTAATAGTTTTTTAAATACTGATATTGAAAAGTTTATTGAGTATGAAGATTATATGGATCCAACTAGTATTGAATTTAAGACTGGTGCTTTTCAGGGTTCTTTATATGGTTCTTCTTCTAATGACAGAATGTCTGCTTTTTTGAGACATCCAAACTTTATAAATAAAATAAAAAATTTATATTTCTGTGGGGGTACTGTTCATCCTGGTGGCGGTATTCCACTAGCTCTAAATTCTGCAAAAATTGTAGCAAATGAAATTATTTCTAATGAAAAAAAATAAGGATATAGTTGGTTTACTTTTAATTGTATTACATGTATTTGGAGCGATAGGTTTATCAACTGAATACACTAGTAGTCTCTTTTTGTCTTTAGTGCCATATAATATAATTTTAACATTTTTACTATGTTTTTTTTATGTGTCATTTAAAAAGTTTTATACACCTATTTTTTTGATATTTTTAATTGGTTTTGTATTAGAAGTGATTGGTATAAAAACAGGCTATTTATTTGGCTCCTACTCTTATGGCGAAAGCTTAGGCTTTAAAATTTTAGAAGTTCCATTTGTTATTGGCTTAAATTGGTTAATACTATGTTTATCAGTATTTAGTTTGTTTTCTGTTATTTGCATCAATAAATTTTCATTGCTTTTATATTCTTCAATTTCGATGGTTTTGTTAGATTTTATAATTGAGCCAGTAGCTTTAGAGTATTCTTTTTGGTCTTGGTCTGCCATCTCTGTTCCTATTCAAAATTATATTATGTGGTTTTTTATAAGTTTTGTAATGCACTATATATTATTAAAATATAGAGTCAATGTTCACTATAAGCTTGGAATATATGTCGTTATATCACAATTATTTTTCTTTCTTTATTTACTTATTTTAATTTAAAAATTTTTAATTTATCAAGTTTTTTTAGTAAATGATCCTTAGTAAAAACTGGTCCAAATTTAAGTTTAAGAGCTTGCCTTAATATAGTAAAGTGTAGATTTTGTAATTCTGCTATAACTATTTATTTTTTATTAATTAAATAATATCCGATGCAGATAGATAAAATAGAAATGCTAAATAAAAGTAAGTCATATGGTGTTGTAAAATTGTGAGATAGTTTTAAAACTTTTTCAAAGAACTTAACAATTAACACAATAATAATTACTTTGATTATTTTATTCTTAAGTTGATCTAGATTATTAATCTTTAATGTTGATTCTGCAAACTTTCCCTTAGCAAAATCAATTTCACTGATGAACAATTCATAAATCCCAAATCCAAAGATCAACAAAACGATACCAATTAAAAATAAATCAACAGATGAAATGATTTTAAATAATATATCATTATTTGAAGTGATATTTTGATTAAATAATGGATTGTTTAAAATGATAGCTTGTATAATATCCCAACCACCTAATAGAAATAATGTAATTGATGCAGTGATTGATAGTATCACTGCAATTAAAACAATGAATCTAGTACTCCAAAGTAATTTTTCAAATTTGTTTTCTAACATTGACATATTAAATAGTTTTATTGATTAATTATTGTGCAATATTAGTGAGAAAATTATTATCATCAGTTTAAAATTTTTAAACAATAATTACTCTTTCAGAAAATCTGATTAAGTAATTTTAAATAAGTTATTGGCTATAAGTAAGACCAAATCCTAGTGGAAATAAAGGATCACAATTGTTATCAAAGTTACATGCAATATCATCCATATTTTTGGGCCATGAGAAGGATAATTTCCCTTGAAGATTTTTTTCTCCAAATAATATATCAGCAACTCCTCCTCCTCCTCCATCTGCCACATCATTAATAAGTGCTTGTAGCGACTTTGATGCTGGTCCTAACCCAACTTGGCCGTATGTACTTGAGGCGACTACTGCAGCTGCTGGCGCAGCCAGTCAAGCAGCACAGACCTTTACTATGAATGTAACAGTTTTGCCAGTTGGTGGAGCAGAAGTTAGAGTTTATAAAACTGTAGCTAATGGAAATGTTTTTTTAGGTAACCCAGTAGCGTTGACTCTTGGGGTGAATAGTATTACTGTATCTGCTGTTACTTTTGATATGGCAGTTAAATTTCAGTTTTCAAGTGGAGATGTAGAGTTTGATGCACTAAGTTTGAATAGTATTCCTGCAACTTGTGTTTGTAATACTTCATTTGTTACAGATGTTCTTTTAGTATGCGATAGTCTCATATGGATTGATGGAAATACATATACTTCATCTAATAATTCAGCAACATATACATTAATAAGTGCTAATGGTTGTGATAGTGTAGTAGCTCTTGATTTAACAATCATTAATGAAAATGCAATAGTATTTGCAATAAATGATTCAACTCTACAAGCTCAATCAGTCATAGTTGGAACTACATACCAATGGGTTGACTGCAATAATAATTTTGATCCAATTACAGGAGAAACAAACGCAACGTTTACTACTCAAAATTCTAGCTATTACGCAATAGAATTAACATTTAATGGCTGTTCTGTAATTTCAGATTGCTTTACAATTCCTGCTGTAGTGGGTATAGATTTTATAAATCAAAATAATCAATATAGAAAATTATTAAAAACTGTTGATCTTTTAGGTAGAGAAACAGAAATTATTAAAGATAAAATTCTGTATTATATTTTTGATGATGGTACTATAGAGAAAAAAACAATTCTTGAATAAATAAAAACCCACGCATTTGCGTGGGTTTTATTTTTATCAGGCTTAATAGTCTTAGTTTCTAGCTTTTTTCGTTGATGGTTAATATGTTCAATTCAATTAATTTTATTTAGTTAACTTAATTTTACACTAACAAGTTGGCATTTTATTTAAATGAAATAGATTCCAGCATAATGTAAAGATAGATAAACTTACATTTCATAGATTATAATCTGTTGAATATCACATTTTATATTTATTCTCTTATAAATGTTCCGTTAACTGTCTTACCTTTTCTATTCTTTATTTCTTCCCATGCTGCTTGAAGACAGTCTTCTGGCTCTAAATTAAGTTGGTAACAAAGAATTATTAATGTTACAAAACTATCTCCCAATCCATCAATAATTTCTTTTTCCTTTTTTTTTAGTAGAGCTCCAGCAGTTTCTCCAACTTCTTCCAAAACTTTTAGCATTTGAGCATGACTATTTTCTTTTTTAAGAAGGTTTTTTTCATCAGCCCAAAGCTTAACATTTTTAATTAGTTCATCCATTTCTATAAATTTATTTGTTTTAACAAAATTAATATATTTAGTATTTATAATATTTATGTTGTGTGAAATGTTTTTTGTTAACCAAATCTTCACTTTTTATAAGATCTAATTTTTTTATTTTTGCAACATGAAAAAAATAATAATTTTTTTTACATTTTTTTGTTGTTTTAAGCTTGATGCGCAATATTTTGAGTTTGAGATGAAATCTGGCTCTCATGAAATTAGTGTTAATTCTGATGTAAATTATTCTTTACAGGATCCGTACAGATTAATATTTTTTGATGATTTACCTTCTGAGGAGCAAAAGAAAGAGATGAATAGCTTGGGTATAGAATTTTTATATTATCTACCTGATAATATTTTTGTTTCTTTTTTTAATAATGATGTTGATTTTGAATTTCTTCTGCAGTATAATGCTTTATCAGTAAATAAAATTTTATCTGATTATAAAGTAGACTTAAAATTAAAACAAGATTCTTTTCCAAAGTGGTGTATTATAAACGAGTTACTTCACGTAAAATTATTAATGTTCTCTAATATTAATTTTACAGATATTGAAGATAATATTAAACCTCTTGTTGAATCCATTGATGAGATAAATGAAGATGCAAATTATATTACAGTTGCTATTAATCCAGTAAATTTAAATTTAATTTCAAATCTAAATTATATCTCATACATTGAGCCAATAAATCCTCCTCCTACAAGAGAAAACATGACAGGAAGAACTTTACATCGTACAAACGTTATAAATGTAGAGTATCCCAATGGTAAGGATTTTAATGGGGAGGGCGTTAACATAATGATGCATGATGATGGTTATGTTCAGCCACATATTGATAGAAAGGGAAGAGTAGATGAGCAATTTTGTTTTAATTGTAGTTCAAGTTCTAATGATGATCATGGAGATCATGTTTCAGGAACTATTATGGGAGCAGGAAATTTAGATCCCCAAGGTAGAGGCATGGCTGATGGTGCTTTTTTGTATGTCTTAAATTATTCAACAAATAATTATTATCAGAACGTTCCAAGTTTATATTCTAATTATGATGTTGTTATTACTTCCGCATCATATGGTGATGGTTGTAATGCAGGCTATACATCTTTATCAAGTGATTTAGATGCTCAGACAGATTCATATTCTTCTTTAATACATGTATTTTCAGCTGGTAATAGTGGAACTTCTGATTGCGGATATGGTGCTGGCTCAGGTTGGGGTAATATTACAGGTGGGCATAAGCAAGCAAAGAATGTCATAGCAGTCGGTAATTTGGATTATTCAGCGTCATTAGCATCTTCATCTAGTCGAGGTCCAGCCGAAGATGGTCGTATTAAACCAGATGTTTGTGCTCAGGGTACAGATGTATATTCTACAGAACACAATAACACATATGGAACTAAAACAGGCACATCAATGGCCTGCCCAGGAGTGTCTGGCGTCATGGCACAACTTTATCAAGCATATAAAGATCTGAATACTGGTGTTAATCCACCATCTGCTTTAATGAAATGTATTTTGTTAAACACTGCTGATGATCTTGGTAACTCTGGTCCAGACTTTAAGTACGGATGGGGTGTGGTAAATTCGCACAGAGCATTTCAAGTTTTAGAATCAAACAATTATTTTAATGGCTCAGTTTCTCAAAATATGGTTAATACTCATGCAATAAATATACCTATTGGTACAGAGCAGGTTAAAGTAATGGTTTATTGGCACGATAAAGAGGGTAGTTCATCAGCTAGTATTGCACTTGTTAATAATATTAATTCACAAATTATTGCTCCAAATGGTAATAATTTTCTTCCTTATGTTTTAAATTCTACAGCAAATTCATCATTACTTAATCAAGATGCTTCATATGGAATAGATAATTTAAATAATATGGAGCAAATTGTAATAGATAATCCTATTTCTGGTAACTATCTTTTACAGATTGACGGAGCTAGTATACCATTTGGTCCACAAGAATATTATGTATCTTATGAATTCATAAGTGATAGCGTAAAATTAGCGTATCCAATTGGGGGTGAAGGTCTTGTTCCTGGAGAGTATGAGGTGATAAGATGGGATGCTATTGATAACAATATACCTTTTTCATTAGAATATTCTAATGATAATGGTATTACTTGGACCAATATTGCAAATAATATTTCTAGCTCTCAACGTAATTATGTTTGGCAAGTTCCAAATACTGTTACTAATCAAGCAAAAATTCGAGTTATTAGAGGCAATATTTCAAGTTCTAGCGTAGAAAGTTTTTATATAATGAATGTACCATCTAATTTGTCAGTATATTGGCCATGTCCAGATTCCATTTATATTGACTGGAATGCTGTAGCAGGAGCAAATGGATATGAGATTAGCATGCTTGGAGATAAATATATGGACTCCATATATACAACTACAACTAATCAAACAAGTGTTTGGTTAATAAATTCTAACCCTAACATAACTGAAAGTTGGTTTTCTGCTTCAGCAAAATTAAATTCAAGTAAAGGAAGAAGAGCTGTTGCTGTTTATGCTCAGTCTATTAATAATATTTGTTCTGGATATGGTTGTACAGATTTAGCAGCATTCAATTATTCGCCATTAGCAATTGTAGATGATGGTACTTGCTGTTATATTGCAGGCTGTATGGATATGACTGCTATAAATTATGATTCTTTAGCATGCTTTGATGATGGTACCTGTATTGCTCCAATACTTGGATGTACTAATCCTAATTCTCAAAACTATGATCCAAATGCTAATACGACTATTGCTTTCGGAGGTGCATTAGATAATACATTTGGAACAGGTAGTTTCTTTTATGGTGATCAGCATTTAAATTTTGATGCAATTAAAGCTTGTAATATCAAATCAGCAATGATTAATTCAGAAGCAACAAATAACATAACTTTTGAATTAAGAAATTCTAATGGAACTGTAATAGATGATACTACTTTATCTGTAAATATAGGATGGCAAAGAGTTAATTTAAATTTTAATGTACCAATTGGTAATGATTACCAGATTGGTGTTGCTAATGGAAATTTACAAACATATGGTCTTTACAGAAATGATGCTGGAGCGAGTTATCCTTATAATATCGGTTCAGCAGTTAATATAACTAGTTCTAGTGCAACAACAGCTCCATACAGTTATTATTATTTTTATTATGATATAGAGGTTGAAATTGAATGTCAAGGAGGTATTGCAGCAAGTTGGGATTGTGATGGTTTAGGTAATTGCATTGATCCTGGAACAGGTTTAGGTCAGTATAGTTCACTTGTTCAATGTCAGAGTAATTGTATAGTTCCTTCTTGGGATTGTGATGGTTTAGGTAATTGTATTGATCCTGGAACAGGTTTAGGTCAGTATAGTTCACTTGTTCAATGTCAGAGTAATTGTATAGTTCCCTCTTGGGATTGTGATGGTTTAGGT
>Ga0160423_10005166_pt1 | contig 10659 bp, 5 predicted proteins | sample CRUFie14St8metaG_FD_108191 | JGI IMG/M metagenome (GOLD analysis project Ga0160423, IMG submission 108191) | Marine microbial communities from the Costa Rica Dome - CRUD Field 142mm St8 metaG | ecosystem: Environmental > Aquatic > Marine > Oceanic > Photic zone | place: Costa Rica: the Eastern... | reverse complement strand
GAAAGGAGAATATCCGCAACTAGAAGTTCTTACCAATCCAATGTCGTTTTATGGATATGAACCAACTAGAAATGTTTTGATGGTAGGATATCCCGGCGAAGAAGTTTATGGACTTAAGATAGAAGATGAATTCCGTAATGCATGGAACCGCGTATATGCTTTCGACAAACCACCCGGTGACCAAAAAATGTATCTAACAGGCACATCCTCATCACCACAATCTCCAGCACCGATTAAGATTCGTGGACGTAGCATTTATCTCGATGTAAGTAATCTAGACCAAGGAATGTTTGCTACGGCAATTGACGATTCGCTAATGGAAGGACAGGATGCCGCTAAAATTTTACCAAAGTATGACAAAGAAATGGAAGTCCCAAAATCATGGTATGATATGGAACGAGGTATGTACCACAACGACAAAGAACAAAATATTCGAGACATGAAACTACAAATGCAAGTATTCTTTGACATGGCTCGCCCAAAAGATAGCATGAAATCAAAAAATGCTGATGATTACTACAAGAAATGGTTTGAACAAATTGAGGAATCTAAACAGGCCCTGAAGGAAGTAAGCGCGAAGAAATCACTTCCAAAGGATGAAAAGAAAGTTCTAGCAGAAATTCTAACAGATGAAATCATGGAAAACCCACAGTTTGTAAATAATTCTTGGGATGATGAAATTGATATTTACATCGAAAGATACAATCAATATGCCGAAGCATACAAACAAGGAACTTCTGGACCTCCCGAGTTAGTATTACGCACTACATATCCAGAATGGGAATATAATGCACTAGAAAAAGCAAGACTACTGAAACTTGCTGAAGAGGAATACAATTATACCGAAGAAGAAATTAGCGCAATACAAGACAGTTATCCACCGAAGGTAATAAGTCCGTCATTAACGTCGGCTTTTTCAGACCTGTATGGTCCCGGACTCCGGTTCGATGACATAGACAATGACGATAACGAGGAGGGAACATTAGATGGAACCGAGTCATAAAACAATTGAGATGGTCTTTGGCTTCCCCCGCAAGGGAGAAGTGTATGGAACATTCGATGTACTTGATTCCACAGTAAACCCTGAGAAACAAACATGGTCAGTAACCTTTGCAGAAGAAGTCGAGAATAAATATGCAATTGAAGCATTGCGCACTTTTGTAGGCAAACAAGCAATATTTTCTATCGAAGACATTGATTATAGCGTTGAGTTTCCATCAAAACCAGTAAATGTTGAAACTATTCGTGACAACCCTCCCGGTGCAGTACAAACAAGAGTATCGGGAAGATATAGTGTAAATGGAGCATTCCAGAATCCAATATCAGTTGAAGACTTCAATGCCGATATGGATAAAATGACTGTATCTAATCCAAAGAAACATTTCCGTACTTATCCAGCCGGTGAATTACATTCAAAGAAATTCCGTGACCAATTATTCAAATTTGTTACACGGCGCGGTGAATCGTATGGCTGGGTATCTAAGGGAGAAATATTCCACCGTAAAGGTTCATTGATTATGCCTTATGTTAAAATCAACAAACATATAGAAAATTCCGTAGTATCATATCACACTCATCCATCAAAAGACGAACCATCACTAACTAGCCCAGATGATATCCAGTGGTATATGGACGCCGCATATAAATGGGGTATCCGCCATTTCTATACGATAATGAAAGACCGACTCGACCATTTTGAATTTGTTATCAAGGGGGATAATGGTCGTAAGCGATACCTCAAGATGGATGAAGGAAAGTTTGTCGACGACTTAGGTACAATGCTTGACAAAGTCGAAAAAGAGTATAAAGACAAAGAAGATTTGAATGACTATCAATTCTGCGAGCGCGTTACACGAGCATGGATTAAAGATATCAATAGCAAGTTTAGCCATTTGGTTAACATCAAATACCATCATCATATCAGACCCGGCGCGCCAAAACTAAAACCAGTATTAGAAAATCCGGGAAGTGATACCCCTTTTCCCCATACCACCAAAATCAAGGTGGACGACAAATATCTATCAATAGCACTCAACGAACTCAAGGGAATTGATTATGATTGGATACATTATGGCGGCGATGAATTTAGCCACACGATGTATGTATATTGGTGGTTAAAGTATCATTTCATGCCTAAAGCAGACGGAACTGATAGATTATGGTTATGGGAAACTAAAGGACTGGATGCAGAATCTCGTAAGCAACTGCGTACATATTTAGACGCAGAAATAGAAGATGGATGGACTTATGGGGACTGTCTTCTAATGTTTGGCTTGTTCCATGATATTGCAAAGAAGCGCGAGAAAGAACAAAAGATACATCATTCAATTATAGGCGCTGACATGTTCAAAGATGAAATTGCACCAGAATTGAAATTGCCAAATAATCTAACAGAAAGAATGTATTTGATGTTACAATCAGATGTAGGCAGAAAGAAGATTACAGAAGAAGAATTCTTTACAATCGCTGGAGATTTATATCCAGTAGCAAAGATATTCCACATGGCCGATAGAGTTGCACACCACCCATATATGTACACAATTGCCGCAAGAATGGCGCGCAAAGAAGGCGTATTAAAGACAGGAGAATATGGAGATGCGTACATTGAAATGGCTAATAAACACGACATACTAGAGTTGGTCAAATATTTTCGTGAACAACCGCGACAAAATCCGCCACCGAAAATGCCCACTACTGCTACGTATTCTGCGTCGTATGATATTGCGATAGACCCAGATACAGCAGAATTCTTGTTCCAAGATTATGACCCACGCAAAGTACCCGGCAACGATGGTAAAACAGCGGGCTCTTTCATGGCTTCATACAGACAAATGTTGTATCTGAAAATGGTACTTAGTGATGGTTATGTTGCATCTGCTAGTTTATCTTTCAAATATCCCGGCAATCTAAATATTACTGGAGTACCTATTCGTGATGACTTTGGACTCTCCGGTGCAAAAGAAGTGTATGAGCGTGTAGGTCAAGTATTACAACAAGCATATGATATCGATGTTGACTTTGGAGAATCAAAAGAAGTATTACCAGAAACATTCGATATTGTACCAGCATCAGACGAAGATTATGCAGTACAGCCGTTGACTAATCCTAAACCCCAAGGAGAAACCATTGTACTAGCAGGAGCGCACGGTTCTGGTCGTCGTGAAATAGCAAGGGAACTTTACAGTTATGGGTACATGCTTTGTCCAATGCATACAACTGAACCAAGGAAGCCCGGAAGAATACCAAATCAAGATTCTGTTAACCATTCACAAGAGTCATTCAATCAAGAAATTGTTCAAGGTAATATGAAATATTGGACCATAGGCTCAGACGGACATAGATATGGCTACACAAAAGACCAATTGAATTGTCCTAAATCTGTGATGTACACGACACCGCACATGGCAATGAAGATGAAAGAATCTATGCCAAAGATAGTGATTGTGTTTGTTGACAACAAAGATTCTATCAAAAGACATCAAAACAGATTGAGTGAGCGTAATGGAGTAACACAAAGTATGGCAAAGGCAACAGCAAAGCGCAAACATACTCTTCGTAATGCAAGACATAATTTTGACAAGGTAGTAAATGTTCAAAACAATAATCACAAGAAAGCAGCGATTACTCTCATTAATCCACATGGTGGCGCACATAGAGTTCCTAAGAAATACGAAGGACAGCCCATGGACGAGCATTCTGACTTATACACCGATGAAGACCCAAAAGGAACGATTCAAGGATTAGGATTCAAAGACAAAACAACAGCAGAGAAATCAATTAGGCTGATTGAGAACTCAGGAAAAACTCACGCACACAAGATTCAAGCGGCTATGGCTATGGAACAGAGAGCAAGATTCCACCCTCATCAAACAACAGGAATCAAGCAAGCGCAGAAAGTATATGCTCACTTCATTAAAGAAATGAAAAAGAAAACAAAGCGCAATCCGGGAACTTCTTTCGCTGATATCAAACAAGATTTTGAGCAAATGATTGACGATGCATTCAATGCTCGTATGAAAGAAGTAACCGGTGAAGATTTAACTTTCAATGGAAGAGAATGGTGGAATCAACGGATACCATTGATTGAAGAAAAGTATGGAACAGAACCAACTAAATTTGAATGGTTAAGACCGATTGAAGACCCAGACTTTGACCCAACAGACAAATCTATTGAATTTGAAAGCGACGGTTCAGTAAAGCCAATCCATTTCTTTAATCAACTGATGAGAATACCAATGACAAAAGAACCAACACCAGAACGAATTATGCAAGTAGCACTGAATATTGGACAAGGACTTGCAAGTGGCTCAGTTGATATAAGATATTCATTTGACGATTTCTTAACGTTAAACAAAGACAGAACATCAAAAGATAATCCGTCCGAAAACCTTACACCAACCCCCAAAGAAATAAGAGAAGCACTAGATATATTCGGAGAGCAGGAAGGCCTTGACGCAAACAAAGCAATGTTAATCGCAGGCGCGGCATTGTATATGCATGGCCTTAAACCAATAATGAATGATGTGGATGCAATCATTCCCGGCAAGCCAGATATTTCAGAAGGGTATGTCAATGGCCTTGAATTAGATATAGGAGGCGGACCAGACTTTACCGCCGAGATGTTAGATTACAAAGTTAAAGAGGGAGTACGCTATCAATCTCTTCCCGCAATATTAGCATTCTATAAGATGCTTAACAGGGAGAAGGACCAAGTATGGATAGATAAGTTATCTAAAATGATAAAGAAAACAAAGCGCAACCCGCATCATTGCCCTGTTGAGATAGAAGCACGTAGAGCAGCAACCGACCCATCATTCAAACACCATGAATGGTATATTGAACATCATCTTAATTATGTCAAGGCCATTGTTCACTCGCTTAAACCAAATGCCGGGCCCGATGAAATGGAAGTATTCAATGACATGGTTTGGATGCATGACTATCCAAAAATGCTAGGCGATAAAGATAACTTTGAACTTGTTAGAAATCTAGTTTCTAAACACAAAGGTAAAGCCTACGCTGATAAGTTAGTACAGTACATTGATGACATGGAAAGAATCAAGTCCCCAGATTGGAACGGACAAACCACAATGTATGGGGCAGTGATGTCTACTGCTGATGCACTGGCTCACTACTATGGTCCATTCTTCCAGATATACCATGACGAGAATCCAAACAAACCAATAGCAGAACTCAAGAAAGATAACGCTGTCAAACTAGAGAAAGATAAAAACAAGTTGCGAGCAGGTCCAAGAAAAGATGCACTAGATTCAATCAAGTTCCAATACAAAGGTCGTAAGGTAAGAGTGGTAGGTAATGAACACATTGCCGAGATGATTGCAAAAAAGAATCCTAGTAAAACCCCTGAAGGAAGAAAAATTCCAAAGAAGTATCTGAAGGGACTTAACAAAGAAGAAATGGCTATTGCTGCAAAAGAAATCGATAAAGGATACAAGTATGATATTGACGACCCTGAAGCGTATAAAGAATGGAAATCAGATATCAAAGCAAAGGCTAGAGGATACAAAACTGTACCAAGTAAGTACAAGAAAAAATTTATTCAAATGTATGGACCACTACCAGAAAAAGGCGATTTTCTTACTAAGATTTCAAAGGCTACGGGTGTCAAAAAGAGTATTCTAAAGGAAGTGGAAAAGAAGGGATTAGCCGCTTGGAGAACAGGACACAGAGTAGGAGCGAACCAACATGCATGGGCAAGAGGTCGAGTGTATTCATTTGTTACATTAGGAAACACTGTTAAGATGGGTAACAAGAAGATGGGAGATTACAAACTTGCTGTCAAAGCCGGACTGATTAAAGAAAACCCCTCGGGCAATTTTTTCCCGGGCGAAGCAGTGAACAAATATCCTTGGTTACGACATGCAGACTTGATTAAACAAAATCCAACAGAATATCCAGACTCGGTAAAAGAATCTGAAATAGTATTAGAACGAATGAAGAATCCAGACTTTGAATTCTTTGAATTGACAGACTTAACCCCTGTGTCGGGTTTCACACAATATCTCAAAGAGCAGAAATTAGACTTCGATGAGGAAATGTTGTTACAGATTGCACGAGATTCAACACCATTCATATTACAATTGAAGAATCATTACAACCGCCCACGCCCAGCAGAAGTTAACAAGAAGATTAAGCCTGCTAAATCATTGACAGCAAATACTCGTGCATATCCTTCGGGACATGCGCTACAATCATATTTACTTGCTAATTATTTGACACGACTACATCCAAGCCATGAAAAGAAGTTTCAGCAAATCGCAGACCGTATATCTGAATCTAGAGTAAGTGTTGGCTTACATTATCCTTCGGATAATGCAAAATCAAAAGAGTTAGTCGATACACATACATTTAGACAAGAATATACAGTAAGAAAAATACACGGGCCATTACCAAATCCATCAAAGCAACCAAAAGCATCATTCAACTGGCTTGAGAAATTCACTGCATGGGTTGAACTTGTCAATATGAAAAATAAAGAATTGAAAGCATTCCTTGAATCAGACCCATGGGGGAAGAAAGCAGGCATTAACCGACAACAAGCAAAAGACTTCGGAGGAATCAGTCGTGGACGTTTCTCGGCAAGTCGTATCCTTATCATGCGTAAGAAACTTGGACTTACAGGGCCAAAGGATTACATCAAGGCTGGCCCAATTATTATTCGCAACTATTACGAACTTGCACAAAAGAAATGGTCAGAAGCAGACTGGGAATGGTGTAAGAAACAAGTAAGTTTCAATTCGCGTACTCGTGGACAGCGAGGTCCATATACTGATAGTAAAGGAAGACCTACTCGCAAACTTACATCGCTTTGGGTTTGGGGACACGACCCATGGCGGTATGCACGCAAGATTGAGAAACGCAAAACAATGCCTAAGTGTCCAAATGTCCCATGGATTGGACAAACAGAAAAGCGACTGTATGGTACTACCGAGTACAAATACCCTGAAGTCAAAAACAACCCCTATGACTACTTTGACGGATGGGAACATTTTTATTACGATACACTTGAAGAAGCAATGGAATCTGCACAGGAACTAGCAAATGAAGAACAGCAATCTTATCTTATAATCGAATATTATGGAGCAGACCCGTATCAGCGTACTGATGACGATGGATACGGAGTTATCCCAGAAATAGAAGACGAAGATGGAATCTTATTTGGCGGCTGGCCTCATCAAATAATTGACACTATTGAACCTGAAGTAGAAAACAACCCACCATTTCGCAGACGACGCTTATATCACGGCTCATCCGTTAACAATTTGAAAGTTCTCAAACCAAATCATAACGCTACTCTCGGGCGCGAAGTAGTATTTGCTACACCAAATTATGAATATGCATTAGCAATGTCTATACCATCAACTAATGATGATTTCGACATTGGATATGTCAACGGCGAATTTATGATTGAAGAACAGTATGAAGGTGCATTTGATTTACTCAAACAACCAGCATATATGTATGAAGTTGACGAAGTAGGTTTCCGCGAACATCCAGAATTTCCTCCAATGGAAAGAATAATCGAAGTAACAGTACCAGTAAGAAAGGCAAAGCGAATATCTAATGTGTATCAAGAACTCCGCAGGATTGGAGCGAACCTAATCCCGTACTGGTGATAGTATGAAATTTAAGACGCAAAAGAAAGTAGTCCAAGGCAAAGACGGGACTATAATCTATACTGTCGATTCATCTGAATGGGATGAGTTTGTTGCGAACATTATCAGGAACCAAGGAGCAGTTGAATGGTATATGGAAAAACCATTTCGATGGCTGAAGGAACATTTGAATGTAGGTTACGAAGCAAATGGAATAGGTTTCAAAGAAACAAAGTCAATCTATATCCGCAAAGGAAAGGAAACTAACGAATCATTACTTGTTCATGAATATGGACACATACTAGGATATGGACACACTCATGCCCTTAACCCAAGCATAATGAATCCAATTGATTCTATGCGAGTAGCAGACGGCGAAAAGATTACCCAGCGTTTCAAAGCAAATTTTCCCGAATACTATCAAAAGGTACTTGTTCCATCCGAAACAGAACGTGCAATACCGGTAGCCGTCGCACTAGGCTTGGTATTGTATGGTGTTCTTAGATGAAGGTAGCAGGAAAGTTCCTAGAAAGCATGGGGAAACGCCATTCTGTAATAGTTGGAATGACACGTTCAGGTAAGACTTATTTTACTAAGCATGTGTTGAAAAACTTACAAAGGGAAGGATATCATACGGTTTTCTTTGACCCAAAGCACGATGACGATTATGCAGACCTTGGGGTAATATGCACCACACCTATTGACTTCTATGCTAAACTTTTGAAAAAGACACCACATATCGTATATCGACCCAGTCCAAAGAAAGATGAACGCGCAGACGAATTAAGCCGTATTATTGAGATGATGTTTGCGCTATCGAAGAAACCCGGTTTCAAGCGCATGCGAAGAATCGTAGCCATTGACGAGATTCAATTAATGGTAAAGAAAGGAACTAATGATGGCGTTGAAATGCTTTGGACAATCGGGGCCGGGATGAGCATTGTTGGAATCGCGATTACACAAAGGGTACAATTACTCAACGAAACATGTTGGTCACAATCTGAAAACAAGATTCTATTCAAAACAGACGACCGACCGGATTATTTGCGCAGCAGAAATTTAGACCACTATAATGACAAACGAGAATTTTTCCTAGATACTAAGAATCGCTACTATTACTATTACACTAATGGGGACGGAAACTGGAAAACCCGTGAACCCGTGTCCGACAATATCACTAGTAGTATCAATAGACCAAATTCAATTAAGCCTAGTAAGAATAAAGGAAGGCCAATAGGTAATCTAAAGACCAAACGCTACATGGGCTTGAAACGGTGGTAGTATGTTAATAGTAACTGTTCCGCATGCAAAGAAAAACGATTCGACGACTCAAGGCTATGACGCAGGCGCTATTGAATTCGTAGCGTATCTTGAAAAAGCCCTTGACGATTTGAACGTAAAATACATTGTCCATGTAGGAGGCAATCATAGGGAATTAGTTGATTTGAATAGAAAAGAATCATATTCAACAGAATATCACCAAGAATTAAGAGCATTACTAAAGCACGCAACAGTACATATTGATTTACATTCCTTTCCATATGTATTAGAAGACGCAGAAGATGAAGATTCAATTACTACTTTAGGAGATGATTTGCGTTCATGGTCTGTTCACGACGCAGTGCTACTGGAAACTGACGGAGTAAGCAATAGAGATTTAATCAACAGAATTCTAGACGAGATGGAAACCCAGTTTGATATGTCTGTTGTTGACAGTACCGTTGATAATTATATTACAGTAGTTGCTTCAATACTGTTTAACGTCCCTTCCGTTCTAATTGAAGTGAACGACCAAAGTGTGGAGGCATACCCATTGATGGCGTCTGCTCTCGCGCGTTCCGTTGCTGATTTTGCATGAACATGAAGCCCATCATATTGATTGCATGACTACGAGATTGCCACCATCTATTACGTATTCCCATCTCTATGAAATCAAACAGTTCTTTGTCGATAGTAACAGAAACTGCTACCTTTTTTGACTGGTCCTGCTCATGCCTCCGCCGCGACATCTAGTATGGCGAAGTTACACCTCGTTAATATGCTTCCTGCTAAAACATAACTTATAGGTATAGTATAACATAATATACAATCATAGTACCCCTTATATCTAATACCAGTGTCGGAAGACCATGGCCCTAGCAGAAGTTATGTTGGTTAATCCACCCCGTAAGGCAAGGAAAGCACGACGTAAGAAGACTGCAAGGTCCAAGAAAACTAGAGGTAATACTATGGCTCGTAGAAGAACTACACGAAGAAAAAGCACCGCACGTCGTCGCTCACCAGCACGACGTAAGGCGACAACTCGTCGACGCAAGTCGCCGGCCCGTCGCCGCAAGACCACCCGTCGTCGTAAGGCAACAACCCGTCGCAGGAAATCCCCTGCACGCCGCCGCAAGACGACCCGCCGACGCAAGGCAACAACCCGTCGACGCAAGTCACCTGCACGCCGCAGAAAGACTACCCGTCGCCGTAAGCCTGCACGTCGCAGAAAGACAACTCGTCGCAGAAAGACAACTCGTCGCCGCCCAGCACGCCGCCGCAAGACAACTCGTCGCCGCAAGCCTGCTCGCCGTCGCCGCACTGTCCGTCGCCGTTCAACCACTCGCCGTCGTCCAGCACGCCGTCGTAAGGCTTCCCGCCGCCGCACTGTCCGCAGTCGCCGCAAAGGAGGCAAGAGAATGACTTTCAACAATGCATACAAGTGGGTTACTAACCATCTAACTGCATTTGAGGCTATCGTCGCTACTGTCGGTGGTATGTTCCTTGGTGGAGCAATGCCATCTATCGTACAAGGCGGTCTATCCAAGATTGGTGTTCCTAACCGATACATCAGTTGGATGACTTCTGGCGAATACACCCCATACCTTGCTGGTGCCGCTACTGGAGCCCTAGCCGCGTTTGCTCTTCACTCCCTAGTTGGTGTGAAGGCTTCAACCGCTTCCGCTGTCGCTCTAGGTGCAGTTGCTATTCAAGCATACCGTCTGGCTGAGGCTAAAGGAGTCTTCGCTAGCATCAAGTCCGCAGTCGGTCTTGGTGGCTACGG
>Ga0160423_10005165_pt1 | contig 10660 bp, 9 predicted proteins | sample CRUFie14St8metaG_FD_108191 | JGI IMG/M metagenome (GOLD analysis project Ga0160423, IMG submission 108191) | Marine microbial communities from the Costa Rica Dome - CRUD Field 142mm St8 metaG | ecosystem: Environmental > Aquatic > Marine > Oceanic > Photic zone | place: Costa Rica: the Eastern... | reverse complement strand
TAAACAAGCCATATTACAAGCATTACTAAAACGTATTTCAATAGTTTTTAAACCTTCAAACTTTGTGGCACCTGTGCCATAATCAGTCCAACGTGTATCAGGTGGTGTTTCCTGTCGCATACTAATACCGGACTTTTGTTCTTCGACTATTTGGCACATATCACAACCAGTAGGCCAATTGCCTCTTAGCAAATCTAATCTGTGCTTTTTAAATTCTTCATTGTTAAAATATTGACTAGGTAAATGTCCTTTTGCTAACCACTGTAATCTATCAGATTGCTGTGGACAACTTGTAGCAAACTGTTGCTTCAAGTTCAAACCGCCTAGTGCATAGTAACAAGGAAGACTATTCAAGGCCATCGAATATGTCCTTCATCTCTGGAAAGACTGTGGCAAAACTGTTGCCACGTTGCACATCACACCTATGTAAAAATTCTTTCATTTCAGGTAGACGTCTACTCCAGTCTTCGCTTTCCATAAAATTTACCATACCTTGTAAACGTTTAATGCCATACCCTGCATCACGCCATTGCTGATATGTAGTTTTCTTTTTGCCATACTTATACCAAGAAGGTATTCCTTTTTCCCAATTAGCTTCCCACCAAGGATAAAACTCCTCATATTTTTTACGTACTTCTGCTTTGAACCAATTTGGTAAAACTTTTACATTTAAATGAGGAGGATGATACACAAAGTGATAGTTTATACCGCCTGCACCAAATGGCCACATATTTACTTTTTGAAATCCTTGTTCTAGTTTCCATTTTATAAAGTCTGGCAAGTAATAAATGTTCAATGCTTGCACTGCACAAGCAACAGTAATTTCAACATTAACACTTGTTTGTTTATCTAAAATATGGAAAACTTCTTCGGTACGTTTCCATTCACTTGGATAACGTATGTAACTATTCATTTCTCCTATGCTGTCTACCGAATAGTGAAAACGCACAAGTTTGAATTGTTTCCATAAATCAAATAAATCCTCTCGCCATTCAACTCCATTTGAGTTATAACGAAGTTCCAAATCTTTTGCAATACCTTGCCTAATGGCTTCTTCAAGTATTTCATAATGTTCCTCAATAATTAAACTTTCACCACCAGCAAAATATATTTGTTTCATATATGGCATTTGTGCATAAAATTGTTCCCAGAAAATAGGATTTTGTTTATGCCAATTATAACTACTACCGTTTGTGCTACCCTTGTCTTGCCACTGCATTGTTTCTTTTAAACTTTTATTTTGCACAGCAGGAAATATTTTTTTGTAATCTTTGATCCAGCCACTTGAATCGTGCGGACTACACATCACACAAGCAAGTTGACACTTAGTACCAAAACGTAAATCAATGTATGCAAGTTGTGGAGGTACTTCCCCATCATCTGTTGTGTTTGCTATTAGTTCATCTACATTTGTACGTGAACTCCAATATTCAGTTTCCCACATACGTTTTGAATTATGGCCTGCTGCTTCTTCTTTGTAGCATTTCAAACAACTAGGAGGCTTCTCACCATTCATCATTTGCTTACGCACATTTTTCATATACTCACTATTCCAAGCAGTTTGAAAATCTGTAACATTTAAATTGTTTGGCTTGCCGTCATCTGTTTTTAGAATACCAACTTGTCCGCCGTGTTCTTTATCATTTGTTGGACCAACACTACTTGCGTTTGCTGTGCAGCAAACTCTCATACTACCATCTGGTCTAGTGCTAAGGTGTACCCAAGGAAGAATACAGAACGTATCACTCACTTTATTCATAATGTACTTATCGCATTATCTACGTAATTTATTTCGTTATGATACGCCTTATTTTTTGCACAAGTCCTAATACATCTTGTCAAATGTAATTCGTGTCCGGGTTCCCAACTTGCTGCTAATAGTTTTGCATACCAAGGATGTTGTAAAATTTCTTCTTTACTATGATGTTTTAAACTATTCCAGTTTGGTTCAAATTGATTTAATTTGTCAAGTATGCCTTCTTTGTTTTTGAAAGCACTATCCCAAAGAAAACAACAAGGCCATAATGTTAAATTACTTGCAATAAATATTTCACCTTCGTGTATGTATTTGCACACAACAGTTTTTAATATTTCTTGCTTTTTTGTTTCAAAGTTTTTTGTTTTTTTACGCAACTTATATTCAGCAATAAATTTGTCTAAATCTTTTACATCTTTTTTCTTACTGTGTTCTTTTGCTCCTGTTGTAGTAATCTTCTTTTCTTCAACTACAACTTTTTTTATTTCTTTGTCTTTTTTAGATATTTTGGCTATCCAATCGTGATAACTGTTACGCATACCAGTTCTAGTAGCAAAAGTAAAACCTAAACTTTCTGCGTGTATTTTTGCTTTTTCTAATTCGTGTTCATTATGATCAAAAATAATGTAAATCCAACTTGCACTTCCTGCTGGTGCATATAAACTAAATGCTTGCATATTGCGTGAAACAATATTAAATTTTGTGTTTACACGATATATGTGGTTAGTTTCTTCGTGACCATCTACACAAAAATGTATGAATACCAGTCCGGGTCTTTCTGCTGCAATCTTGCCTAGTCTTGACCACCACTCGGCTTTTTGTATACCACCGTTGGTACTCAGTTCGCAATACCCGCCCATACTAGACAAGTAATCAACCATATCAACACATTCTATATGCAAAGCAGGATCGCCAAGAACACCGCAAAACTTGAATTCTACGCCAGTATAATCATCAGGTGGAAATATACGTTTTATATCTTCAAATGTAAAACTTTGTATAGTCAACAGGTCTTTGTTCAATGTCCTAGCACATCCAGGACAAGCAGCATTACAGTCACTAGTTATTTCTAACTCTACTTTTTTTAAGTTCATTATATACGTACTTTACTTAACTAAATATATTTATGAATCTTAAATTATGCAAACTGAGCTGCAAAAGGATCAAATTTAGCTCCACACTTTTCGCTACAAACTCCTAATTTGCCTTCCTTTACAGTTTTTGCATTCCAGCTATCTTCAATGCTTTTCAGTAACGGACCTTCCATAACTTTTTTCATATCATTCATAATGACATTAATGCCGCCTTTGCCTCCAGCTTCATCAATGTGAGACCATATTTGTTCTACTTTTGGATCGGCGTGCCACCATTTATACATACGTCCAGCCGTCCAACAACAAGGCATAAGCAAACCTTCGGCAGTAATAAAAATATTACCAGCATCTTTTACTTTACAATTAATTTTACACTTGTTATAATATTCAATCATACTGCCATATTGCTTTGCAATATTTTTTTGTTTGTCTAACTCTTTATTTGCAAATTGTTTTTCTTTAGGCTTTGCCAACGTTTGTGTTTTTTGTCCTTTTCGATTTATCGCTTGGTGTGTTTCTTTACCAGTCATTTTCTTAGTACTATAGAAACGTCCTGTTTTTTTCTTTATAAATTTTTCTACACCCCATTCTTTGGCAAGTTGTTCTGCTTCTTCTACTTGATGTTCGTTGTGTTGAAATATGATAAAATCCCAACGGGCTCTGCCACCTGCTGCAACAAATGCTTTCATATTAGTTTCAACTTTATCCCATTGTACGTTTTGTCTATACAAATGATTTGTATCTTCTAGTCCGTCAACACTAAAAATTACAGCACCATTGCGTCCAAATACTTGTGCAAGTTCCATCCACCAAGGCATATCTCTAGCACCAGCATTAGTATTCATACTAAGCCACATTGTAGGATTATGCTCTCTAAAATATTTGAATATTTCAAGTGTGTCTTTTGCAACAATAGGATCTCCTAAGTTACCACACATATACATTGTTTTTAGTTGTTTGATAAAATCGGGTTTGAAAATCTTTTTTGCTTTTTGTAAAGTTATTTCAGCATTAGTAAGATGAGGATTATCATCTCCTCCATTCATATTCCTATCGCACATAGGACAAGCGGCTTGACATTTTTGAGTAACTTCTAAATGTACTTCTTTTATGTCTTCATACTTATACATTTACACATCCAAGGTTTTATCATTTATACTTTGTAGCAATTTTTTTTGTTTTTTAAGAAGACTTTCTATTTCTTGCCTATGAAAAAAATCTTGCAACGCAGTCATTAATTGAAGTTGCGCCCAATAGTATTTACGTATATACAATGCATCATTATAAAAATTGAATATATTGATACTATCAGGATCAATTAATTTTACTTTTAGATCTTGTGTAATTACAATATTTCCTACTCCAAAATCTCCGTGTAATACAAATTCATCATCAGATAATGTTTTACTATATTCCAACATATCTAACCACGTTGATTGCATAGCAATCATAATTTCTAATACAGTTTCTTTTTGTATTTTTTTGTATAATCTTACATCTTTTTTTTCTATCAAATCTTTCACTGAAATTAGGATAGGTAATTTTTCCATCTCAATAGTATCAAACCAATTAGTTTGAAAAACTTGTACAAAGGAATCATTTTTGTCTGCAAGGGTTTGATACATATCTAACCACTTACTGTTTAATGGCTGACCTTGATCTCTATTCTTACAAACCTTAATAACTCTGCAATCACATTTTGGTCCAGCGTTATTGCAACAAGGTTTACTCTTGTCAAAATACAAAGTTGAATGAGGAAATTCTTTGCAGCTATGATAATTAAATTGATCAATCATCGCTTATCAACTTTACTTCTGTTCCTGGACCTACTTTGCTAGGCAAGTCACCGTAATTATCAACATACCATTCAATCACTGCCTTGTACCACATTTGACTATTATGGTGTGCTTTTTTGTTGAACATATGTATATTGTTGTTTGTGGCTTGCATAGTGCTAAGAGCTCTTGCACTTTCAGTTTGCAATTGTCTTAGTGTAAGTTCATTTATATCCAATTTTCATAAACCTTTTGTATTTAGGCAATTGTAGTTCGCCTTCATATAACACTGTTGTCATTGGAGATTTATCGCTAAATTCTTCTAGTGTTTTACTGCAATTCACGTGTTCTTCTATTTCAAAATAATCATTTCCTTGAACAACTATAAATTTATCGTCGGGTATTTTATTATACCAAGTATTGTAATTATCAATATGTTCAGTGCTGGTATTTATTATTGTATCAGGAGTATCCCATAATCTTTCAAAATCGCTGCCACCTTTTTTTGCAACAATATAACAATGCTCTTCAAAATTTATATCGTGTATGTCTTGTATCACAGGCTTGAATTTCCATCCATTTATTACCCAATGTTTATTAAATATTTCTGCTATTTTTTCAGTGCTTTCGTCTACATCAAAACTTCTAACTTTTTCTAATGTCAATCCTGATTCAAATAACATTACTGCTAGTGTACCGTACCATCCTGCACAAAGAAATACAGTTCCAAGATCTATACCAATATTTTTTAGTTCACGTATTACCCACAACTTACTTTCAAGTTGTCCTCTACTAAAACAATCTTCATCAAACGGAATATCTTCTTTTATCATAGTTTTAAAAGCATACACAAAATGTGTGTCTACATAAGATTGTATTATTCTCCACAAACTAAAAACATTATCATTTAGGATAAGTCCTTTGAGATCTTCATCATCGATAAGTCTAAAAATACTGTGCAAGTTATCTTCAAGCACTGCTTTTCGTAAATCATCATTACCTGGTAACAATCTAAACAAAGCGTGTAGGTTATGTTCTAATACTGCTTTGCGTAAATCTTCTATTTCACCAACTGTTCTTTTGTTATCAACGCATCTAAAAACACTGTTTATATTTTTTTCTACTACTGCTTTTCGCAGTTCTTCCTTATCGATTAAACGAAATAAACTTAGCACATCACGATCAATGTATGCACGTCTTAGATTTGCAAAACGTTCATCATCAGGATAAAGAACTTCAAATCTATCTAATAATTTATATATGTCCATCAAATTTTTCTCTTAACCAATCAAAGTCATTGATTAACTTCAACGCATCTATGTTGCCTTTATTAGCAGCTCCGTACATAGTTCCTTCTTTTGCACCTTTGATTGCATATTCTCCATAAGGCTTATCCTTGCCAACACTGCTCCAAATTTTCAAGCGTGTATCAGTTTCGGCTTCTTTTTGTCTATCAATTACTTTACTACTTAGCTTACAACATTCTCTGAATGCACTTTTCCAAGTTTCAAATTCGCCAGTGTTAAATGCAGTAATATTTGATATTTGTTGTATTGCCCTAAACTTATCACTAATGCTAGTTGTCATATCAGGTTTACTAGTATCCATAGTAAGTGTAAGTTCTCTTGGAAATAATTTTACTCCACCATAACCATACACAAGTCCATTGATAGGATTTCTACTACGCCATACGTGTACGTGGTCCCATTGCCAAACAGGAACTTGATAATCAAAATTAAAATCTTCAACTATATCAGCATCGCCATCTATAATCCAAAACATTGGAGTTGTGCATATTTTTGCACCCTCTATATGAGCTTGATGTATTCCTTTTACTCCGTGTATTCTTTTGCATTGAGGAAAGCGTTTTAGTATGCGATTATAGTTTTCATCAGCATTAGGTTCTTGATAACTTATAAAAACAATGTCATATGGTTTAGGTTTGCTTACAATTTTGTTATGTTCTTTTTTGTGTGCAATAAACATAAACTTCCATTCTCTTGCACTAATTTTTGATTTCTTACTGCATAATATAACACCGTCGTGGTGTTCACCATTTAGGAATACGTGATTTATTTTTCTATCAAAAGAATTATGATGAGTAAAGTATGTGTCAAATTCAAAATCATCTAACAACTCTATAGTAGGTGGAACTACCCAAAACATATCTGTCTTTGCTGTAACTAATGCATTTGCATAATCTTCATATGTATCTGTATAAAAAATATCATACTTTGTTGGCATACTTGCTACAATATTAACTTCTTTAGTGTTAACAAAAAATCTATGATCAACTTCTTTTTGTGACACTTGTGCATTTTTTGGTATCAACGAAATACCATCGTATTCGTCATTATTTAGAAAAACGTGTATATAGTCTTGGCTCCATTCATCAGGAACATAATCAAATAAGAAGTTTTCTTTTATTTCTAAGTCTGGATATACAACCCACAAAAATTTTGTAATACAAGTACGTTGTGCTTGTTCTATTGTTTTTACACATTTGACTGTAGGAATACTTTTCTTAAGTCGTTTGTAATCTTCTTCAAACAAACTTTTATCGGCAATTAAAAATACATCATACATACACTAATTATACTAAAAAAATCCATTCTTGTCAATATTAGAATAAATACATTGTAGGAGAAAAATATGACTGATTTTATACCTGGCGATTCGTATCGAATAGATATTGTAGGTGCTGATAGTACTTTAATTATAGATAGTTGGCTAAGCCACATAAAAGCAAATGTTGTTAACAAAGACGGCATAGTGCAAGTTGACACAACATTTGGTAAACTATACGGACCTATGGTAGGTAATGTTGAAAATGAAGAAGGCGATGTATTAATTAATGCAGCAAGTCGCACTGTTCATATGGACGTTGTAGGAAATGTTAAAGACAACGCAAATAACGTTATATTAGATGCTGCACGTAGTTTAATCAAAGGTAATTTCGAAGGCAATATTGTAAATTCTGCTGGGGATATGATTTATGATGCTGTTACAAAAACATTAGTTGTTGACAGAATTGTAGGTGATACATATGGAAAACACCACGGTGAAGTAGACTTAGTGGGTAATGTAAATGGTACATTTATGGGTAACCTAATAGGTCCAAGTAATGGTGTACATTCAGGAACTGTTTTAGGAGATGTAACAGGTAACTTGAAAGGTAATATTGTTTATGAGAACGGTGACATTATTGTTGACGGATCAAACGGAACAGTTAACGGAAATTTAAAAGGCGGAATACTAACACCTGATGACGAACACGTATTGACTTGGAATGACACTTTAAAACATCACGTGTTAAGAGCAGGACTTGAACATCCAGATTCAAAAAGTGCTGTGCTTAAACTTGGAGACACTGACAGAGAAACAATGTACAAAGGTAACATTGCATACTGGGACGATTCTCCTGTACTTACTTTGCTTGATTGGGAAGGCACAGATAAACCAAGTGTGCTTGCAGAGTATAGAGGTAGTGTGATTGGCGAAGTATTTGATGAAACTAAAGCACCGGTGCTTACTGTAAATGAAGGACAAGTAAGACTAGAAGGCGGCGCAACAGGCGAAATTAATATTGGTTACAATAGTACAGAAACATTACAAGTATATGCTGACAATATAAGTTTTAAACTACAATCAAATCCAGTTAACACTTCTAACTTAGGACAAGTTAATTATTTTGCTTTTAACGGTGATCACGAAAATATGCTTCCACTAAACCCTGGAGATCATATGATGGTAAACACTGTACACGCTTGGGACGGATTGGCATATAAAATTGGAGGTGGCTTTGGTTTTTATGTAAACACAGACGTAACACCAGATCCAGACTTAGAAATATATCCAACAGATTTTGCAATTACGTTGAGCGATGGAAAAAATTTACCTAGTGCATTTTGGGATAATCCAACTGGCTTAAATTTTGACGGTAGAGGTGTTTTATCAGTACCAATTATGAAGTCAAAAGGATTTACAGAAGCAGACTTAACAGATGTAGATGGCGAAGAAGGAATGATTATATTCAATAAATCAACTAAAAAGTTCCAAGGTTACAACGGCACTAGTTGGGTTGATTTAGGATAGGTATAACTTCCTCTGCTTCAGGCCATCTAGACAAAGATAAAGTTTCATAAAATTTATCAACATTAATTTTCCAAAAAGTTTGGAATGTACCTTTGTATTCAAGTTCTAATGGATTTTGTAGAACACCTGCTTTATGAAAATACTTTGCCCAAAAATTATGTACTTTGTTTTGGCTACCAACATCACCAGTATGTGTGCTAAGATACAAGGGTTTATCTCTGCCAACACCTTCTATACAAGCAGGCAATAAAAATTGCGAAGCGTGTGAATAGTGAATATCAGTTTTACCTTTCAGACTTTTTACTCTATCTTTTCCTATTAGATGAGTTAACACACAAGTTCTTGCACCTATTCTGTAAGCATCTTTTCCTAATATTCCAAGTTCTTCTAACTTATGTGCTACTACTGTACCAACAACATTATTATTATGTAATAACAACCAAAGTTTAGCATCTTCATATTTTTTAATATAATCAATAAGCATTTCTTGACTGCTATTATTATAGAACTTTTTCTTGTGTGCTTCTATAAAAAATTCAGTTAAATCTATATCATTATTGTATAATTTTATTTCAAACATATGTTTCGCATAAATCAAAAAATTCTGCCATTTCTGGAAAAACTTCAATATGATTTACTCCACGTCTTCTATTTTGTTCTTTAAAAAATTTGTGGAAGTCCTGACGTCCTTGTATAACTTTTTCTAATGGATATTCAGTTCTTTCCATATAATCTACAACACGTCTAAACTTTTCATATTCTAATGTACTAAATGCATCTTTGCGTTCATCGTCAACATTTTCTTTTATAAACTGCAAATGATCACGCATATAACTTAAATATTCTTTGGGCAATATATTCATATCGTATTGCAGTGGTTCTTTTAAGTGCGGTGTATCAAAACCTAACCGCTGCCATCTATGTGTTTCTACGTCATTATACTTGCCACGCCATTCTAATATTTTTTCTAGTAATGTTCTAAATGTAGTTACACTAAAAATATTAAATGTAATCATTAGCACCATTGGTGCATCACAGTTACGCATAAAATAATCTAAGTTACGTTCAAACACTTCAATATCTAATCCGTCACGAATATATTCTGCACGTTTACCCCAAGTATCAATACTTGTAAACATTTTAAAACGTCTTATTTTATTATTTGTTAATAAATGATTTACACGGTCGGTAAACTTTGCAAGTTGTTTTGGCTTACCTCCTAAGTTACTATTACAGTTAAGTTCTAGTTCTGGTTTTGGATCTGCATCAAGCATATCAAATAGTCTGTATGTGCTTTGCTGTATTGTAGGTTCACCACCAGTAATACGAAGAATATGTAATTCTTTACTAAGCTCTGGCCACCATTTCCAAAAAGCATCTAAATAAGGATTGTTTTCTTCTTGATATATTTTAAACCAATCAATATCACATCTATGATTTTGCACCATATCATATGGACCGTGCTGTTTTATTTCTTGATAAAATCTACTGCTGGCTTTTGGATGACAGTATCCGCAACGGAAGTTACACTCATTACCAAAACTAACTTCTAAGTATTCTGGATTTACATCAAACTCTGCGCCACCTTCTTTTACTGCTTTAAGTCTATGTTTAAAGAAAATAGTTTGATTACGTTGCTTTCTGTCACTAACATAATCTTTGCCCATTGCTTCAATCTTCCAGCAATAGTTACAACCAGCAGGTTGCTCGCCACGCATCATAGCGGCACGTTCTTTTTTCTTTTGTGCTGTGTTGTGTATAGCACTTGGATTTTCTAGTAAGGGTGCAGTATCAATCTTATGAGGAGCAGGATGATAACAACTATGTGTTTCACCTGTTTGAAAGTATATGTTAGCGTGATACCATTTTGCAAAACAAAACGTAGGAGATATTTCCTGCGTAATTGTATCAATACGTTTGATCTCTTCGCTTTCGCTGCG
>Ga0160423_10005164_pt1 | contig 10661 bp, 8 predicted proteins | sample CRUFie14St8metaG_FD_108191 | JGI IMG/M metagenome (GOLD analysis project Ga0160423, IMG submission 108191) | Marine microbial communities from the Costa Rica Dome - CRUD Field 142mm St8 metaG | ecosystem: Environmental > Aquatic > Marine > Oceanic > Photic zone | place: Costa Rica: the Eastern... | reverse complement strand
TAGACCTTGAAGTTCTGAAGGTGGAGCTCCTCCTCCTCGCGCTTGAGAAACATCTCCGTGAAAACTCCCGCGCTCGCGGAGAGGCCGCAGCTCAGAAGAGACCACGAGATGCCCAAAGGGGGCGAGGCGAGGACCTTCTCGCAGCGTCCGATCTGACGGTCGAGGGAAGAGGGGGAGGGGTCAGCGCACGTGCCGCGAGGGAGATCGTCCCAAAGCCGTCCACTCACCTGAGTCATCATGGCTCCCATCGTAAGCAGCCCGAGGGAGTGCCACTGGAGCTTGGTTAGGTTCCTGCCCAGGCAGAGCAAGAAGAAGATGGCGGTGGTGACCGTCTTCAGGTTGCCCAGGGCGATGAACGAGATGGGCGACAGCTGCAGCAGCGCCAGGAACACGATGTTGTTGATCAACATGTAGATGAAGGCAAGGACGGCGTACACGCGCCACTTTTGCCAAGAGTTGCCCCGAAAGAGCTCTCCCTGCCTCCCCCGGGCGACCGTCCACGCCACCGTGGCGATGAGCTTGATCAGCTCTGCCAAGAAGGGCATAACCGCGTACTTGTAAGGATAGGCGTACCCACTGCTACCCGTGATCTTGGTGGACGATATCGTAAAGTACTGCGCAATGAAAGAAAAAAAAAGACGAAGAGGAAAGAGGCGTTGTTCGTCAGTCCCGGGCTGGACCTACAAAACCCAACGAGTTGTTGCCAAAGCGAGCACACACCTGCGTCAGGGTGGAGAAGCTCAGTAGGAAGGCCCCCAGCCACTTGGACGGGGGTATCGTCCTGAACAAGTAGCGCAGCATCTCCCTCTCTATTCTCTATCGTTCTTGCGAGCGGGCAAAGTTTCGCGTCGTGCTCCGCGGGAATTGCCAGCGGCTTGGCGGTCCAGTCCTCCCGTCCTTGACGCTCCGTCGGTCTACGGCTCCATGGCACCTCCCTGCCCAGAATTCTAACTCTAACTCTCTCTCTCTCTCTCCCTGGAGCCTCTCATCAACACAAGGCTTCGTGATTTCCTGCCCAAGATCAAATCTTGCGTACGAAACGAGGGCGGATCAGGGAACCGCAGGTCGCAGTGCGACGCAGTGCCATAGGTTTCGGGCAGCAAGGTTCCCAGTCCAGGAACTGGTAGTCTTCGCGGCGTCAGGGCTGCCTTGTGATTCACTCTCGCCAGCTTCGATCCGCCGTCGCGACGCGTCTTCCGACAGGCGAGGTGGTTGGTCCACAAAGGGGGGGCGGCCAGAGCCAGAATGTTAGCGCCGGGCAAGAAGTCCAGCACGCTCATCGTGGCGGGCATTCTCACGCTCGTGACGAGCTCCCAGGGGATCTTCACCACTGCCTCCAAGGTGGATGGTCACTATGAGTACAACTTCGGCACCATCGTGCTGCTGGCGGAACTCTTCAAGCTCTGTTTTTCGCTGTACAACCTGCGGCGGGAGCTCATTCTCAAGCCGGAAAGCACCCAGATGACCAAGGACTGGAGGACCGTGTCCCTCTTTCTCGTCCCATCGGCCATCTACCTCGCGCAGAACAACGTGCAGTTCCTCTTCCTCAAGTACGTTGACCCGTCGTCATACCAGGTGCTGGGCAACCTAAAGATCGCGTCCACTGGGATACTGTTCAGGCTCTTCCTCAAGCGCAGGCTGTCGACCCTGAAGTGGGTTGCGCTGGTCCTGTTGCTGATCGGCGCGACGACGAGCCAGCTGGACACGTGCGGCCATAAGGTCCTCTCCGCCCCTATCCAGGGCTACCTCTTTGGCCTGCTGAGCGCCTCCCTCTCCGGCTTTGCCGCGGTCTACACGGAGTACATCATGAAGAAGAACAACGACTCTCTGTACTGGCAGAACGCCCAGCTGTACTTCTTCGGCGTCTGCTTCAACCTGATCAACCTGACCTACCAGGACGTGAGGGTCGGTTTCAACAACGGGTTTTGGCTCATGACCCCTTTCCACGGATACAACATGTGGACCTACCTTGTGGTCTGCACCCTGTCCTCTTCGGGGCTTCTAGTGTCGTGGATCATGAAGTACGCGGACAGCATTGTCAAGGTCTACGCCACCTCCATGGCCATGCTGGTCACCATGGTCGTCTCCATACTGCTTTTTGGCCAGACGCCGACCTTGCAGCTCATGCTGGGAATTCTGACGGCCACCGCCTCGCTGCAGATGTACTATATGTCCCACGACGACCTCTTCATGCACTCCAAGGACTCGAACTTGATGCTGACGGGGGTCCTCGTTGACTCGGCAAAGGATAGCAAGAGCTGAGGGAGGCCTTTTCTTTCTTTCCTTGACTTATACTGTGTACTATATCAACGTTATTATGAGATTCCTTCTTCTCACACCACGAAGCCCATGGCGTCCTTGACGTCCGTCACGGTCTGGTCCGCCACCGCGGCCGCCTTCTCCGCCCCCTCCTTCAGAATACCGTCCAGGTAAGCTGGGTCGGCCAAAAGCTCGTTGTACCTGGATTGCAGTGGCTCCAAAGAGGCGATGACGGCCTCCGCGAGCTTGGGCTTGAACTCGCTCCACCGCATGCTGCCGCACTCGCTCACGATCTGCTCCTTCGTCTGCCCGGTTGCGAGCTGGTAGATGGACAGCAGGTTCGTGGCCTCCGGCCTCTCAGGGTTTCCAAACTCGAGTCCCTCGAACAAGTCGGTCTTTGCCCGCTTGAACTTCGTCTCGATCTGCTTGGGCGTGTCCAGCAAGTTAATCCTCGACCCGTCGTTCTCGGCGCTCTTGGACATCTTGCTCGTGCCGTCCTGCAGGCTCATGATCCTCGCCCCCACGGGTGGGATGTATGGCTCCGGGATGGTCAAAACCCTGCCCCCCCTGCCTCCCCTCTTCTTCCACTTGCGCCCGCCAAACTTGTCGTTGATCCTGGAAGCGATGTCCCTCGTAAGCTCGATGTGCTGCTTCTGGTCCTCCCCCACGGGCACAAGGTCGGCCCTGTACAGCAGTATGTCCGCGGCCATCAGGGTCGGGTACGTGAATAGCCCCGTAGACACGCTCTCCCTGCTCTTCCTCTTCACCTCCTCGTCCTCGTTCTCGTCCTCCTCGACCCTCCTCAGCTTCCGCGACTTCTCCTTGTACTGAATCATGCGCTCCAGCCATCCGATCGGCGTGGCGCACTGGAGCAGCCACGTTAGCTCGGTGTGCGCCCTCACCTGGGACTGCACAAAGATGGTCGCCTTGTTGGGGTCCACGCCGCTCGCGAGGTAGAGCGCCGCCGTCATCCTCGTCGACTCCCTCAGCTCCTTCGGGTCGTGGTTCACCGTGATGGCGTGTAAATCAACAATCGTGTAGAACGCGTCCTGGTTCTCTTGCAAGTCCACATAGTTCTTGATGGCTCCGTAGTAGTTTCCCAAGTGCAGGATCCCGGTCGGCTGTGCCCCCGACAGAACCCTCTTTTTCCTCTCCTCCTTCTTCTCCGCCGGTGGGCCAGGCTCGCTCGCCGTGGACAGGGCCCTCGTCCGACAGCACCCAACCGGTGACCCAGACCTCCGGCCCCAAGGGCTCCTCGCGGCGCGAAGCTCCGTCGGCCTCACTCTCACTTTCATGACCGATTGCGAAACAGAGCACCCGACGAATAAGGACAGGACGCCTAGGCGCTGAATCGTGACAACACACTCCCTCGCGAGCCGGCTCCTGCTTTGACCCCTCCCCGGTCCGCTTACAAGCGCGACGGAGGCCTTCCCAGTTCTCGCCGGCGCTCGTTTCGCGCTCCCTGAGCCACTTGTTCAATGGGCAACGTGATCGTGAAAACCAGCGTGAAATTGTCCTCCAGGCAGATGAAGCCAGCGATCAGCTCAGGGGATGGGGAGTGGCGAGGGAAAAGATGATCGAGGAGAAGGTTTCGCACCGCCCGCCAGTGGTGCGGGCACCGACCTTCGCTTTACACAACCAATTCTTCTTTTTATTCTTTGGTTTCGATTCGTGCGGCCCTGCTTTCACGGCCAGGACAGAAGGAGGTTTTAGGATGTCTCGCAGGCCTCGCTACTTGTGCCTCTTTAGCCGCTTCTTCACGTTCTTCCTCTCCTTCTTGGTGGTCTTCTTCCTAACGCCGATGAGCTTGCCGCCCTGCAGCGGAGTCCTGGCCTTGCTTGGGTCCCTCACTCTGCTCCTGCTCCTCAGGTTGTGGCCGCCGGAAGCGTCGTCCATGGCAACGTCGCTGGCGCTCGTGCTCGCCCCGGCGGTCGGGTCGATGGGCTTCATCGCCTCCCACTGCATGCCCGCCCTCGCCCTCCTCTTCTCCTCCTTGAGGGCCCTCTCCCTCTCCCTCTTCCTCTCAACCTGCTCGGCCACTGCGCGCGAAGAAAGAAAACAAAGAGAGCCAAGGTCAGCGTCTTGATCGTCTCGTGAAGACGACGACAGCGACGTCGATCGGCCGGTGCCTTACCTTTGGCCTCGTCGTCCCTCACGGGCTGCGCCTAAAGCGTTCCACGATGGCGAAGAGAAACGGAAGCGAAGCGACGAGTGAGTGAGTCAGTCAGCGTGCCCTTTCCAATGCCCGCGAGGGGGGGCCGCGCTCGCTTCGGGCTCGGGAAAATGCGGGAGAGCGGAAGGTCGCCCCCCTGCCCTCTCCCCCCTCCCCCCCGCCTCGCCCCTTCTTCTGGTTCGCGCCCTCCGGATGCTCCACAACCTCTTACCTGTTCGAGGTGTTTCCTGGCGACCTCGGCCCGCTCCTCGAGCAGCTTGTCGTAGTGCCCCTGCGCTCGCTCCCTGCGCTTCGTCCTCTTGTGCCTGTGGGCCTTCGATCTCATGGACTTGCCCATGATTGCCCTCCCGCTGCCAGTCGCTTCAGCCTGCGCGGAACCTCGATCGCTCTCCCAAGTCTGCAGCTCTGCTGCCGAGCCGCCGGCAAAAAACCAATATATTGGATTCGGCTTGTTCTGTTCTGAAAAAGTAATGTCTCTAGGCGATTGATGCTTGGAATCGTGTTTGCACGGTTTTCCCAGAGCAGAACTGGGGAGAGCGAGGAGAGCAAGGGCGCGAAAATGGCGACGGAAGAGGAAGAGGACGAGCTCTACGCATCGGTAAGGACGACCGCACTGGAACCCCCCCGATCGACCGAATTGCGGTTCACTGACCTCTTGCCCTTTCTTTTTTTCTTTCTGTTCTTTAGCTTTACGGCGAGGAGCTTCCCAAACAAGAGGAGCAGGAGGTTCCCGCGCAAGCGGCTGGCGAAGACGCGGCGGGCGTTGAGCCAACCAAGGCGGTGGATGATCAGGGTGCCATGGCGGGTGACTCCGCGCCCCCCGTGTCCCTAACAGCCCCCGCAATGGAGGCCGGAGGGGATGGAGAGAAAGGTGGAGAGCCTGGTGGAGACGACGAGGACGACGAGGACTTCGATATCGTGTTGGGCGAGGCGGCGGGGGGCAAAGAAGGTGCGTCAGACGACGACGACGACGACCTGGACATTGTGCTAGGGGAGGCTGCGGGAGGGGAGGCGCCGCAGCAGCCGGGAACCAGACCGGCAGCGGCCTCCGTCCCGGTGAAGGGCGAAGGCAAGGCCATCGAGATCGCGGAGGCCCTCCCCGCCAAGCAGGGCCCGGCCGCCCCGGCGAACAGCCAGTTCAGGTGGTCGAGGGATGGCAAGGAGGAGCCGCCCGCGAGGCCGCCACCCAGGCCTCCTGGGGCGGAGCCCGGCTCCATGTCCGGGTTCACCCCAATGATGCACCCCAACCCGACGGCCAGGCCGATCTGGATGCCCTACGTTCCGCCCACAGAGCACAAGGACGCTGCCTTCCCTTCGCAGGCCAAGCCCGGGCAGCCCATCAAGCTGCCCGGACAGACCCGGGTCGCCCCCGAGGAGTACAAGGAGTTCCTGAACTTGGGCCACGGTGAGCTCTTTGAGGTGGACCTGAACAGGGTTGTGGAAACGCCTTGGAGAGAAGTCACCGCCAAGAGGACGGACTACTTCAACTACGACTTGGACGAGCAGGGCTGGATGCGGTACTGCGAGACGGTGAAAAAGTACAGACTCGAGTTTACGATGCAGGGCAAGATCGAGACCCAGCCCGCTGGGTGGGGCCGCGGAGGGGGTATGGGAAGGAGGGGCGGGGATTATGGCAACTATGGAGGCCAGTCCGACATGCCGGCGGAGCTGCGGGCGGCCTTCCAGCAGAGCCAGAGGGACGAACTGTCGGCGGGATTCGAACCCGGGACCTCGAGGGAAGCGTCGGGCCACATGATGGGCATTAAGGCAGTGGACACGGTCTACACGGATCCAAAGACGGGGAAGGAGGTCGCGCCGCTCACCTCGGATATGCTGGAGAAGATCAAGCGGCAGAAGATGGAACGGCCGGCCGGCAGGGGCTACGGCGGCGGCGGCTACGGCGGTAGGGGAGGGAGGGGGCCTCCCTCTTGGAGAGAGGACCGCGAACGCGACAGCAGGGACTGGCAGCACGGCGGGAGGGGCGGCAGGGGTGGCGGCGGCTACCAGGGAAACGACGACACGACCTACGCGAGCGTCCTGGCGGGAGGCGACGACGGAGGAAGACCCCCGCCGAGGCCATCCCCGGACAGGAGGAGAGAATCGTACGAGCGCGACCGCCGCGGTGGTGGTGGCGGTGGTGGTGGCTACCGGGACGAGTACAGAAGGGACCGAGATAGGAGCCCTGACCGGCGAAGGGAGAGGGATTATGGTAGAGACCGGAGGGATCGCGACCGGGATCGTGACAGGGGCCGGGATCGGGATCGCAGGGACGGGTACAGGCGATGAAGAGATGAGGAAGAACAGAAAAGTATCATCAAAAAGCAGGGAAAGCAATCTTTTTTTTTTTTTCTGGAAATTTCCGTTTTCCCTTGGCCCACCTTCCCCTCCCCCCAACAAAGGATTTCTACTCCAAAAGCAGATCTCTTTCGGGGCTCCGACACTCATCCAACTTACAAACACAGCGTCCCAGAAGCCACAAGTTGGCCATGGCGGAGCTCTCGACGAGAAGACCACCAGCGAAGCGGTGAGAAGCGGCGGCATACCTCAGGGGTGAGGTTGGGGAGAGGATATGGGGGCAGCGGGGCTGTCGACGGGAGGGCCGAGCGCGGGTGCCCGGCCCCTGCGCCGCCCCTTCCCCCCGTCCCGGGCCACGTCCACCGGGACAACATCAACGTCGTCGACAACATCCTCGCTCCAGGCCGCTCCCGCCTCCCGCAGGCGAGAACGCGTCCGGCCACGGTCTCTGGTGTTTGAGGGAAGGGACTGGGGGGTCGACAGGCAGGTCGTGAGCGCGCGGGCGTCGTACACGCATGCAGCGGACGCTTGGCAAAGCTCTTCTTACAACGAGAAGTGCTCGCTCTTGATGGCCGAGATGGTAGAGGCCGCGGAGCTGCGGCAGTGGGACAGGGTGAGGGGCCTCCTGGTCAAGGCGGCGAAGGATATCGACTTGTACTTGGACGAGGACCCCATTGCGGTGGGGTCAGACGTAAGCTTCAAGACCTACGCTTCGCAGGGGCGGAGCAAGCTAGAGGACTTGTTGCGAGACGTGGAGGCCATCCCGGCGCTTCCCAAGCCCTTGCTGGTGATGTTCGCCCGTCGCCTCGTCGTCGGAGGCAGCTGCTCTTCGGACGCCCACCTCATGCACTGCCTGCAGATCCTGAGGTGGCTGCGGGCCAGTACCATTCAGCGCCAGGCGGAGATGGTCGCCACGGCCAAGGACTACACAAGGATTGTCAACGCCCTGCTCAAGAAGTCCAAGACCTTGAAGGCCAGGGACGTGAACCCGTACGAGCAGCGCGCCTACGAGTGCTGGAGGGACATGAGGAAGGTCTGCGGTGTGGCCAAGCTGGATGGCGCAGCGGTGAGGGCCGGCATGAACGCCTGCGCGACCGCCAGGAGAACGGTTGAGGCCCTGGAGGTCTTCGAGGGCGCGAGCTCGGCCTCCTCCTCGGCCGCCGGTATCGCCGGATCGGACGCCACCGTATGCTACAACATCCTGATCAAGGGTTTTGGCCTGGAGGGTGACTTGGAGGGCTTGGAGGCCGTGCTGAGCCGCATGGAGGCCGGGGCGGTGCGTAAGACAGAGTCGACTTACAACACGCTCGTCAACGCCTTTGTCTCCCTGGACAGGGTCGACAGGGCCTGGCAGGCGATGCAGGAGGCCCTGGCCTCCGGGTCGGCTGGGGAGGAGAGCAAGCAGTACATGTACGCCACCGTGCTGAAGGGAATCGTCAGGAGGATGAACCCGAATTTGAAGGGAATGACGCAGGCGTTGGACCTGATGAACAGGATGAAGGCCCTCGGGGTGGTGCCGGACGTCTACGTGTACTCCCAGCTCATCGACCACCTCATCAAGAAGCGGAACGACGTGGACGCGGCCGACAGGCTCTTCCAACAGATGCAGCGCCAGGAGTTTGGCGCGGTGGAGCCGAACGTTGTAGTGTACAACATGTTGCTCAGGGGCCTGTGCAACCAGAACTCGGGGCTGTCCAAGAACGGGGCGGGGTGGTCCAAGGTGAGGTGCCTGGAGCTGCTGAAGGACATGGGGTCGAGGGGAATCAAGCCCAACACGTCGACATTCAACACGCTGATCTCCGCCGCCGTGAGCAACGACGACCAGAGGTCGGCGAACAAGCTCTTCAAGCTCATGGTGGACCTCAAGGTGGATCCGGACCGGATGACCTTCACCACGATCATGAAGTCGTTTTCGGACCAGCGGAGGCCGGAGGAGTGCGCCAGGATCTTCGAGGAGCTTGACGCGTGGGCCTTTGGCGGCGCGGATAAGATCGCCTTCAACTGCCTGCTGGGGGCTCACGGCAAGGCGGGAGACCTGCAGCAGGCAGAAGAGGTGTACAACAGGATGTTGAAGAGGGGAATCGAGCCGGACTCGGTGACCTTCAACTCGATGGTGAGGGCCTGCTGCGCCCTGAAGGACCCCAGGAGGGCGGCGCTCTTCGTGTCGAGGGCGTGCGGCCGCGGGATCCGGATCGCGCCTTCGCTCTATGACGTAACCATCAAGATGTGCGTCGCTGCCGAGGAGTTCGCCGACTGCAAGTCGATGCTCCGCAGCATGAGACAGCTCGGGGTCGAGGGCACTGACCTGGCCGAGCAGTTTGTGGAGGAACGCCGGGTGGCGTCCACGAAGAAGGGCCAGAACCTGGCCGTGGAGCGAGTCAAGTTCTGGGTCGGCCTTCCCAACTCGTACTACAACACGGACGAGGACTGGAGGTGACCGCAGGAGGAAGACAGAGAAAAGATGCCAAACTTTTTGTAATTTAATTGTCATCATTAGAAATTCTCGAAGGTCTTGGCGCCCGCTTGGTAGTCCGAGAAGAGCTTTTGATCCTCGGCCCGCATTCCAGCGCCTTCGGTGATCTCTCTCAGCGTCCCGTCAAAGATCTGGCGCCCGGTCGCGTGCACCACCGCCTCGACCACCGGGTCCTCCCCGGCACCTCCGCCGCCGAGCCTCGGCGCCCCGTCCACGCGGGTGACCCAAGACCTGAAGTCCTGTCCCACCGCCACCTCGATGGAGAGAATTTTCGTCAGCCCAAGCCCAGCAAACCGCTTCTGCCTCGCCTGGCCCTTGGGTCGGACGATCTCCGCGGCCAGGGCGGCCACCTCAGCCTCCACAGCCTCCCTCGCCGCCCGGCACGCCTCCGGCCAGCCCCCTCCCTCTCCTGGGCTGCGCCCCTCCAACGCGAGCGCAACCTCCCTGAAGGGGACAGATTCCTCTTCCTCCTCCGAGCCCATGCTGAGCCAGGCCCTGTCTCCCGAGCCGCATGACGCCCGGAGCGGGGAGCACGAATCGACGCACGCGAGGAAGCGGAGCGAAACCTCCTTGCCCCGGATTCTCAGCCTGCTTTCTTGTTCCGCAGAGGGCTCAGTCCCTCCAGATTTCTTCTCCTCGCGCCGCCGGCCAGAGATGGCGTCCTCCCACTGCGGCGCCGCAAAGGTGGCGTTGAAGACGGCGAGCTCGGAGCAGAACGCGAGGCGGGACGACTCGTACGCCGAGAGCAACCCCTTGACCGCCTTGGACCCGAGGTCCGCGTCGCTTGCCAGTCTGCAGGTCTGCGCCGCCAAGTAGAGCGAGACGGGAGATGGGTCGTCGTTGCAGATGCGCAGGAAAAGCGAGCACGGCTCCGCGATGTGGCCGAGGCAGGCCAGAAAGTACGCCAGGCAGAACAAGACCATAGGATCCCTCGAGGGCTTCTTGAACTTGCCTTCTGGGCCTCCCTTCATGGCGAACTTGATCGTGTCCACGGCCTCCTCAAGCTTTCCCTGCCGAAAGAGGACTCTGGAGAGGGCCGACCAAACCTCGGGGTGGTCGAAGGCGAACCCGCAGACCTGCTTGAGGACGACTTCCGCCTCTTCGATCCTGCCGACCTGCTGGAGAACTTGGCTCATCGCGATGTACGCGGTCAGGCAACCAGGCTGGGTCCTCACCGTCCTCTCAAAGTACTCGAGCGCGGCATCGTTGTCGCCCTGCATCGTAGAGTTGGCGAGTTGCGGAGCGGAGAGGAGTCAGTCTTAGTCGCGAGGAGGGAGGTCGAGGGAGCCGAGGGCACTGGTTGCGATGGCGGTCCCGGTCGCCGCACCTTGTTGGCCAGAAGCATCCCGCACTGGAGGGAAGCCTGGAAGCACGTGGGATCCACACGCAGGCAGTGCTTCAGGGACTTGAGGCAGTCCTCCGCGCGGTTCTCCTCGAGAGCCTTCGCGGAAGGGAGGGGAG
>Ga0160423_10005162_pt1 | contig 10661 bp, 8 predicted proteins | sample CRUFie14St8metaG_FD_108191 | JGI IMG/M metagenome (GOLD analysis project Ga0160423, IMG submission 108191) | Marine microbial communities from the Costa Rica Dome - CRUD Field 142mm St8 metaG | ecosystem: Environmental > Aquatic > Marine > Oceanic > Photic zone | place: Costa Rica: the Eastern... | reverse complement strand
TAGACACCGTAATGTATACCCTCTCTGGCGAATCAGACGTTTCTAAGGGCTGGGGTAGAAAAGATGAAACATGGAATATGCTTTCAGCCTTGGCTAATATGGATGGCGAAACTTGGTTTCAACTTGGCGACAAGGATTTAGCAACCCATATTCAAAGAACAAAATTAATTAAATCAGGTAACTCTCTTTCTGAGGCAACTATGAAACTTTGCCATTCTTTTAATTTACCTCAATATATTTTTCCTATGAGTGATGAGCCAGTTGAAACATATATCCAAACTGAAAATAGACTTTTATCTTTTCAAGAATACTTTGTAAAACTAAAATGCGAGCCTCCAGTTACTGATTTTGTCTTTAAAGGTCTTGATAAAGCAAAATTTAATAAAGATATAGATTTGTCCTCATTCGATGAAATCATTATTTGCCCATCAAATCCATATGTAAGTATTAATCCAATGCTGCAACTTTCAAGCCTCCAAAATCATCTTAAGAAATTTCCTGAAAAGGTTACTGTAATAAGTCCAATCGTAAATTCAAAATCTCTTAAAGGACCAACAGCGAAGATGATGCTCGAACTTGGCCATGAGATAAGCGTCAATACAATTGGGGAATTCTATAAAAATTACTCTCAAAGAATTTTTATCGATAATGCTGATAAAGAAAATTCTGATTTTCTTGCTGGAGTAGGTTACGAAGTCCATCATAGTAATTTAGTAATGAATAACACACTTTCTAAAAACAAACTTGCAGAAAATATAATAAAAGTTCTTGAAGCAAAATAAATGGCAATTTCTGCATTTATACCAATAAAAAATTTTAAGATTTCTAAAGAAAGGTTATCTAAGATTCTAAGCTCATCTGAAAGATCTAATCTTGCTGAGAAAATGGCTCGTCACACTGTTAAGACTTTAGTGGATTCAGATATATGCGATTCTATTTTTATTGTTACAAATGATAAGGAATTGCTCTTTGATGATGCTAAATCTTTTTATACAAATTCACCCTTAAATGAAGCACTTAATGAAGCCATTAGATGCCAAAATAAAAACGAAACTATTCTAATTATGCATGCTGACTTACCAAGAATTAATGAGTTAGACCTTCATTTACTAAAGAATAAATTTGCAAATCAAAAAGTGAGCATTGTTTCAGATATTCACAAAAATGGTACAAATTGCTTAATGTATGAGGCATCACAAAATTTTAAGCTAAAATTTGGATTAAATAGCTATAATCTTTTTACAGAAGAATTTAAAAAAAATAATATCAGCTTTCAAGACATAAATTTAAGCACGCTTCAAGATGATCTTGACTCGGAGGAAGATTACTTCAAACTTGTAAAATACATTAATGGTTAAATAATTGAAAATTCAAGAACAATCTAATTTATCTCTAACAAAGATAATTCAACAAGAAAATATTAAATTTTCTGAATTGAAAGCTTTGAGTAATATTTGTTTGTCAGAATCATTAATTGAGGCTGCTTATGATAAAAAAAAATGTTACTTCAAAGATACTCTTACTTATTCACCTAAAGTTTTTATACCATTAACATTTTTGTGTAGGGATGTTTGTCATTACTGCACGTTTGCCAAAACACCAAAAAAAGTCGAATCTCCATACTTATCCATTGAAGAAGTCGTTTCCATTGCAAAAGAGGGTGAGAGCAAGGGTTGTTATGAAGCATTATTCACCTTGGGAGATAAGCCCGAGTTGAGATACAAAGCTGCACGTGATTGGTTAAAAATTAATGGTTTTAAAACAACCAATGAATACCTTGGTGCATGTGCTGATGCTGTCTTAAAAGAAACTTCCTTAATTCCTCATTTGAATTCAGGTTGTCTTACATCTGAAGAAATTTCAGAATTAAAGCCATTAAGCGGCTCAATGGGATTAATGGTCGAATCATTATCATCAAAGCTCACTGAAAAGGGTCAGCCGCATTACGGATCTCCTGATAAAGAACCAGAATTTAGAATGCAGACACTAATAGAAGCTGGTAAACAAAAGGTTCCATTTACAACGGGAATTTTGATTGGAATCGGTGAGACACGTCTAGACAGACTGGAATCTCTTTATGAAATTTCTGAATTGCATAAACAATTTAATCATATTCAAGAAGTTATTATTCAAAATTTCAAACCAAAACCAAATACATTAATGGCAAATGCCCCTGAGCCTTCATTTGATGAGCTAATTTGGACAATTGCTATGGCAAGATTAATATTGCCTGGTGATATCAGTGTACAGGTACCCCCAAATTTAAATCCTGAGCATATTAAAAAATTAACTGTATCTGGTATCAATGATTTTGGAGGAATTTCTCCCGTAACTAAGGACTATGTAAATCCGGAAGCTCCATGGCCAGAAATAGAAAAGTTAAGTAAATTAGCATTGCATTCTAATCAATCACTGGTTGCAAGAGCGACGCTTTACCCAAAGTATTTTACTAATCTAAATGAGTTCTCATCCCCTTTGATAGCTTCTAAATTGCTTAATATTACTGATGCAAAGTCATTAATTAGATCTGATAATTGGAAATCCGGAGTAAGCAATCATATCCCATTTTATTCGAAGCATGTCTACAATTCTGATATTCAACAGATCATTCAGGAGGTTGAATCAAACCCATCTATAGAGAATTTACAAAGACTATTAGAGTCCAATGATAAAGATTTTCAATATATCCTTGACTATGCAAACAATAAGAAATTGGAAGTTTTTGGAAAGGATATAAGTTTTGTAGTAAATAGAAATATTAACTATACAAATATATGTTCTTATAAATGTAATTTTTGTGCTTTCTCAAAAGGAAGAGGGCACGATGATCTTAGAGGCAAGCCATACAATATTTCTCATGATGAGATAGCACGAAGAACACAAGAAGCTATTAGTAGAGGTGCAACAGAAGTTTGTTTGCAGGGCGGCATTCATCCAAAATTTACGGGCCATACATATATTGAAATAGTTAAATCTATAAGATCAGTTTCTAGCTCTGTACACATTCACGCATTTTCTCCACTGGAAATAGATCATGGTAGAAAGACATTAAATATTTCTGCTAAAGAATTTTTAGAAGAGTTAAAAAATGCTGGGCTGAATTCTCTTCCTGGGACTGCAGCTGAAATTTTACACGATGATATTAGATCAAAAATATGTCCTGATAAACTAACTACATCTCAATGGATTGAAATAATCAAAACTGCTCATTATGTTGGACTTCCCACAACTTCTACAATGATGTTTGGTCATGTTGAGAATATGTCTCATGTTGCTCATCATCTTCTTAAATTAAATAATCTTCAATTGGAAACTAATGGAATAACAGAGTTTGTTCCTTTACCTTTTGTAGCTGACGAAGCTCCTATTTATAGAAAAGGTTTTGCAAGACCAGGACCTACTTTTAAAGAATCTATCTTAATTCATTCTGTCGCAAGAATTCTTTTCAACGGCAAAATCAATAATATTCAGGGCTCTTGGGTAAAAATGGGTCTTCCAGGGTTAAAATTCCTTTTATCTGCAGGAATTAATGATATTGGAGGAGTGCTTATGAATGAATCGATAACTAGGTCTGCCGGCGCAGCATTTGGTCAAGAGTTATTTTTAGAAGATGTTCTTAAAATTACTGATGAACTAGATCTTAATTTGGTTCAACGTAATACTTTATATCATTCATTACCTAACAGAATTAAAGATTTAGTGGAATTCCAATCAATCCCTTTGCTTCCTATAAATAATGATTATCATCAACCAAAAAAAATAAACAATTCACTATGAAGACAAAACTATTACATCTATCCGTGATAACAATTGGATACATAGCTTGCATATATTCAATGCTGCTTACTTGGGAGCTTACATCTAATTTCTCATTACCTCTTAAAGTATTTATATGTCATGTTGAAGCTACGATCTTCATTTATTTGCTCAGCATAATATTTAACAATTCAAGTTGGTATGACGCTTTTTGGTCAGTTATTCCAGTTGTTCTAGCTGTAATGTGCTGGTCTGATGTTGCTGCTGCAGGTAATACTCAGAGAGCTCTGTTGATGCACGCATGCTTGCTTTTTTGGGCTATTCGTCTTACCTATAATTGGATGAGATCTTGGGATGGCTTTTCACATGAAGATTGGCGTTATGTCATGATGAAAGCAAAAACTAAAAATAAGTTTGAGTATTTTATTGTCGATTTTGGATCCATCCATCTGATACCTACAATATGTGTATATTTAGCGTTACTACCGATGATATTTGCTCTTGCTTATCCTGGTAATGCATTAAATATTCTTGATGCAGTTGCTGCCTTGTTATCTGTCATTGCGGTGATAATACAAATTATTTCTGATCAACAGATGTATAACTTTAGAAATAACATAACCGAATCAAAAACTATGCAGACAGGATTATGGTTTTATTCAAGACATCCCAATTATTTTGGTGAAATACTTTTCTGGTTTAGCTTATTTGTATTTTCAATAGCTTCAAGTATTTCATTTGCATGGCTTTTGATTGGCTGTATTGTGATGTACGCTTTGATAGCAATTGCTTCAGTTTCAATGATGGATAAAAGATCATTAAATAGACGACCAGACTTTAAGGAATATATGGACTCTACTCCCGCAATTTTTCTTAATATTTTTAAAAAAAGCTAAGCTATGAAAAAATTATTTTTATCCTTAATTCTTTTGATGGCCTTTGAGAGTATATCTGCAAAAGATTTAAGAAATCAGTTAGCCATTGATATTCCTGGTGTTATGACCAAAGTGACTGATTGGAGGCATCATTTCCATGAATTCCCTGAGCTTTCAAATAGGGAGTATAAAACGCAAGAATCAATTGCCGAGGCATTAATTGAAATGGGATTAGAGCCCAATCTTAACTACGGGATTACTGGAGTCACTGCATTTATAAGAGGTCAAAATGCCGGACCATTAATTGCATTAAGAGCTGATATAGACGGATTGCCAGTTACAGAGAAACTTAATTTACCATTCTCATCAAAAGCAAAAACAACTTATCAAGGTAATGAAGTAGGAGTTATGCATGCATGTGGACATGACGCTCATATTGCAGTTTTACTTGGGGTTGCAAGTTTTCTGTCTCAAAATACTGACAAATTAAATGGCGATATTTTATTAATATTTCAACCTGCAGAAGAGGGTGCTCCCGAGGGAGAGGAAGGTGGAGCCGAATTGATGTTAAAACAAGGACTTTTCGAGGCTGAAAAACCAGATGCTATTTTTGGAATGCATGTAGCTAATTTTAAAAATGGTCAAATTTGGACAAAGCCTGGTCCAATTATGGCTTCAGCAGAAGCATTTAGAATTAAAGTTCAAGGCAAGCAAACGCATGGTTCGCGTCCATGGAGTGGCGTTGATCCAATCATCGCCGCATCAGATATTGCTACAACATTGCAAACAATTGTAAGTAGAAGGTTAAATCTTTTAGATAGTCAGGCTGTTGTAACAGTTGGAATTATGAAAGCAGGAACAAGAAATAATATCATTCCCTCAACTGCTATGTTAGAAGGAACTATTAGAACATTTAAAGATTCATATACAGATCAAATTAGAGATGAAATAAAGCTTATTTCTGAAAAGGTAGCAGAGGCACACCATGCTTCTGCTGAGGTAGAATTTAGGGTTTACGGAGGATATCCGGTAACAGTTAATGATGAGAATCTTGCTAGAGATTTTTCTTCATCTTTGATGGAAGCAGCAAATGGAGATTTTTATCAAGCTAGAGTGCCAAGGACTGGAGCCGAAGATTTTTCTTTCTACGCTCAACAAGTTCCAGGTTTATTTTTCTTCTTAGGTGTAAATGCGCCAGGAGTTGAAGATAGTCCAACTAATCATTCTCCATACTTTTATGTTGATGATTCTGCCTTAACCAATGGAGTTAAAGCGTTTGTTAATCTTGTTGAAGACTTTTCAGATCAGTTTAATTCTAATTAAATACCTGAATTACCGAAAACATAATAAGTGCAAACATTATAAAAAGTGCTATTGGGAATTTACCTAACCAAAGGGATGCTTTCTTTGGCAAAATTAGTAACCCAATAATTGCGACAGATATTATTCCTAGGCTAAAAAAAAAGCTCTTCAAATCAAAAAGAAGATCTTCTAACACTTAAAAAAATTAATCTTTTGGCAAAAGAGAATTTAATCGATCCAAAGAATCAAGATACTCATTAATAATTCTGTAAACCACATCTTTAACTGATTCTATTTGATTAACTTGACCAATGACTTGTCCAGCAGCATTGAAGGAGACATCTTGAGTATTTCCTGACCCAGCATACATAGATGTTCTTCGCATCGCATCAAAAGTTATCATTCCTTGTAAAGGCATTGGAAGAGGGTCTGGGTTATCAGGATTTTCCCAAGCCTCTGTCCACTTATTTTTTAACATCCTAGCTGGCTTCCCTGTCCAAGCTTTGCTTCGAATAGTATCTTCGCTTGACGCATTCAAGTATGAATCTTTTTCTGCAGGCTGGGCCGCAGCTTCCTCTACAGCAAGCCACAATGAGCCACACCAAACGCCTTGAGCACCCATGGACATTGCTGCTGCCATTTGTCTTCCATTGCCAATTCCTCCTGCAGCTAGCACTGGCAATTCTCCAACAGCATCAATAATTTGAGGCCATAATACAATGCTGCCAATTTCACCAGTATGACCACCACCTTCACCGCCTTGAGCAATAATGAAATCTAGTCCTGCTTCTTTGTGAGCAACTGCTTGTTTAATTTTTCCACACAAAGCTCCAATCAAGACACCTTTGTCTTGAATTTTTTTTATCATATCTTGGGGAGGTGTTCCAAGCGCATTTGCAATTAGTTTAACGTTAGGATGTTTTAAAGCTTCCTCAATTTGAGGTTCAGCAGTTGCTTCTGTCCAACCAAGCAATCCGCCTTTAGGACCATTTGTTTCCGGAGCCTCAGGCACTCCATTTTCTGATAATAAATTATCAACGAATTCTCGATGGGCATCTGGTATCATTTTTTGTAAAGACTCTAACAATTGTTCAGGATCTTTTTCATCCATGCCTTCGTACTTTTGAGGTATCACAGTATCTACTCCATATGGGTAATCACCTATGTTCTCATCAATCCAATCAAGCTCCTCTTTTAATTGTTCTGGAGAGTAGCCAACTGCACCAAGAACGCCAATACCGCCAGCTTTGCTTACAGCAACAACAACGTCTCTGCAATGTGTAAATGCGAAGATCGGATATTCAATACCGAGTTTTTTACATATATCAGTTTTCATTTTGTTCAATAGTGTTATTTAGTTTAAATTATAGACATTTATAAAAAAATTGTGACCATTTAATGCTTAAATTTCTTATAAGATTTTTTTAAAATATAATATTACTTATAACGAATTAGTTACAATCTATAATTAAAAATAAGAGTTATTATGAAATGGGATTATGAATTTGATGTTGTTGTAGTTGGATCAGGAAATGGAGCTTTAACTTCAGCTTTGTGTAGTCATGATGGTGGTGCAAAAACACTAGTAATTGAAAAAAGTGATCAATACGGAGGTACATCTGCTACCTCTGGTGGTGGAGTTTGGATTCCAAATAATAGATATGCCAAAGCTGAGAATGTCGACGATTCAGATCAAGATGCTCGTGATTACATAAATAGTGTCTCACCTGAAGGCAAGATTAAAGATGAACTGATAGAAACATATATTTCTGAAGGACCTAAGATGATTGACTATCTTCACGAGAACTCCCAGGTAAAGTACAGAAATCTTGCTCACTATCCAGATTACTTTCCTGACAATCCTGGTGGCAAAGAAGGAAATAGGTCTATGGAGCCTGAGCCCATCAATGGAACTCAATTAGGAAATGATCTAGGTAAGTTAAGAGAACAACATCCACAAACTGCTTTTACTATGGGGCCAATTAATATGAATTTTACCCAAGTAGAGGGCCAATTGCTTTTGGGAGCTCTTCCAGGATGGAAAACACTTTTTGCAAAACTATTTACCAAATACATATTAGATTTGCCTATGAGGCTTAAGTGGGGCTGGAAAGATAGAAGATTAACAATGGGTAATGCTGGAGTTGCTAGATTAGTCTTGTCTTTAAGAGATAGAAATGTAGATATTTGGACTGAAACCGCTATGACAGACTTAATTGACGAGAATGGATCAGTTATTGGTATTAAAGCCTTAAGAAATAATTCTGAAATTAACATCAAAGCCTCTAAGGGTGTAATTTTGGCTTCAGGTGGTTTTGAAAAAGATCAAGAGCTAAGAGATCAATATTTACCTAAACCCTCTAAAGCTGAGTGGAGTGCCGCAAATACCTATAATACAGGAGATGCTTTGAAAGCAGCTTTAAGATTAGGAGCTGATACTCATCAAATGGATACTGGCTGGTGGTCAACAGTTATGAAGGTTCCAGGACAAGATAAGGGCTGGCTATCTATGGTAGATAAATCCATGCCAGGCAACTTTACAGTTAATAAAAATGGTGAAAGATTTTCAAATGAATCACAGAATTACGTTAGTTTTGTTAATGATATGTTTGATAAGTATGCTGAGGGCAATCCATGTGCACCATGCTATATGATTTTTGATAGTACCTTTAGAAAAAATCGTCCTTGCGGTCCTCTTCTTCAAGCTTCTATGCAACCTGATTCTGCCGTACCAAAAGAGTGGTGGACTCCATCATTTCTATCAAAAGGTGAAACGCTTGAGGAGCTTGCAGAAGTTGCCGGAATTGATAAAGATGGCCTTTTAGCAACTCAAACTAAAGTTAATGAATATGCAAAATCTGGAAAGGATTTAGATTTACAGAGAGGTGATACAGCTTATGATAGATATTATGGTGACCCATCTGTTACTCCAAATCCATGTCTAGCACCGCTTGAAAAAGGCCCTTTTTATAGTATGGTTTTATATCCTGGAGAGATGGGGACTGCTGGAGGCTTAGTTATAGATACTCATGCAAGAGTATTGAACAAACAAGGCAATGTTATACCTGGACTATACGCTTGCGGTAATTGTTCTACGGCATTGTTGCCAACTTATCCTGGTCCAGGCTCAACTTTAGGACCTGCAATGACATTTGGATACCTAGCTGCAAAAGATATAACTGGCGCAAATTTTTGATCAATGGATTTTTCAAATAAAACAGCACTAATTACTGGGGCAGGTCAGGGTGTTGGAGAGGGTATCGCTAGGGCTCTAGCCACATATGGCGCTAATGTAAGTCTAGTAGGAAGAACTTTATCTAAAGTTCAACTTGTAGCGGATGAAATCAATAAAAATGGTGGGTCAGCAATAGCAATTCAATGTGATGTTAAAGACAGTAAATCAATTAATAATTCAATTGAATCAACTCTTTCGCATTATAAATCTTTAAATATATTGATTAACAATGCTCAAGAGGTTCCCTTGGGCAATATTTTAGATGTTTCAGATGAGTTATTTATTGATGGCTGGAATTCGGGGCCTCTAGCTACGTTTAGATTTATGAAAGCATGTTATCCACATCTGAAGGGTGACGGCAAGATAATCAATCTAGCTAGCTCTTCTGCTTTGAGACCTGATTCTTCTTCTTATGGAGCCTATGCTGCCGTCAAGGAGTCTATCCGTTCATTGTCAAGAGCTGCAGCAGTTGAATGGGGATCAGATAAAATCTTAGTAAATTGCATTATGCCGCTTGCAAAATCTACAGGAATGGATTGGTGGATGAATGAAAACCCTGATGAAGCAAATGAATTTTTAAAAACTATTCCCGTTGGAAAGGTTGGTGATTGCAAAGATGACATTGGTGAGGCTGTATGTCATTTATTATCTGATGGAATGAATTACATAACAGGATCAACTATTATGATAGATGGCGGTCAAGCATATTTGAGGTAATTTCTTTATGGATAAGTTGCAAAAATTAATTGATATTGAAGAAATTAAAAATCTTAAACATAGATATTTTAGAGCTATTGATATGGCAGACTTTGATCTACTTGATAATGTTTTTGCAGACAATATAACAATTGATTATCGAGGAGGTACTTATAGATGGGAGTCAGAGGGTAAAGATACAATTAAAGAAAGTTTAAAACACGCGTTTCATAATCAAGCTGCATCGATGCATACCGCCCATCATCCCGAGATAAAAATTATTTCTGAGACGGAGGCTATAGGTAAATGGTATTTACAAGACATTTTTTATAACTTTGATATGGATAGCGTTACGCAAGGTACGGCGTTGTACGAAGATAAATATATTAAGTTAGATAATAATTGGCTCATAAGTCACTCAGAATATGACCGGATTTGGGAGTGTGTTTCCCCAATTAATCCAAAAGATAAATTTACAAAAGTCCTTTTAAAAGAAAAAGGAATTCAAAAATAGGAATAAAAATGAAAGAAAAAGTTCAATCTGCTCTTGATAATTACGTATTAGCTTACAAAAACAATGACAAATCCTTGTTTAAGAGTTTGTGGGATGATCAGGCAATATTTGAAGATCCCGTTGGAGCTGATCCCTGCATAGGAATAGAGGCTATCTGTGAATTCTGGGATTTTGGACATGGTAATGGAATGCAAATCACGCCCACAAATGTCGATACTGTTATCTGTTCTAATGAGGGTATTTTGAAAGCGACTATGGAAGTTAGAAATGTTAATGATAATAC
>Ga0160423_10005161_pt1 | contig 10661 bp, 11 predicted proteins | sample CRUFie14St8metaG_FD_108191 | JGI IMG/M metagenome (GOLD analysis project Ga0160423, IMG submission 108191) | Marine microbial communities from the Costa Rica Dome - CRUD Field 142mm St8 metaG | ecosystem: Environmental > Aquatic > Marine > Oceanic > Photic zone | place: Costa Rica: the Eastern... | reverse complement strand
AGTACCTGTTGCTATAGCTCCAAATATATTTCTGCTTCTACTTCTACTTCTACTTCTGTTTCTTCCGCTGGGTTTATTTGATCTACTTCTATTACTTTTAGGTTTTTTATTATTTCTTTTTTTATTATTTTTATTTTTTTTATTTTTTTTATTTTTTTGATTTCCACCATCTGTACCATCAGCACCATAAGGCATCATTCCTCCACTACCAGGACCACCCATACCCATTCCACCTCCCATAGGTACAACAAACATAGGATTAGCTGCTGAACCTCTTTCAAAGAAAGCATCATAAATAGTTTTACCTAATTTAAATGCTCCTAATGCACCTACTAATATTGCAATTTCTTTAGCATAATCAACAAATTTACTTACTACTGTAGCAACAGTTTTTGCAACTTGTTCTGCTTTGCCAATAAATTTTTCAATATTTTCTCCATTAGGTCCAAATATTTTATTAGCTAAAGGAATAAAAGCATCTTGGATTTTTCTTATTAACATTTTCCATTGATTTGCTCTTTTCTTTTCTGCATCAGCTGCTGCAATAGTACTTTTAACACCATCTTTTTTAAGTTTAGCCATTGCCTCTTCTTTTGTAAGACCTTCATCCATTAAATGACCTAATGCTTTTTGTACATCTACAGAATCTGCTCCAAATTCTTTAGATAATTCCATATTTTCAACAGTTTGAGCTACTTGTTCCATAGATAAACCTGTTGCTTTTGCAAATGCTTCTTGTGCTAATACATTTCCTTTTAATCCTTTATAATTTTCTTTAACTAATCTTTGTAATTCAGATGCTTGTGTTGCAGAGTCACCTGTTAATGCCGCGTATCTTAATTTTTCTAGGTTAAGATCTTTATTTAACATTAATTCAGCTTCAATTTCAGATGCTATAGAATCTTCAAAATCTAAAGTAGTTCTAGCAGCAGAATTAATATCATCTATTGTCATTCCCATTAATGATGCATAATAACCTGCTTGCATCATTTGTTCTTTAGATCCTTGGAAATTAAAACGAGCTGTTGCACTAGCATTAGCAATAGTTTTCATCATTTTACCCATAGAAACAGCATAACCTGTTTGTGCTTCTAATTGTCCTGTTGCCCCTGCTATTTCTTCTGATATTTCTGTAAAACTAACCCCAGTTTGAGCTGATAGTCTAAATAAATTACTTGCTTCTGTATTTGATAAACCAAAATAATCTGTTAGGATTTCCATCCCTCTATTAACTTCACTTAAACCTTTAGTAGCAATAAATCCTAATTCTTGGTTTAATCCTCCTATATTTTTAGTAATATCTTCACTTAATTGTCTTTGATTTTCTAACCCTCTCATTAAACCACCACCATAATGACCTTCAGTAGCTTTCATAGCGGCAGCATTTTGTTTAAATACCCTTGATTGAATATTATATAATGCTTTTAACCCACCAACTATACCTCCTATAATAACAACAGGATCTGTTAGTTTAGAAAATAAACCTTTCATTGCAGATGCAGCTCCTTTAGCTGCTACTCTCATCTTACCAAAGAATCCTACTGATTTTTTACCTCCATCAGTAAGTTTTTCAGCCATTTCTCTTGCATCACCCTTAGCATTTTCAAAAACATCTCCTAAATCAATTCCTAATTTTCTAGATAATCCATTTATACTTTTTAAAGCTAGGCCTGTCATCCCCATAGCTTTTTCTATTCTTTTTTCTGCGTCTAATCTTTCTTCAGCATATCCAAGGGCTTCTGCATATATGTCAAGGCCTTCTTTCATTTCGCCTAACATTTTCTCCTCGCTCTTTGATAATTTTTCTTGTGTGTTTAATTTTTGTTCTAATGCTCTTATAATATTTTGTCTAGCTACAAATTCTTTTCTTATTCCTGTTATATTTTGCTCAATTTGCTTTTTTTCCATTTTTTGGATACCAAGCATATCAAGTTTAAATTTTTCAGCAATTCCCTGAAGTCTTTTATAAGAATTTAATCCTTCTTTTACTAAATTATTTTGAGCTTGAAATTCTCTTTTGATGTCTTTTATTATATCACCAACACCCCCAAAAGTATCTTTTACTTCATCAGAAACATCTCTTAGATATTCAATTTCTTGACGAATTTTACGTACATCCTCTAATGTAAGTGATGTATCGTCTACTACTTTATAGGCTTGCTTCCCAAACTCCGCACGTAGAGCATTAACTTCCTGAAGAAGTTTTTTCATTTTAAGCAGTTCCCTTTCGTTTAAAGCCATCTATTCGATTTTGTTATAAATATCGAAAAATACTATTTTTTAGACGCTTTTTTAACGAAGTTAGGAACTGTGTAAGTTGAGGGTTTAGATTTAGGTTTAGATGATTTTGGTATTGGTTTTGAAGGATTACCTCTTTCAGCTTTTTTAAATATTTCTTTATACCTACTTATATCATCTGTTGATGTACCCTGATTTTTAGAATTTTGTTGTTTATGGAAGTCATTAATTTGATTAAATGTAAAGTTTCTTAACCATATAGGCATTTCATATATAGTATGCCAATCATATCCTCCATTACCATGAAAAACTATTTCATGTATTTGTCTAAATAAATTTACTCTGACTTTAGACGCCTGTTCCGGCGTCAGGGAAAAAAAAGTTTGATTTAATGGGAATTTCCCTTTCCTCAATTGCGCCATCGTATCCTTCCCAATCAAACATCATATCTACGTCAGGAGAGATTTTTTTAACATACTCTCGAAAGGCTCTAGCATCTCTGGCTAGAAAATAATTATCAACAAACTCTCGAATTGCTGAACGATCTGAATCTCCATTAACTGATAATAACATATGCTTTAATCTTGTAGACATTTCTGCACTTGCTCTTTTATTAATTTTAGTTAATCCTTTTAATTCAGCTTCAACTTTTTTCTCTGTGTGACCCGTCATAATTTGAAATGTAACAGGAGTATCAGTATGAGGTAATGTAAAAGTAAACTCATTTACACCATCTGTAATTAAATTCCAATCTATTTCTTTATGTTTTAATATAGATAAATCTACAGTTACATTTTCACCATAATATTCAAACTCATAATCTTTACCATATCCTAATACTCTAGCTGACATTAATAGTGCATTTTTATCACCCATAATTAAATCATCTACTGTAACTCCAGGTGTAATAATAAGAGCATCTAATAATTTATCAATTACTGTACCATTATTAATATAATTAGTGTTAGTAATAATGTCTTCTTCCTTGGCAGTCATGTATTTCATTTCTATTTTACCTAAAGCTAATGGGTGATCTTTAGGATATAATTTACCTTTAGATGGTAATTCAACTGTTTCTGTTGGGAATTTGTGTTTTGGGGCAGCAGGTTGTTGTGGTACTGCTTTTACTTCCGTTTTAGGAGTTGTAACTTTTTTATTTTCCATAAATCTTTATTAATTATAACAATTATTCTGTTTATACATATGTACGATATAAAAAAGCTTGACGAAAGCCAAGCTTAATTATAAAAAATTAAATAAAATATATTTTATGTCGGCAAATTATCTATATAACGACCATTTTCTGTTGGATAACCACCATCTAAATCTAATTGAGAAGGTGCTGGTTTTCCTAAAATTTCAGGAATACCATCCATTGAATAGGTATCATGTAATTTTGAATCTGCAAAATCTGGAATTGCTGGTGTTCCCCCATTTTCTACTGATAATGGTGTTCCATCGTTTTCTAGCATATTTTTTAGTGATGTAGTTCCTCCTGGCATATCTTTTAGTTTTTAATTATTAGAAGTTTAATACACAATAATCCATTCCAATTGTCATTTCGATGTTGATAGCTGTTGTATCTTCATCCCAATTGAAATCACCGAATGATGCATCCTTAATAAATGCTCCTTTAACAATCCACTCTGATACAATATCACCTACAGGTCCTAATACATCAATAGTTAGATCTTTTTTATAGAAATCAGAATAACCATCTCTACCTGTTACAGATTCGTGGTGTAATCTTGTCCACTCCATTACTGCTTGAGCTCCAGATGGGGTAATTGGATCAAATAAACTTAAAGTTAAGTCATTCCATCTTAATTTTCCTTTGATTTTTCTATAAACGTTGATATGATTTAAAACAATTTCATCTTGTGAGAATCCCATACCACTAACTCCTTTTATAATATATGCTGGTATACCATCCATATAAAGTATAAACCTGTTAGCTTGTTTTGGCTCAAAGGCTGTGAAAAATATTTCATTCGGGTTTAATACTGCCATTTTATTCTATTTTATTTATTTGTTATTTTTATTATTCATTTATAAATATTAACTCTTCTATTTTTTATGCCGGGAATGTTGCTCCTGTTGGTAAAATGTTGAAGTCAAGATAAATAAATTCAGCTGTTTTAGTTGGTTGTAAATAAACCGCACCAATTAATTGATTTCTATCGATTACATCTGGTGTGTTATTTGAATCATCCATTACTACCTTAAACGCATATAATCCTTGTCTTTGTTGTACACTTTCTAAATAAGGGTTAACTTGTGTTAAGAAATTATTTCTTGTTGCTGCTGTATTTTGTTCAAATACTAACGTATCAGCAATTTGTGAAATATAATTTTTAAGTGTGATTAACAATCTACGTACATTTACTCTATCTAATGCTGATGCTTTAGTTTGTAATGTTTTCTGACCAAATACTACTACTCCTGTTCCAGGGAATGTAGCAATTGGATTTACTTTTTGAGTATATAAAGTATCTCTATTAGTTTGAGTTAATTTTCTTTCAGCTTGTCTTACTGTTCCTAATCCACCTCTATTAATACCTGCTGGTGCAAACCATGGCTCTCCTGCTTTATCATTGTAAGCATAAACTCCTGGTATCATTGTTGAAGCTGGTACCCAACATAATTGTCTAGTATCAGGATCTGTAATCTGTAACCAAGGCCAATATGCTGCTGCATATGAAGTATCTAATGAAGCTGCTTGCTGTCCAATTTGTGTTACTGTTGAATTGTAATTAACTAAATCCATTACAATAATATTATCACCTCTACCTTCAGTATTAGAAATTAAAGTATTTAAAGGTGTTGCATGAGTAGCATTTTCATAAATTAATCCTGGTGTAGAAATTAAATTATATCTAAAATCATCTCTATTAGCTAATATATTAATAGGATCTGTATAATCATGTCCATCTAATCCTTGAGTATCTGTATTGTCTATAGTTTGGTAATACTGGTTCATTGTATTTGTTTTTACCATTGAACCTGAAGCTCCACCAAAAGCACCACTCATAGCTACAGGAATAGATGCTGTATATTTTGTTTTAGCATTTCCTGCATTATCTAAATAATCTGGTGTTTTTAGATTTACTGCTGAAACTCTAACATATTTTGAAGCATTAGGGAAAGATCCTGTTGTTTGTAAATATAAATCTGTTCCTGATCCTCTTTTTACTTGTTTTTGATCTCCAATTACTTTAGCAATGTAATTTGAAGCTTTAGGGTCTAGTGAAAGATTAGCAAATGTTTCTAATACTCTTTTTGATTTTAAAGTATCATCACCTCTTCTAATTACTAAACTAAATACACCAGAAGCTGTATCAGGGCTTGTTATTTCCCATCTTAAATTATCAGCAGATCCACTTAATAGAGTATTATTTGATCCAGTATTTGCAAGTCCCATTGCTTGTCCAAATGGTGTATATAATCCATTTGCACTATTGTTATAATCTCCTTCACCTAATGTTTCTAATGTAAATACATTTTGGGAAGCAGCTCCTGCTGCTCTTGAGTTAGAGATAAATGAACTAGTTGCAGCTGACATAGCTGTTGGAACTGCTCTTGATACAATTAAAGTTGAACCCCCATTTTGGAAGTAATTAAAAGCTGAAATTGATGTAAAGTAAGAGAATTCATCTGAACCACTAGTAAAAGCTCCTCCAAATTGTGCTAAATAGTCTGAATAACTAGTAACCATTTTTGGAACTTCTGCTGGACCTTTTACTGTTGGACCTATAATACAAGCCCCCGCTTGTATAGGACCTGTTGTAAGTTGGGACATATCATTCTCTCTTGCTAATACCCCTGGTGAGATTAAAGTTTCTGCCATTTTATTTTAGTTTTTATTTATTTTATTTTCTTATAAATATGTTAAGTTCTTTCAAAAATTATTTATACTGGTAAAAATTCTCCAGTTTCTAAAGAAATACTTCCTTGACCATATTTCTTTTCTAATTCGTTAGCTAAAACTTTCTCTTCATTTTGTATCTTTAGAAGAGATTCTTCTAATTCTTTTTTTCCTCTTTTTAAATTAATTAAGGAAATTTCTACTTCTCCTATTTTACTCGTAATATTGATGAAATCAGTTTTTAATTTTTTTAATGAACTAATTTCTTCTTGGGTTAAAACTTTTTTTTCTGACATAATTTTTATTTTATTTAATTTGCAATTATAAATATATATTTTTTATTTAAAAACATCCAAATTTTAAAGAGAAGGTGGATCTTGGAAACCTACAAAATTACCATGAGGTATATCTAATCTATTTGTTGTTTTATTCATATTTTCAATATTATCAACCATTTCTGGATTAAATTGAAGTTTTACTTTACTATGGTATTTTTTAATTGATGTTAAATCTTTCTGCAATACATTTGGTACAATATAACCATATAATTTTATACTAAAAGTACTTTTAGCTATTCTTTCTGAACCCTGTGGTAATTCTACATTTGTAGCATAAGAATCTATTCTAGCTCTAAATTTAAATTTTTCAGGATCACCCCAATAAGAATCACTTGCATAGTTAATAGCTTCTACTATTCCATTCATTTGTTCTATATAATACGTAGAAATAATAACATCATATGTTAATGTAACATAATCTGGTACTACTACTGCATACATATCTTTTGTTGGTCTTCTATTATTTAAAATATTAAATTTATCATAGACATTGTTTTTACTATAAGTTTTTGTAAAAACATTATAATTATTAGGATAATTTGCATCTAATTTTCTTGTTAAGTTCCTAATTTTTTCAATATTAGATCTTTTAACAACAATAAGAGGCATCATAATTTTTCCTTTTTTATCTCTATAGTAACCATCTTTTTGCATTTGTTTCCATCTTTCAGGATTACCATAAATTACAGGAACATTAATTCTATTACCATTTTGATTTACTGTTGGTTTAATTACATTATCAAAGTAGTAAAGTATTGAACTATCTATATCTTGTATCCCAATACTAAAGGGTTTTACATTATCTCCTTTAAATGATATTTGACTTGATCTATCTTTTAAATTTTGAAATGCATCATTAGGATTTCCTCTACTTACTCCTGTATCAGGATTAACGTATGGTTTTTGAAGACCAGTACTTATCTGTCTTTGTGTTTTTGGTTGTGGTGTTTTTCCTCTTTGTGCCATTATACTAATCTTTCTCTAGTTATACCTACTTTATCTGCTGGTACATAATGTGTTTTACATATAAATGATACATCGTATCCAAAGTTTGCTAAATCTGTTTCAATTGGATTAGGTGCGTTTGGATATTTTGGATCCTTACCTACAAATAATTGATTAGATACTATTGAATCTACTTCATAATATCCTTCTTCATATAAGATTACATCACCTACTTCTGGTACTACTTCTGCATCTACCATATCATCTCTTAAGAATTTAAAATTAACTCCCCAAGAAAAATCTGTACCTAAATCTGTTTCTGGGTAGTCTTGGTCATTTCTTTCTATTAAAACATTAAATAGAACAGGTCCCATATAATATTTTTCTTCAGCTGCTTCTCCGTAAATATTAACATTAGTTTCTTCTAATTTAAATTTATAAACAGCACACTGTTGAGTGATAATGTCTCCCATTAACTCTCTATTTATGCCTCTTATAAAGCTTACGTCTCTTGAAGATCCAAATAATGCCATAATATTAACCTATATAAATTGGATAAGGAACTGATGCCAGTTCTTTCATTCTACTTTCTGTTTCTGATGCTCTTCTTTCCATTAATTTATCTCTTGAAGTTTCATCAAAATAACTCCTTAATCTTTCTATTAATGCATTTTTTTCAGCTGTTGCCGCTGTTACTAATTCACTTTGATTAAGGGTTACACTATCCCCAGGAATTGGAACTGTTGAGTATTTTCCTCTAATATATCCTAACATTTCTTTACATAAAGCTAAAGTATATTCATAAATCCAACTTCTACCTATTGAATTAATTTCTAAATAAGTTGGATTACTATAAGGAACATTTGATACATTAGTTACATTTCCTGATCCTGTTGGAGAAGTTGAAATTGGATTATTTCTTTCTGATAATTTTATATATTGAAAAAATAATTTATGATCATTAATGGGAATAGGAAATATTCTTAATTTATTATTAATTAATTCAAAAGAATATTGTGATCGTCTTATAGTATCATTAAACTCAATTGATTGTATTTTTTGCATATCAAAACTAATAGGCATCATTAAATATCCACCTGCTCCTCCTTCTCCTCCATATCCCATAAATCCTGCAGCTGCTACTCCACCAAAACCAAAACCATCAAAAGGAGATAAATATCTTGCAGATGCCGGTACATTAGGTCCATAAAAAACTCTTTTAATTTCAATTGAATCTCCTGTTGCTAATGATGCTGATGCATCTGCCCATTCTTCTAAATTATAATCTTGTTGATTGACTTTTGTCATGATTGATCCTGTGTACCACGTTACATTTCCACCTGTTCCTCCTTCTTCACCATATTGTTCACTATATCTAACAATATTAGCAAAATTAGGAGTTATAATTTGATGATTTAAATTTGAACCTGTTGAAGAACCTTCTATTGATAAATAATTTTCTCTTACTTTATAAGCATATAATTCATTTCCATAAGTAGTTATTGCTTCTTCAAATGCTGTGTAAAAATTAACATTTTGTAATTCAACATCCATAATAGGGTAGCCTAATCTTCTAGCAACAAATTCAGTTACTTTATCTGCATCTTGTTGAAAATCTATATCATTATCATAAAACCCAAAAGGAGTATCTCCTGGGAAAAATGATGATGAGCCGGGATATATTGGGACTTTAGCCATAAATAATTATTTTGTTATAAATATGAAGAAAAAATGTTTAAATGCCCTTATTATAAAGATACTTTACCATTTAATATTTTTACGGCACCATTTGAAATTTTCATATAATCAGATGGTGTAGTTACTCGTAGCTCTAAATTAGTGTTATTAAATTGAGCGTTAAAATCCTCTAGACCAGTAGGTACAGTAGCATCATTTCCTTGATGGTATTCTACTAAATATACTTGAAGAGTATGACCTGAGTTTATATCACTTATACCATCTGCATTTAATGTAACTGAATGTATACCTGTTGAAATAGGTGTACCACCTACAAATGAATAAGGTGTTGGTGATGAAGGCCAATTAAGCATTCGATTTAACCCATTTGAAGAATTAAATGGAGTTGGACAATTTCCTTTAAATAAAATTGATTTTGGTAGGTTAGGAGCTGATGAAATACTAGTGCAATTTATTCTAAATTCTGCTGCGGTTGCATCTGATATGCCACTTGTATCAAATTGAAAAAGAATTTGAAAATATTCATATACACCTCCTAATGCAGCTAATGATCTAGATTGTATTTGAAATGTAGTTCCATCTAAAGCGAAAGTTTTAGCTGAAGTAAGAGCTCTCATTTGGGCCCATGTTCTACTAGCTCCTGTTCCAAAAAAAGCTATTCCATTTGTTCCTAAAACTGAAAGAGAGGTTTGTGCCATTTTTTATTTATAAATATTAACTTACTCCAATTACATCAACAATATTACTTGTTGCTACACCACTTACTTCAACAATGTTAGATGATGATACACCTATTACATCTTTACCATATCCAGGAAGTGTATATTCGAGTTGAGTAGATGTAGTACCTAATAATCCTACATCAAAAAAGCCATTTGAAGCTGGAATTGTATTAGTATAATCATTAGTATACTGAACAAAAGCCATTACTACAGTATTATTATCCCTCATATCTTCTTTTAATGTACTATTACCTGCAATTGAGAATGTAGTTCCTAAAGGTTCTGCTGAAACATCTACTGCTGGTGTATTTGAAGCAACATAATCTGTTACATTTCCAGCCATTGTATTACCAGCTGAATAACCTGTAATTGCATCAAAATCACCCGTTCCAGAACCATCTGCTGTTGCTTTTACTATAGATAAATTAGGAAGATCATTACGTTGTTGTGTTGTAAATTTAATATTTGCTGTGGATGGAAGTACAGATATAGCAGAAGTATTAAATTTTATATATAATCTTGATACTAAAAATGTTCCAGCACCTCTACCTGAGTCTTTTATTATTAATACAGAAAAAGGAGATCCTGTTCCAGCATTAAATACTTGACCTGTTGTAGCATCTCTAGCTGCAGACCAATTATTTGTATTGTTCAGTGCAGAATTTCTAAACATTGATGATGCGTTAATTGTAGGCATATTTAAAACTCTTTTTTAGGTAAATAATATATAGTTGAATTAAAATAATTATTAGATGGAGGTGAAACATTTATTTTTTCATATATTACTTCAGGTATATTATAATAATTATTTGTAGAAGGAATGTTATTCCACCATGTTACTTTAGTTCCTGATTT
>Ga0160423_10005160_pt1 | contig 10662 bp, 11 predicted proteins | sample CRUFie14St8metaG_FD_108191 | JGI IMG/M metagenome (GOLD analysis project Ga0160423, IMG submission 108191) | Marine microbial communities from the Costa Rica Dome - CRUD Field 142mm St8 metaG | ecosystem: Environmental > Aquatic > Marine > Oceanic > Photic zone | place: Costa Rica: the Eastern... | reverse complement strand
TACCAAGAGAAGACAGGGTGTATTTAATAGTCTGGTAGATGAGGTTGTTCAATTAGGTGGGGTGGGGTTAGGGGAAACAGGAGATGTAGATCAAGAACAATGCAAAAAGATAGACAACCACGAGCGCGCGCGAAGGAGTGAAAACCAAAGAGCTCAATCATCAAAGTCTTCTTTATGCGTGGGTGACCCTCTTGGCGCCCCCCTCCGTCTCGCCGTGCTCAAAGGCGTGGTATAGGGTGTCCAGCCTCCGCCTCTCCTGCTCGCTGACCGACTTCCGTATCCCAGCCATCGCTTTCCTCAGGGTGGCCTCGGTCACCACGACCTCCGCGCCGGCGGCATCGTCCTCCGCCGTTGGTGGACCCCCCTCCCGCTGGATGATGGCCTGGGCGGCCATGAGCTCGGCCTCGCCAACCAGTCCGGCGAGGTCGGCGCCAGTCCAGCCCTCTGCTCCCCGCGCCACATCTCGCAGCACCTCTCCCGAGACCCCGCCCGCGCCGCCAAGCTCGTGCCCCAAGATCTCCAGCCTCTCCTCCTCCGAGGGGAAGTCCAGCTTGATCCTGCAGTCCAGCCTGCCGGGCCTAAGCAGCGCGGGGTCCACGAGATCCGGCCTGCTGGTGGCGGCCAGCACGAAGACGCCAGACAGGGACTCAATTCCGTCCATCTCTGCCAGGAATTGGTTCACCACCCTGTCCGTGACGCCCGTGGAGTCGTGGCCCCTCTTTGGCGCGATGGCGTCAAACTCGTCGAAGAACAGGACGCAAGGGGAAGCCCCGGAAGCCTTTTCGAACAAGTCCCGCACCCCGGCCTCGCTCTGCCCGATGTACTTGTTCAGCAGCTCCGGGCCCTTGACCGAGATCACCCTCAGCCCGCAGATGGCGGCCGCGCACTTGACCAAGAACGTCTTTCCAGACCCGGGCGGGCCATAGACCAGCGCCCCTGTCCTGAGCCTCAGGGGGCACAAATCGATGAGGTCCTTATGCTCCGCGGAGAAGGAGAGCAAGTCCTTGAGCTCGTCCCTCGCCCGGTCCATGCCCTTGACGTCGCCCCAGTCGCGGTACTTGGCGTCCGCCTCCAAGTCCTTTGCTGCTCCCCTGGCCCTTGCGGGGACGTATGACTGAAGAATGCGTTCCATCTGGCCTGGTGCGAGGCCAAAGGACCCGCCGCCGGCCTCCACGTTGGACAGGGACTCGAGGAGGGCGAGCTCTGCGATCGACTCGACGTCCTTAACGTCCAGGCCGTCGCAGTTGGCCTCCAGCGCGGCGGCGGCCTCGCCCGTGGCGTCCCCGATCCTCTTCCTTTCCAGAATGGCTCGAAAGATCTGGGCTTTCTGCGTGCGAGTCGGCACAGGCATCGCCAGGTGAGTGTCAAGGCACCCGCTCTTCTTCAGGGACTTGTGGGTGGCGTCAAGGGACCTCGCCGTGGCCAGCAGAGAGACCCTGTGCGAGCCCCTCCTCGTCTCGTCCACGAGGTCCGAGAAGGTCTCGGAGAACACGGAAAACTTGAGCGAGTCCAGCGTGGCCTGGCCGTCACCCTGCGTGCTACACAGGGCGTCCACGTTCTCGCACACTAGAAGCGAGGGCTGGCACTCCACAGCCCTCGAGAACGCCACCCTCAGCCCCCTCTTCATCTTTTCAAGGTCAGCGGCAGCAAAGTTCTGGCAGTCCAGCCAGACCGTCTTGGCTGGGGTCTGGGAGAGCGAGAAGTGGCGGGACATCGAGCGGCATAGGGCCGTCTTGCCGCCGCCGGCGGGGCCGTGCACGAGGACGCCGCCCGGGAAGGGTACCCCGGCGTCCAAAAATTTGGAAGCCACCCGGTCGTCGAGGCAGACCCGCAGGGTTGGAGAGCACGCCCCAACCGCCTCGAGGAGCCAAGGGGTGTCGAGAACTTCGAGCTCCTCGTCCTCCTCGGTTCCCCGCCACCTGGAGGGCTGCCCCATCGAGACCTCCACCTCGACGGCGGCCGAGGGCATCATGCAGATGTGGTCGAGGCCGCGGAGATCGGTCAACTTGTCGTCTGGGCCCGCGGCAAGCACGGCGGTGATTTCGAATCGCGACCTCCGCCGCCCCGAGGCGTCCTCGAGGTCGAGGACCATCCCCCTGTGCACCACCGAGGGCCCTCCGGCCCCGCTGCAGCCCAGGAGCGCCGCGATGGCCCGCTCCAGGGCCTGGGCGTCCGCCGCCAGCGCTTGCTCGCCCTCTTCCCCGTTCCCCTCCCGGATGATCTCGCTCACCTCCACCTTGAAGGCCACCGCCTCTGGTCGGGGCCACCCCCGCAGCCCCACCGGCGCCACCACCGCCCTCTGCAGGTCCTCTGCCCCCAGAGCGTCCATGGCCGCCCCGGAGAGGGCAAGGTGGCCGGGCGCGACCCCCGCCGCCTCACTTAGCCTGACGCAGACGGGGGTCGGCCGCGGGTTGGCGCCCTCCTTCGCCCCCTCGAGCGCCCTGGGCACGATCCTGGCGAGGACGGAGCCCCCAGAGCCGAGGCCGGGCGCTATGGCTCGCATCAGGCAGGGGGAGGCAAAGCCGGCGGCGGCCCACACCAGCACTCCCTCGTCCCCTCCCCCTTCCACCGGGACGAGTGCCGCGGCCTCGATCCCGAGCGACGGCAGGGCGTCCCTCGACAGCCTCATCACTCGCGCCTCTGCCGGCCGCATCGCCTCCTCTTCCGGCGCTTCCGCTGCCACCCGCGCCCCCCCGGGCACAGGCTTGGCCGCCTCCGGACCCAGAACCACCAGCTCGGTGCCGAGTCGGATCATGGCGGTTCCGAGCTGGGCGGGCGCGCCGCCCACCTCCAGGGACTTGACCGCGAACCTCACGACCTGCTTGTTTCTGTCGACCCAGAGCGGGAAGCTCTGTCCCACGGTGAGGAGTCCCACCTGAGAGAGCACGTCACCTTCCTCTGCGGACCGGGATGAGAGGTTCAATGCGGCGTAGTCGCCCTCCGACAGCGGAGCGATCGTCGCCCTCGACGCGGTCGGGACCTCCCTCGTGGGCTCTCGCACCCGGACCGGAGTGCCTTCCACGATGCCCAGGGTCTCCGCGAGCTCCTGAGGTACCTCGACGCGGCCCTCCTCCTCCCCCCTGTGCCTCGCGTATCCCGCGCCCCTCGCTGCGCCGCGACCCCCCCCAGGCTCTGCGGTTGCCATACCCGCGAATGCCACGAGGTGCCGTCGGCATGGCGGCGTGAGCTCCACAAGCTCAAGGGCTACGGGGCCTCGTTTCGGACCCAGGGACTCCGCGAGCGCGTTGCACACTTCTCTCGGGAGCCTAACGAAACTGTCTTTTCTCGAAGCGACCACTCGCGCGCGCAGCCTCGCGGCAGGCACCATGGCCGCCGTGATCCTAGATAGATCTAGGAGACACACCTAGCGTACCTCCTAGCCGGCCGGTGTGCTCGGTCGCGCGATCGATCGATACGATCGCCAAGCGCCACTCCGACTCGCAGCCCGGCGCCAGGCTCTCCTTCGAAAAAGATCGTCGCCGAAGAAAAAATAACAAATCTTTTGGCCAGATCAGGATTCGCGCTCCCCTCCCCCCTCCAGGAGAGCGCAACAAGGGATTACTACAGTCGACCCCTCCACCTCCGCCTTTGTTTTCGAAAGGAGAAATTACTTTTCCTGAAAAAAGATTTGCGAGTCGGATTTCCGAAGAGAACCGGAAAATGATGCACAAACTCAGAAGGGGAACGAAGTGCGACCTCGCGATGGCAGGAAGGCGAAGGAAGGAGGAGGCCGCGGACGAGCCGGAGGTTCCGTGGTCCGAGCGGGACTTCGAGGAGATGGCGAAGAGTGGGACGAGCGCCGCGGCATACGAGCGGAAGAACAAACCGTTCTCTCCGCCTACCGGTAGGGTGCCCACCATCGGGGAGCAGTGGGCCTACGCCGCGAGGAGGTATTCCAAGTACCAAGGGTACGCGTGGAGTGGCGTAGTCGCCGTCGCCGCCATTGCCTATTTCGGAAGCCTCGCCACGCAGCCTACAAAACCGCAGCAACCAGTCAAGACCAAGCCCGGGGCTGGGCGGTGAGCCCGGGTTCGCGTGCTTGGATGAAGGACATCTCGTCGCTGCTTCTGGATGACATTGGGAAGCAGACCGAGAAAACCTTGAAAAAACGCTTCAAGTTGAAGCTGGTATGAATGTAATGAATGTAATAGTACACAAGTCTTATGAAACTTATTTATATGCTCAGAGCGAACGAGCTACTCGCTGCCGCTTCCGGTTCCCCCCGCGGCCTCAAGCTCCTTGTCGTCCATGCCATCCTGGCGGTCGTCCCGCTGCCTCAGCCTCCTGCGCACCTTCTTTCCGATCGAGATCTTGATGTGCTCCTCGGTGAGGTCCTTCCTGGTGATAATGCCGCTCACCACGGGCTGAGCGTGGCCCACGAGAAGGTAACGAAGGCCCATTGTCCGAAAGAGGTGGTACGCCCGCGACAGAGAGGTCTCTGGAGACAGAACGAAGGGGTTCTGCTGCATGAACGAGGTCATGTCCACGAACACGTGGGACTCGAGGTAGCCTTGCTGGTTGAGCTCAAATTCCAGGAGCTCCAAGCTGAGGGGGTCGCCGTCGATCCGGGGCTCCAGCTGGGACTGGATGTGCCTCCTCCTCCTCTGGTCCAGGGGGAGGGTGTAGGCGTCCTGGAGGTCCTCGTGGGCCCCGGTGGTGGCGCGCTCGGCCTCGCCCTCCACCGCCGCGGCGCCTCGATCGTTGTACAGCCCGAGCCTGTGCTCGAGCATCTTCATCAGGATGGTCCTGGAAATGGAGCCCTCGATAACCATCTTGGACATCTCCGCGCCGTTCACGATCGGGAAGGAGTTGTGCGAGCAGTTCTTCAGCACCTCCACAAGGGACCTGAGCTGGATCCTGCTAGGCAGCACCACAAGCTCCTTTTTCGCCACGTCACCGATGGTGACCTTCTCGGTGATCATCCTGTGAGAAGACGAGAGCCCCGACTCCTCCAACAGGGGCGCCCCGCGGATGTGGATATGGGTGTCGTAGATCCCCTCGTTGAAGAAATCGCCCACGATCTTGCTGACGAAGATGACGAGCATGATGGGAACGATGAGCTGCATGGCTCCGGTGGTCTCCATCACCAACACGGCAATGCTCAGTGTCATCCGCGTCGCCCCGCCGAGGGAGGCCGCAGCGCCCAGAATGCTGGAGCGAGGAGAGGAGTGAGAGAGAGAGAGAGACGGATGGTCAGTCCTGAGCCGCGATGAAGTTGCAATTCTTCCTTCGACCTGTCGATTGCCTCACCTGTACGTGTGCATGTTGATGGTGATCTTGTCCACCCCAACGCTGCTTTGCAGAATTTGGCCAACCAGGTGACCCATTGCCGCGCCCACCGCGAGCGAAGGGACGAAGAGCCCCGTTGGGGCGCTCACGCCGTAGGTTAGCGTCATGAGCAGGTACACGACGACGAGGAACAAAAAGAGGGACGCGGAGGGGAAGATCTCTGCCTGACACCCTGTGCCCTCGCAATCCACGGTCTCGCCAAGGTGGACGATCATCCTCAGGGCCTCGGAGAGCGGCACCATCAGCAGCTGTCCGTACACCGAGTACTTGCCTTCCTCGCACCACAGCTGGGGGAAGTACCTGTGCTCGCCCTCGGAGACGGCGTCCTCACCAGAAAGGTCGGCCTCCTCCTCGTTGAACTTTTCCTCCACGGCCACATCCGCGGGCAGGGCCCGGCAAGGGGAGCTCCTGGCAAAGGAAAAGAGGATGATAGAGGTGAGCACGGCGATGGCGACGACCTCGTAGAACCTTCGCATCTTGTTAGAGACGGGGATGTGCCTCCGCCTCCACATGGTGATCTTCACGTTGAGGTGGATGAAGAGCGCACCCATCAGACCCCCAAGAATGCCGACCAGCACGAACACGGGAAACTCCCACACGTAATACCAAAAGGTTGCTCCATAGTTTGCATCTCCGTCCGAGTACAGGCCAAAGTCCCTGTGATTTCCCAGCTTGGCGAGCGACACGTCGAACATGGTGTGCCTGGCCTCCACGAGGCCGTGCAGGGTGAGCACCCCGGAGCAGGTCGCGATGAAGCAACGCCAGAAGACAAACGTGGAGTAAAAGGAGCAACCCTCCTCAATTGTGAAGAGGGCGCCGCCGATGGGGGCGCCGAATGCGGTGGCCACGCCGGCGGCGGTACCGATCGCGGTGAACTCCCTGTGGTCCACGTCGTTCCTGAAGAGGTTGGCGTACTTGCCCTTGAGCTTCCAACTGCGGCGCGAAAACAAAGAGAGAATTCTGTCAGTCATCCTTACATCCACGCTTCTTCCCATTCTCTGCTTCGCGTGGTCGGCTGACTCACCCTAGGGCCTTGCTGGCCATGGCGGAGACCCCCGACCCGACGATGGCCCCGCCGTGGACGAATGGGCCCTCCTTTCCTGCGATGAGTCCGGCTCCGATGGAGAACATGATTCCGCACAGCTTCGCGACGAGTGTCTTCACGTGCAGCAGGTTTTTCATCCTGACTCCATTGAGGTAGGTCTTGACCTCCGGGATCCCCGACCCCGCGGCGAGGGGCTCCACGAAGGCGACAAGGCCGCCAGCCACGCAAGTGAAAAGCGCGGAGACGGACACGAACGTGAAAAGCGGCAGGGCGACCCCATCACCCCCCGACCTTATCTCGCTCTTGGTCCTCTCGTACCTGAAGGTCACGAGCCACTCGATCCCGATGTCCACCACGAAAGCGGTGAAGCCCATAAGAATACCAATCACGATGGGCAGCAGCCAGCACAGGGCCTCGCGCAGGTTGTACTCCTTTTTCGACTTGACCGAGTTCGTGAGCTTGTTCAAAATGGAATCGTTCACGTCGTAGTCCTTGCACTCGAAGGCGTTCATCTTCTGCAGCGCTTCGAGGTGGTGCTCCTCCTCCTTGAGGTGAAAGGTCGCCCCACCTCTGGCATGGTTCTCATCACTGCCGTACAGGGCGTCCACGTCCGCATACTTTGTAGACGCAGCGTCTCGTCCGAAGGGCATGGTCTCCAGCTCGTCGTCCTCGTCGTTAGCCGCTAGCTGGTACTGCTTGCTCCCCCGTCGCATCAGCTCCAACCGACCCTTCCTCCCCTCGCCTCGCCTCTCTCCAGCTTGCCTTTGACGCCCTGAACAGCCCTGAACTGGAAAAACTTTCCCTTGGATGAACGCACCAAAATTCCCGCCGAAATTCTCCTGGGGGGGGAAAGAAGAAACATGGCCGAGGCGGACATCGAGAGGGTGCTGTTTACGCGCGAGGCGATCGAGGGGCGCGTCTCAGAACTCGGCAAATTAATCGCCGAGGACTTCGCCGGCCGCCGCGAGGGCCCCATCGTACTCGGCATTCTCAAGGGTGCGTACTCGACCGACCTCGCTGTCGCTCTCGCTCTCGACAGCCCCCAAACACTCGACCCCCGACACACGCAACTCTGGCGCCCTTCGTCCGCCCGATCGCCGATCGCGATCGCGCCGCTGACCCTTTCCCTCCTGTCCCCCTCTCCCTCTGTGCAGGTTGCTTCGCGTTCTTTTCCGACCTGTGCAGGAGCCTGAGCCCATGTCCACGAGGGTGTGAAGTTCACTTCGCGAGGGCGAGCAGCTACGAGGGCAAGGTCACGGAGTCCAGCCGCAGCGTCAAGCTGTCCTTTCTGGGCGGCGACGACGACGTCGTGCGAGGGCGGGACGTTGTGATCGTCGAGGATATCGTGGACACGGGCGGCACACTCCTCAGCGTCCTGGGCGCGCTCAAGGACCTTGGGGCGAGGTCCGTGACGGTCGCCGCGCTGCTCAACAAGAGCTGCCGCAGGGATCTCGGTGGCTTTCCGCTCTCCCGGTGCGAGTCGGAGCTCCCGCCACGGCTGGACGGGCCCATCACGACGGACGGCGTCACCACCTCGGAAGAGTTTTTGGGCAAGTACTTGAGGTACGTTGGGTTCGAGTGCCCAGACGAGTTCGTTGTCGGATATGGCATGGACTACGACGAGCAGTACAGGACCCTTGGGTACGTTGGCGTTCTCAAGGCCTCTGTCTACTCACCGTAGGTTTTTGTAGCAATCCATCTTATCCTTTCCGTGCTTCTCGCGCCCTTCTCGCACCCTTCGCGCGCGCGCCTTGCCTGTCTTTCTCCGCGTGTGCTACATCCTCGTACTCCTCCACACAATTTTACTTCCCGGCGTCGTTCTTGTCGTTTTTGCTGTTGCCTGTTGCTCCGCTTCTCTCCCACCAACAGACCTCCGAACAGACGTTATGCTCTCGTGCAACCCATGATTCTGATGATTGCGAATCACCAAGGCGACATCTTGGACTCGACTAGTTTTGCCAATTGGCAAAAGTTCGAAGGGTCGGAGGTGGAGACGGAGTGGGCGGGCCAAAGAGCCTCGGGGATGAGGTCGTATGAGTCGGCTTCGGCCGCCAGCGGGACGGGGAGGAACTTCATCACCCACGACAGCGTGCGGAACCAATGCGCCATGCTGAACAACCAGCTCACCCAGTTGGTGGACTTGAAAAGGGAGGCCGTGTCCGCATTGGACGGCATCTCGGGGCTCGCCCGAAACATCGACAAGTCGCTGCGGCCGGTCAAGGAGGCGACGGAGGGCCTGAGCAGGAGCCTGGCGAACATCGAGAAGGTGAGTTACTTCCATCAGATGGGGCTCCCCGGTTCCGCCCCCGCCCCCTGCGGTGCCTTGGGCTCGGCCTGAGCTGACGCCCTTCTCGTCTGCCCTGTCAGTCCCTCAAGCGGACAGCGGAGACCTTCGAGCAGCTCGAGGCCAGCAGGAGGCTCCAGCACTATATCGACCAGGGCCTGCCGCGCTGCACGACGATAGAGATGGTGGAGGCGAGCGTCCGAGACGGTGACTTCGAGCTGAGCGATGCCGACGTGGACGACCTCGCGAGAGTCCAGGACTACCTTAGCGCGGTAGAGAAGCTGGAGGCGAGCCTGCGATTTCTGGACGCGCACTTTGGCGGGATAGACTCCCCTCGCGGCACCCGCGAGCGCTCCAGGACGAGGGACTCCCTGAACATGGCGCTAACGCACTGCGAGGTGGAGTTCAGTAACCGTCTCATGTTCGTCTCTCAGGTCGAGCAGTGCGTGCAGCAGGAGACGAAAGTGGGCGATCTGGCCGCAACGATGGAGCTGAGGGTGGTGAGTCTTCGTGTAACGCCACCTCCCCTCATCCACTGCCTCGTGTGACGCTGACGTGGCGCCCTCTCCACCCCACCACCCCACAGGACGTGCTGAGGCACAGGAGGCTGACTCAGCAGGAGGAGGTCCCAGAGTCCCCGGACAAGTTCGTCAACTCTGCAAAGGTCGCGTACCTCATGGAGAGGAGGAAGAGGGAGTTGAGAATTCTGAATCTGCTCGCCGGGGCGATCTTGGCCCACGGCCAGGGCAACGCGTCCTCCGAGGCGCTCTTCACGTCGTACGCGGATGTTCGGGCCACCTCCATGGGGGAGAGGGTGGGACGGATGATGCGCTCCACCCTGGCGGAGGCTTTGGGCGGGCCCTTGGAGAGCGAGTCCGAGGCTCTGGAGGACCTACTGGGAACCAAGGCGGAGGAGCTCCAGCACATGAAGTGGGGAGGCATCCAGGTGGGTCCAGCCGCGTGAAAAAAGAAAAGCTCTCTGTCTCCGCTTCCCTCCCTCCGCTGCTTTTGCTGACGAGCCCCTCCCCGCGCGTCCTGCGATCCCATTCCACCCGCAGGTCCACGCCAGGGTCTGGATCCAGTACCTGGAGTACACACTGGCCCAGGTTGTGTCGGAGCGAAGCTTTGCCAGAAAAATCTTCATGGAGGAGCGGGACTGCGCGGCGGCCTTTGCCCTCGTGTTGAACGGAAATTTTGCCACCATCGCCAGCCACGCCACGGGCATCGCCAGGTCCAGGAAGACCCCGGAGAAGGTTTTCGTGCTGCTGGACATGCTCACGGCTTGGGAGAAGGAGAGGGCGCTGGCCGAAACGTTAACGTCTCTAGGTGAACACGGCGGGGTGGCCGGGCAGCTCGCCAGCAAGGTGCAGGAGATGTACACCATGCTCGTTAACTCGGCGAGGGACACGTACCGGGAATTCGCCATGGCTGTGGAGAGGGACGACGTGGGCGGGTCCAGGGAGGGCAAGGTGGAGGGCACGAGGAAGAAGGTTTCTGGTTTGATCCCAACGCCCACCAAGGGCCTTCGCCTGATTTTGGCGGGGCCTCAAGACGGCCACCAGAGTCAGAGCTCGGTGCCCGAGAACGCCACCATCCATCCCCTCACCGCGTACCTGATCCAGTACTGCCGCAGGCTGCAGCAGTACCCTAGCGCGAGCAGAATTCTGAACAGGAGGGCCACCGGCACGACAAGGGAGGAGGGCGAGGACCTCGCGGGAAGGATGATATCCAGGCTGCTCCACACGCTGCTCAAGAACCTGAAGATCAAGGTGCAGAGGCTGAGCCACGGCAAGCAGGCCTCGGACGGCCAGGACGCCCAGCACTTTGCGGATGTGTTCATGCTGAACAACGCAAACTACATCCTCAGCCGGGCTAGGTGCTTTGAGCATGCCGAGGCCCTGGAGCAGATAGGCTTCTTCCAAGAGATGCGGGAGACCGTGCACAGTGAGTTTGCGCCCCTCTTATTGCGTGGGAGAGATGGAGAGATCCTCTGAAGGCCGTAAAGGCGCCAGAAGCTGACCATAACCCTGGCCTCCCCGTCCCT
>Ga0160423_10005159_pt1 | contig 10663 bp, 6 predicted proteins | sample CRUFie14St8metaG_FD_108191 | JGI IMG/M metagenome (GOLD analysis project Ga0160423, IMG submission 108191) | Marine microbial communities from the Costa Rica Dome - CRUD Field 142mm St8 metaG | ecosystem: Environmental > Aquatic > Marine > Oceanic > Photic zone | place: Costa Rica: the Eastern... | reverse complement strand
TATATTGTAGGCATGAGGTTTGGTCACCTCGTCACAACTTCACGGGTATGAGGAAGTGACACTTAGTTGGTTGAAGCCCCCACACTGTTTTCTGCTTGAGGCAATGTGGGGGTTTTATTTATTGAGGATTTACAGTAAGCCTCAAGACTGTTTTAGGGCGTTTACTTCTTGGATCATCACTAGTATCTTCTTCCTCTTCAGAGAGCATTTCTTCAGTCTGAACTACAGCATCATCTGGTAGGCCTTTCTCTCCTGTAGTAGCACCAAGTCTAGCACTCACAGGCGTATCAGTAAGCCCATCAGCAACAACATTAATTACTCCCTTACTAGCATCTTTAGCTAATTTACCTGCAACTCCTTTAGCCCCTGCTTCATTATATCGACTAATGATACTTTCTTTATATGCCTGAAAGCTAGTAAGCCTAACTGAAGGGTCCCTGCTATACATACCAACAAGTATTCTGGGGCTTTTAAGTAAGTCTTGCATAGCCTTCTTTTGGTTGGCAAGAGGTAGTGAACTAACTAGTTTCTTAAACTGTCCTGAGACAATCTGGGCAGTCTGTAATGAAGCCCCACCTTCTCCAAAGGTAGCACCAATATTAGCACCCACAATCCTAGCAAGATTTGTTTGTAGATCACTGGTAGGTGTAATTACTTCCTCTGGAGTAGCTCTAGGACGTAAAGACGTTTCAATATTAATCCCTTCCTGTAAGAACCTAGCTACGGCTGCAACTTCATCTGGCTGCAGGATAGCATAATCATTAGGATTGTCTGGGTTCTTGTATGCCAATGCGTCTAGCAAAGTCATTCCCTGATCATTGATAGGGGTTAGTAAATTCTTAGCTACAGCTTGAAAGTTAGGTGATCCCTGTTCTAAGTAATCTAATGAGGGATCAGACGGTCTTTCTGATGCTCTAAATATGAAATCCATTACAGAGTTTCTTAGTGCCGCTAGTGGAGCATTGTTTCCTTGTTGAGAAACACTAGAAGCAACTTGCTTTAGCTCTTCTAGTCTAGATAGTCTATCTACATTGCCAGTAAATATATCATTAATATTTTGAGAAAGATTGCCTTCTGCTATGGCTGATAGATCAGAGTCCATTCGATCCATTACTCTTCTAGCATCTATAGCAAGATCAATGTCTGTAGCTAAGTCTGGGAAGCGTTTGAGTAATGCTTCATTCTGAAGTTTCCATGTTTGTACTTTTTCAGGACTAAGAGTCTGAAGTGTTTTAGTATCTCCTTCTGGTGTCTTAACAGTCTTACTATCCAGTAACTTTGTATATACTAGATTTCTTAAAAATGTCTCTTGAGCCTCTGACATTCTAGGGCCAAAAGGATTAGGAGTATCTGCTACTGCCACTTCCCCACCTACAACTTCTTCTGGTGGACCATCTCCATATATTTCATCTGCCTGAGAGTTTATCTCTGCATCTGACAAATCCTTTGGGGGATCAACTTCAGGAGAATTACTTCTGTTAAAGCCAAACATATTGTTAAGTGTGTCTGCAGTCTCTGACCCCTCTGGTGGGAATATGTCATTACGGGTCCTAGTTCTAGGATCATTATCTCTAAATCTAGGCTGTCCCTGATTAGGCTCTGGAACTACATTCCCGTCTTCGTCTATGGTCATACGGTTTTCAGGAACAGGCTTAAATGGAAATGCTGTTTGATTAGGTGGGGTATAAGGCATAGGACCTTCGGTACGAACTACTGAAGTAGAAGACGGTGCAGGAGTTATTATAGGTTCCCCACTTTCCATTCCTGCAGCTACAGCATCATCCTCTGCCTTTTTAGCTGTCATAGCAGCTTCGTATGTATCAGTTTTTGAAGCAGCCTCCTGCATTTGACCTAAGTTTACGTTAGCATCTAATCCCCCACCACTGTATGCCCTAGTAAGAGATAAGGCAGGATTTATAACTAGGTCACCACTTGCCTGTCCAGTAAGTCCAAGAAGTTCTGCATTAAACCCAGTACTAAATCTATCATGTAAATTCTTAGAAAAATTTCTAGCTAGTTTAAATTCTGCTAAAATATTTTCAGGAATATTGCTATTAGTAATATCCATCAATGCAGCATCTGCTAGTTCGTTTAGAACACTGGTAGACCTAAAGTCTGCCTGACCACCTTTCCCCTTACCTGCATTTCTAGACAGTTCTAGTAACTGTGATCTAACGAGTTTTAAGTCTCCTATGGATATTGTGTTAGAAGTTCCTAATCTTTGAAGTACACTATCTAATTCAGAGTTTCCTGTTATAGACTGTTCTGCGAATAATTTTCTATCAGGCCCTGAATAAATATTATTAATTTGATCAATGAATTTGTTGTTTTCTACCATTAGGTCACTTGGGATAGTTTCCCATAGGTAACTCTCCATATTACGCCAACTATCTTTAGCCTGAGATATGATAGCCTGTGCCTCTATAGATGCAGCCATTACTGCTTCTTGATCTGCGTTACCTTTAAGCCCCTGCAACAGCTTTTGTGCTTTATCTTGAGCATCTATCATAACCATATTAACAGCCTGTTGGTAGGCGTTATTAGTCATAACTTGGGCCGCTTCACGATTACCGCCTCTAGCGATAGCCTCTGCAGCCGATAGCATATACTTTATAGAGTCTTGTGCATTTTGCTGAACTTCAGCGGCAAACAAACTGTCTTGGTTAGAAAAATATTTTTGTAGTTCTACTATTGCAGGGTTGTTTGCAAAGTTACCTGCAAATACTTCACTATCTATAGGCTTGACGTCTTGACCTTCTGCTAGACGGTAAATATCACGATATCCTTTTTCCATAGCAGAAAATACATTATCTAATTTATAACTATCAGCCTCTAATCTTGCAGCGTCAGCCTGTGCTCTAAAAGCCTCTTGCTCTGAAGTAGTTTGTGCATTTGCAGCTTCTTTATCTAATTCGTCTGCTTTTTTTAGTAAATTTTTATGAGTAGTGTTTATTGTTCGTTTTAATTCTTGAAAGGCACTAATACGGGCGGCAGACTTACTCTTACCTTTAAGCACTGCACCTACTATAGGTAGCTTATTAGCTGTGCTTATAGTTGCATCAAGTATACTTCTAGGGTTTGCTGCAGAGCCACCTGCTAAGTTACCAAGAAACTCTATGCCCATTCTAGCGTAAGGATTTTCTATCTGGGCTTCTTCAGCTATAGCAACAGCGGCTGCACCGCCTGAAGAAGCGGCACTCTCTGTTATTATAAACTTCTTAGGGTCCTTGGCTATCTCTTCCCAAAAGGCATGGACATTTTTACTCCCACTACCTGTTTTGGCAGTAGCTAATACAGGAAGACCAAATACGATAGGAGCATTCTCAGTCGCTATCTCTGCAGCCACATACGCATACCGATACTCTTCTGGTATCTCCATCTTATCTAGTTTGTATTCAAAGTCAGAACCTACAAGAGCGTATGTAGTTTCTAATCCTTCAGAAATACTCTCTTTGCCTAAGAAAGGCTTAGTGCTACTAAAAAGCATATCTTCAGGCTCTGTACTTAGATCAGTACCAAATCCTAAATTAATACCTTTTCTAGCAACTGTTTCTATGCCACGGGTAATTGAATTAACCATATCTACAGGTGCGCCCAGTATATTAAGACCTCCGCTTCCTACCCCTGCTAATGCAGCATCCCCTGCACTATCAATGTCGTAGTCTACAGAGACTCCCATATTCATAAACTGGATAATCTCTTCATCTGTGAAGTTACGTTCCCCGTCCTCTGTCATAAGCCCACGAATTGCATTAAGATCATAGGACTCTCCGTCCACGGTTATATTTGGTCCTTCGGCCTTAATAAATTCATCTAAGGTTTCAGTAGCCCCATACTGAGAGGTTAAATCATTTAAAAAGTTTAAGTTTACAGAACTCATTCGTCTTCACCTTCGTCTGTAGTAAAACTACCTTTTTTTAGATTTAAGTCTTGAATATTACCTGATCTACCTGCCCCTGCAGTAGTATCAGTAGATGTATTTCCCCCTCTAAGGGCTTTAATCACCGCTTCATATACAGGTATTAGAGAGTTCATGTCTTTTAGAGTTCTGGCAGACTTAGAAACTGTAGCTTTGCCAATAGAACCTTCTACTGTTCTAGACTCTGCCATTATATCATCTAAGATAGCTTTTGTTTCTTTAAGCCCTGATAAAGTATTTTCAAATTCTTGAAGAGCTAACTGATTACCTTTGAACAACCCTCGTTCTGGGAGAGTAATACTCAAAGCCTGTTTCTGCCATACACTGTCTCTAGTTCCCTGCGCTGCAGAAAGTTTAAGTATAGTGTTAATCTTCAGTTTTTCCAAGAAGCCTATTGCTGCAGTAGTTTTGGCTCTATCGCTCTCTGGAGGAAGGCCAATGGTTATATCTGATATTGCAGCTAATATCTCTCTATAGTAAGACCCCGGACCCTGTGACATAGATATGCCTTCTTGGACTGACTCCGACATAGCTAGTTCTTTATCAAACTCTGCACTCTCTCTGACCTGATCTGCAGTGATAGTAATTATTTCACCACCTTGATCGATGGTTACTGAGCCATCATTTCCTACAGAGACTTTACCTATATAGTTATACTCACTAGGATTGTTTTTCATATCCGTAAGAGTATTATTAAGGTTGTCCATCGTAGCAGGTACAGTAGCCTCAGCATCATCTCCTGATCCTATAATCTCTCCACTCTGATTAAGTTTATCAACAAGCATTGGATAGCCTGAGTAAGATGTGGTAATGAAGAGGTCTTCAGCCCGTGTAATTGCTTTTCTATTTTCTGGAGTATCGTCTAGACCACGGTTTGCTAGTTTAGCTAACATCTGCGCTTCCGCATTTAGGCCTGATACTCTAAGAAGCTGACTTTCAATAACAGGAGCCTGTTTATCTAGCCAATCTTTAGCAGCTTTGTCATTTGGATCATTTGCTAGAGCTAATGAAAATTTAACTAAATCAGATCGGAACTTTTCTATATTGTAGTTCTCATCTTTAGTGATTGTTCTAGCGGCATCGTAGTTTAGTTTTACTTCCCCAAAGAACTTACTTAGCTCATCTGAACTCATTTTTGAGAAGTCTACCTTATTTTTCTCTGCGTCAGCTACCGCTGCCCGTAGAACCATCTGGTATTCGTCTATCTGTTCAGGTTCTGTGTATTTATTTGCTATAGCCATAGCCTTACCATATTGATCAGCCAAGGTATCATTAGTTAGAAGAGCCGCTGCACCTGTTTCTAAAGCTAGAAGTTCTAGAGCTTTAGGGCCTTTATTAGCAGCTTCACTAATTTTAGTAGACAAGTCAGCTATGTCATCGTCTGTTTGTGCGCCTTCTAGAGAAACTTTAACCTTGCTAATGTTTTCATAAGCAGGATGATTTTCTGTTATTATCTGAGCATCTATTAGAAGATTAACTTCATCTAAAGTTAACTTAGATAAGTTTTGTTCATCTTCAAACCACGATTTAGGCTGTTGTGCAATACTGGTTGCCTGTTTCCACTGTTTTTCAAAACGGGCTGATAGATCACCTATAGACACACCTTTAATTAAGTCTTCTTTATATTTATCAGAATTAACAAAATCCATATAAGCTATCTTTTTAGGCTCAAGAAGTAACATACGCTTTTGTTCATCTGCATCTCGCTGTTCTATAGCCTGACTTAGTATAAGCCCCATCATTTGTTGAACATCATCAGGCGCACCTAACTGAACTATCATTGCTCTTAAATTAGTTAATTCAGTTACATCTTTACCCATGAAAGGAATTAAGTCACTTACTTCATCAAATTTAGCTTGACCATTTAAGAGAGCTATAGTGGATTTAGCGGTCATTAGCTTTTCATATTTTTCTTTAGCTACGGCTCTCTTCTTACCAGATATGCTTCTATCCTCACTAAGGGCTAACTGTAGTCCTATTTGAGCATCTAGTATTGCGCGTTTGCTTTCACTATCGCCATCATAGTTCCATTCAATTATTTTACTGACGGGCTGATTAAACCAAAGTTTTTTATCTTCAATGTCTTTTTTAGTTTCAATAACAGCTTCTACTGTAGTTTCATCTTCATCATTAAGATTTTGAGTAGCTGCCCACTCCTCAATTTCAGTAGAAGTTTTCATGTCTTTTACTTCTTTGAGAGTTCTGTCTCCTACAGTAACCCACCCCATATCTTTTGCTTTTTGTTTGATAGCAGCAATTTCTGCATCTTTGCGAAGCTGTCCATATGTAGCATTCTGGATATCTACTATAGATTGTTGCCAAGTACTTTCAGTAGAAATATTAGCAGGGGCAAATAAATCAACTTTAGTTCTTCCAAACTCAACAAAATAATTACTATCATCAGTATAGGAACTACCTATCTTTGAAAAAGACGTAGTATTTGTACCAAGGGCTGAATCTGTTTGCTCATCTATAGTCTGAGTATCAAGAGTTATATCTCTTGGTATAGCCGCATCAGAAAACATACCTCTATCATAAGCCATATTGACGTAGCCAGATACCTGAGAAGGATCAATGTCTTTAGCGTCTAATGCCCCAAAAATTTTATTGACAACCGAAGGTTTACCCCCCATTTTATTCCATTGCCAATCTATATTTTCTTTGCTTTCAAGCTCTATATCTATTGCTGAATTAATAGCAGCTTTAAGTTTTTTAACTCGTTTTTCTTCTTCTAATTGCTCTTTACGAATACGCTCTGCTTTAGCTGCAGCCTCTGCCCGTTCCTCTTTCTCTTTAATCATACGCTCTTTTTCTGCAGCCTGAAGTCCTGTCGCAAGATTTTGTGCCGCAACAGTCATATAATCACCTATAGAAGGCTTTTCCATAAACCCTCCTTCAGCAAGTTGTCCTTGAACTTCAGCTAGTTTATCGGAAAAACGTATTTTAGCCATTAGCAATCTCTTCTTCTTCATCCATGCCTAACATAGAAGATTGTTCTTCTTCTGAGGCAACAGGGGGTTGAGCCATTAAACTATCTTCAGGAGCCTCCTCTTCAGGAGCTTCTTGTGGTAAATCTAATTCAGGGGCTTCTTCATCTTGTTCTACAATGTTCATTGCCATACGCATATCTTCTGCAGTAATTGGCTTACGGTTTTCATCTACAAGACCTAAATCAAAATCTACACCTGCAGACTTTGCTTTTATTTCTAAATAACGGGACAGAGGTCCTGACATAAGTAATGCTAAATCTATACTTACTTTGCCCATACCTACATAATTAAGTAACAAAGTGGACGTAATTGTGACCATATCGGCCCCAACATCCATCATTGCAAATACAGCTTCTAATTCTGCATCCTCATCTACTTTATTTAGGATGGACTCTACTGCTTCATCATAATCTACTATCTCTGGCGCTCTACGCCACGGAAAATTACGACCATCTGCTAATAAGTTTTCGCCCGGAATAGGAGCTTTAAGTTCCATCTTCTATCTCCATTTCCTGATCAAGATCAGCTTCTACATCTTCACCTAATATTTCTTTTTCTAGCTCATCAAAGTACTCAGGAGTGTATCTAACCGCCCCCTCTTTGAGTTCTTTAGTTTTGGCGAGTACATCTCCCGTCCTAAACTTTTGCATGGCTATTAATACTGCTTCATCAAAACGCATATTGTTATCCTATTATGTTGGAACTGGAAGACCAATGGCTCTAGCAAATGCTCCTGCACCAGTAGTAGTACTTAGGAAAGCACTCGCTAGAGATACAATGCCACCTAAAATACCACCACTTTTTTTCCTACCTGCTTGAGCCATAATCTGAGCTTTGGTTAGTTCAAGTAATCTATTTTGTTCACCTTCTGACATACTTGCTACCATACTCAACATTGCGTCAGCATCATCCCAAATCTGATTATGTAGCTCTGTGGTAAAGCCAAATGCATTTTTAACATCTGTAGTTGTAGCCTCCCACTCCGCTTCAAACTCTTTTAGAGTAACATCTTGACGCCATCCTGCATTAAAACGGTCTATGTTGTATTGCATAGTTCTATAAAATTGATCTCTACTATTTTTTACTTCTATTATAAATTGTGCGGCATCATTAATCTCACCTGCATTAAATTTATTCAATTCATTAATTTGTGCAGTATTGTGTCTTTGTACTGCAACATTCATCTCAGAATAAAATTTAGCAAAGTCGTTTATGTTACTGGCATCAAAAGCTTTTGCAGTATTAATAGCTTTAACATCATCAAACAAGGCAGTTATCATAGCCTGTTTATTTATTACTTCGGCCTGTTGTTCATTAGTAAGGTTCTTGAGGTCCATCTGTAAAAAGGACTTAGCATTCTCTACTGCAGCCGTTTGTCTAGCAGTCATATTAGCAGTATCAAAATTAGCTAGAACAGTAGCTTTATTTATAATAGCTGCCTGTCTATTTGTTAAATTTTTGATTGTTAAATCTTGAAAGAATTTTGCATCTTTATCTGCAATTTGAATTACCGAAGCCATAATTGCTTGTGACATCGCTGCATCTGCAGCCGCCCCTGATATATTTAGAGTTCCTCTTACACTTTTAGCAAGTCCTCTAGCCCATACAGGAATTACATACTCACCTTGAGCATTAACAAATTGTTTAGTTAATATCTCTATTTGCCCTGCAGTAGTAGCACGTTTATCTGTATAGTTACCCTCACCTAGTTGTCGGGCTGCTTCTCTTCCTGCAGGAGTACTAGTGTCAATAATATTTGTGAAGTCTTGTGCCGCCCAGTTATTAAGGGCTTGACCTGTATAATCTACAGAGCCATCTGCATTAATTCCCGTAGCCTTACCTTTAAGGTCAACAGTATACTCTTCCGCATTTACTAAATTAGATACTTCTCCTGTGGCAGCATCTACCATCATATTATCTGTAAGACCAGAGGCTGCAGAGGTTACATCATAGCTAACTGGGGTAGATACTTTCACCTCATCCACCAAGGCTATATTGTTAGCATCTACAGTAGCAGTATCCATTGATAAGTCATCTAATTTAAATTTATCTGCACTGGCATCTATGGAAGTACCTGCAGCATTAACATCTAAATTAGGAATGGCACTTTTGAGGTCAAACTTATTATCACTCATCCACTTCATAGGATCAGCTAAGATAGCTTTTATGTCTTCTTGTTTTTGAAGTACACCAGTTTCAGTAGCCCACTTTAGAACCTGTTCTGCATAACTAAGCTCTTCTTCTGATCCCTCACTATCTACATCAAGACCTGTTACTTCACTAAGTTCTGATACAGGTGTGCCGTCCGTATCTTTACCCAAATCTTTCATATGGTTATATCTGTTTTCATAACTAGGGTCTAACCAATTGCCATCTGCGTCTTTTAATGAAGAAGGATCACCTGACTGAGCCGCTTTCATAATTTTGGAAGTAACTTCAGTACGGGCTACATAATCATTATAGGCGTCTTCTCCAAATTCTTTTATCATTCCTGCATCATCTAGGAATAGATTATAGGCTCCCATTTTAATATCAGTACCGAATTGAGATACACCAGAGGCTATGTTAGATACTATATTACTACCCCCATCATCCTTGTCATTATTTGATGAATTACTTGTAAAAATACTACCATCATTACCTACTACAGCATTACTATCGTCTACGGCTGCACCTGTATTTTTATCTACTAATTTACCATCAACATATTTTGTATTATCACTTGGAGTAAAAACATTGGCGAGAGTTTGTTGGAAAGTATTAGCCATCTAGTTCTTCCTTCTCAGCATTACACTGGCGAATACGATCACGCAGTAGTATATAATCTGTCACCACTTCAGGAATTGCCTCATATGCTTCATCTAAAACATCTAGCTCTACAGCTAATGTCTCATTAAAGTCTTCAGAGTAATTCTCTATTGGTGGACAATAAATCTCTAAGTCGGTTCTATAGACCGTTTCCGCGCAGCCGCTTAATGAGACTAGGGCGATCAGTAATACTATCTTTTTCATGCTCTGCCATTTTCTTATAAAAGTCTGTTTTTTTCTTTGAGGCCTGAAGATCATCTTTAAGTATTTTATTCTTTTCTTTGTTAGCTCCAACCACTTTCCCCATAACATAAATAATAGGAATAGCTAATGCTAAAGCTCCAATAATGTAAGTTTTAATCTTACTAAAAATAAACACTAGTGTACGCCTTCTTTGTTGTCTTTCCATCGTGCGTATGCTGCTAGAGCTATACCACCAATTGCACATACTAGAAAGATAGTCTTGAGGCTATCTGCGTAGGCCACTAGCCCCTGTAGTTGACCTGCGACTTCATTTAAACCTGTAGCCGCACCTGCAATTCCTGCACCTGCCATTGTTTTACTTTTTAACAGAGACTTAGGAGCTTCTGCAGTAGGCTTTTGAGGCATATCAGGACCACCTTCGTCTGAAGGCATCTTGGCATCCATTGCAAATAATGCAGACTCTGCAGCCCTACGTCTAGTTAGCCCTCGTAGTGGAGTAAGCTTACCATCTATTCGTGCCTTGTTCCAACGCATAAGCTGTTCTGGCACTTCATCATACAGACCCTGATTTAGCTTCTTGAGAAGAGTTGAGCTACGGAAAGCCCCACCACCTAGGTTGAATACAAATGAGGTCAGACTATCATATTGATTTTGAGTCAATGGAACGTGGACATACTTCTTAACTATTTTACCATGCTCATTTAGATCATGTATAAGTCTTGTCTCTGCTTCTTCCTTTGTC
>Ga0160423_10005158_pt1 | contig 10663 bp, 15 predicted proteins | sample CRUFie14St8metaG_FD_108191 | JGI IMG/M metagenome (GOLD analysis project Ga0160423, IMG submission 108191) | Marine microbial communities from the Costa Rica Dome - CRUD Field 142mm St8 metaG | ecosystem: Environmental > Aquatic > Marine > Oceanic > Photic zone | place: Costa Rica: the Eastern... | reverse complement strand
TTTCCCGGAAATTTCCGTGCATTGACCCGGAAAGGATTTCCCAAGATCCCAAGATCAATCGTTCAAGATGAAAAACCTACTGTTGGCAATCAGACATGAAAAGTAGAAGTGAGTTCGAGACGAGCACGATACCCCACTCCATTTTCTTGGAAAGTGTGGGGCGGAAGAATTGCTTGCCCCACACCTTGGGGAGAACATCGATGAAGCGAACTTCAAGGTCTTTTGTTGTGTGTTTGAGGGAATTGAGGGAATTTTTCAAAACATTACAAGCAGGCACAGCTTCCGAGTGCTGGACTGCTAACAGGTCAGGACTCCGGACCTGGACGAGGCAGCGAGGTCGGTAGCGTGCAATCGGGCGCGCGCAGAGCCTGTGCTCCCCCATTCTGGAACGCAAGGGAACGCTGGGGACTGAGGACGATGAAAGGTTGACGCAGAACCGCGCTGCATTCTCGAACACAAAGCGTCCCAAACGCGACGGACTTTCCATCCTTTTCCGGTGGGTGACGTTGGGGCCTAGCAGAGCTCTCGTGACTTGGTGTTCGACGCGAGAAGAAGGATGATGTTTTCGTCATTATCCCGCTCAGGGTTGAGCGAGGAAGGGAACCAGCTCGCGAGGGGGCGAGGGGTCGAAGCCAGCTTGCCTAGGAGCGGGGGCTCCAGGATGCTCCGGAGGAGAGGAGGACGGGGCTCGGTCGTGAAGGTCGCCTTCGCCCTCGCTGCGCTCGCCCTCGCAGCCGGGACGGCCTACGCCGAGGACGTCGAGGGCTGCAATGGCGCATGGGGTGAGTGGGGGGATTGCGTTCTGGACCCGAACCTCGGAGTCTTCAAGCGCTACCGTTTCTTCAAGGTCTACGCCCCTCCACCTCCGCCGGGAAGGAGGGCGCTCCTGGCGCGGCAGTGGCACCGGCAACTGAGCCAAGCCTGCCCAGAGAACGGCGAGTTCCAGATCACGACGGAGGGGTGCACCCAGTATGAGCCTCCCCCGCCACCGCCGCCACCTCCACCGCCGCCTTCACCACCGCCACCACCTTCGCCACCACCTCCACCTCCGCCATCACCTCCACCGCCACCACCGTCGCCGCCACCGCCACCTTCGATGGAGTACCTCTGCGGGGGTCAGTGGAGCGGCTACAGCAACTGCGTGCAGAGCCCCACGACGGGGCTGTTCACGAAATTTCGAATTTTTGAGGAGACGACCGGAGTGAGGAACCTACCGGAGGAGCTATGCCCGGCCTACAGCGAGGTCGAGACGACGACAGATGGGTGCGTACAAAACTCACCTCCTCCACCACCGCCTCCATCGCCTCCGCCACCTCCATCGCCGCCACCACCTCCATCGCCACCGCCACCTCCATCGCCACCCCCTCCCCCACCATCACCACCGCCGCCCTCGCCACCACCACCACCATCGCCGCCACCGCCACCCCCGGTGGACCCCTTTGGTCTGGACACTGGTAAGGATGGATCGTCCAAACAGTTCCACGAGAACCCGCTAATGATCGTGATGGTGCTGGGCGGCGGCTTCATCGTTGGCGGCTTGGGCTACTACGCGCTTAGGAGCCGAGGCATCATCCCCGCTGCGAGCCAATCGCTGCCCCGTTTCAACAACCCCTTTGGCGGCGGGGGAGGCTTCGGCGGGGGAGGCTTTTGCGGCGGCGGCTTTGGCGGCGCCATGGCGGGACGCATGCCTCCGCAGCGCACCTACTAGCCCCAGCAGCCCTCGGCGCCCTACCCACCATCGGTGGTCCAGGCAGATGGCATGCCGGTGGCCAGGAAGCAGACTGCGGACTCCTCGGCAGCGATGTTCGGCAACCCCATGATGATGGGATCAGGGGACACGCTGGACTCCTTCTTCAGCACTGGGGACAAGCTCATCGGGTCGATGATGATGGGGGGCGGGACCAATGCCGGCGCGGAGGCCAACACGGCCGCCGCCTCTCCCGCGGGGGAGCCCTCCCTTGGGCTGGGTTTGAGTAACCCGCTCTTCGCTCAGCTATCTGGCAAGGCTGGGAGTAAGGTCTCGTCCGAGGAGATTGAGAAGGGCCTGAAATCGATCAAGCACGTGATCTCCAAGTCCGTGGATGGGATGGACGACAAGGACGCTGCGCAGGACATGGTCGAGCTGGCGGGCCGGGCGTTGAAGTCGTGGGAAAAGGCTGAGGAGGGGGGATCGGAAAAGTCTGAGTCCGAGAAGATTTCAAACCTCGTGGACGTCAAGGTCACCCTGAACAAGCTCGAGCAAGTGAGTTACATGTGCATCCAGATGCCTGCCGGCGACAAGACAAAGCTGATGAACGTGATCTCGGAGGTCCGGGGAAAGCTTAAGTCTTACGGCGATCAGACGTCGTCCACGGGCAAGGTCAACATGAAGCGCTCGTCCATCATCTCGTCCATGACCACGCTCAAGGCCAAGATGTCCCACAAGGTGATGCAGCAAAAGCTCAAGCGCTGAGCGCAGAAGAGTTGTGGGTGAATTGTAAGACTAGGAAAAAGACCTGATAGAAAGAAAAAATAAAGGGTACGGAAGCACGAAGCCCCGCTCTCGTGCTTCCCCTATTTTGTAAATTGTACCATCTCATTTCTCCTTTGTCTTCCGCCAATCTCCAACCGGCGTGTTGTGTGTGGGGGTCAGTCACTCGACGAGCAGAGCATGGGACCTCCTTATCACGCCAGGTACGCCCTCCGCGATCCTCCTGACGACGACCTCAGCGCACTCAACCTCCCGAATGGAGCCCACGCCCTCCCCGGCCAGAGGGAACGCCTTGGCGAGGTACGCTGAGGCCGCCTCCACGCTCTGTTCATTCGCCCAGCCCTCGAGGTCAAGGCCCATCGACATTTCCTTCTCGTCGAGAAGGACGCCGCACGTGTCGTACGGCCACCTCCACTCCAAGCCGTTCGCCTGGCTCCTCTGCACGGCGTTGTTCAGCGCGTCGTAGGCCCCCGTCCTCACAGCGTCGTCGCACTCCGCTCCCCTGAGCGCCTTCTTCTTCTCCTCGCTGCCCATCGCTTGGTGCGTTGCCCACAGCCTTGTCCCAAGTACGGCTCCATCACAACCGAGGGCGAGGGCTGCGGCGACGCCCTCCGCGTCCACGATCCCGCCCGCCGCGAGCACGAAGCAGTCGCGTCCGGAATTCGCAACGAGCTCGGCGACCCGCCTGGCGAGTGGTAGGGTGCCAGAGGACAAGTGAGGCCGCAACCCGTGCCCGCCCGCCTCCTTTCCCTGTGCAATGACACCGTCCACTCCAGCCTCGAACACGACCCGTCTGGCGTCTTTGAGACATCCCACCTGGGCAATGACGAGCGGGGGCTGCGGACCTGATCCGAGAAGGAGAGCGAGGTCAGAAGCGAGAACGACAGCGAGGAGGAGGAGACTTACCTGGCAGAGACTTGATCGATCGTACGAGCTCCGTCGTGCATGGGTTGAAGAGCTGCACGAATTCAGGTTTCACTTTTGCTAGGAGAGCGAGCGAGGTCAGAATACAGCGAGAGAGGAGAGGAGGAGCAGACTACTTACCTATGGCGTCCATAATGAGCGAATGGTCGCCTCGCTTCTGCACGCAGAGGTCTTCGATGAATACGATGCACATCGGAGCCATCGGAGCCTCCTCTCTGAAGATGACGCACTCGTTCTCCAGCGCGGCGATGGAACCGCACGGATCCTCGCCAGGTTGCGGGCTGGCTTGGCGTAGCATAGGCATGGCGATGGAGGCGAGGGCTCCGCCTCTTGCCTCCGCGGCGGCGAGCTTCCCTCCGCTCACTCCTGCCATGGGCGCCCCGAAGATCGGCGCGGTGACCCCTGCCACCCTCGTGAACGCGGTCGACACCCTAAGCGACGCCATCGTTTCGCTTCTCCTGATCCCCGTCCGTTTTTTTTTTATTTTCCGCGGACATTTCCATTTGGGAAACTCGCCGAGTTCCCACGGGGGGAGGCGGGGTGGCGGCCCCAACACAGCAGTTCCGGCCAGGTGGTGGCCGCGAGCAAAGCTACGCGATCGAGAAGAGCGCTCTCGCCGCTCTCTCGAGGGGCGGCGGTGAGAGGGGGTGGTAGAGGATTACGGACGTTGCGGTCGTCCTCGGGGGCCTGCGTCTCTTCGAGGTTCGGCGGCGGTCCCGATCCGCGCCGGCGCGTCCTCGAACTCTTGCACACCCTAGCTTTGCGAAAGCTTTTCACTCCCAAGGTGGCAGCCATGAGCAGCCATGATGATGAGGCATCGAGGCTGACGAAGCTGAAGCAGACGGCCGCTTCGAGTGTTGCGGAGATCGGATCGCTGTCGGTAAACGACAAGAACGAGATCTGGTTTGCGGAGCTGAGTGAGATGTGGCCAGGACAGGCTTTCACTATTCAAGTGAAACAAGTTCTATTTCACGAAAAGTCAAAGTACCAAGACGTATTAGTGTTCGAGTCTTTTGAGTACGGAAACGTACTGGTGCTGGATGGCGTGATCCAATGCACGGATAGGGATGAGTTCTCGTACCAGGAGATGATAACGCACTTGCCACTGTGTTCACTGCGGCGGCAAGCGAGGAAGGTGCTGGTGATTGGCGGCGGCGACGGCGGGGTTCTCAGGGAGATCACCCGCCACGAGCACGTCGAGACTATCGAGATCTGCGAGCTGGACGAGATGGTTCCCAGGGTGGCCAAAGATTTTTTTCCAAAGATGGCGGCCGGGTTTGACGACCCGAGAGTGAAGTGCCACTTCATGGACGGGTTCAAGTTCCTCGCGGAGGTCGAACCGGGAACCTACGACGCGATCATCGTGGACTCCTCCGACCCAGTAGGTGAGCACTCGTTCCCTTGCTGCCAGTGGCAGCCCCACTCTTGTCGTGTTGCGTTGGCTGCCGGTGATGAAAAACCTTTTTTGGCTCTCATCAAGCCAATTTACGTCTGAGCGCATTCTGATGGCGGAATCTAAGGGTCTGAGGCGTGCCAACCAACCGGCCGACATGAAGTGGCGCGAACACCCCCCCGAGGTCTCCTCTGCTCACTCACCCACTCACTTACCAACACGCACTCTCTCTAAATCGCAGGTCCCGCGGCTTCGCTTTTTCAGAAGCCCTTTTTCGACTTGGTCCACAGGGCATTGAGCGACGAGGGCGTCGTGTGCACCCAGGCCGAGTCGATCTGGCTCCACCTGGACATCATCAGAGAGCTGCACTCGCTCTGCCTCGAGGTTTTCCAGGGGGGAACCGTGAGCTACGCGTACTGCACCATCCCAACGTACCCCAGCGGGCAGATTGGCTTCATGATGAGCACAAAGGCGGGGAAGGTCGACTTTTCCGACCCCAAGCAAGCCCTGTCCGACGAGTCCTCCGCGCTGCTCAGGTACTACAGCCCGGAGATCCACAGGGCCTCCTTTGTACTCCCCAGGTTTGCCAAGGATGCTCTCAACCTTTGACGAACTTTTGCGAGAGCTCGGGAAGCCGGGCGTAATAATACTATTTGGTTACAACACAGACACACACACACACACTGTAGGATAGATAGAACTCTTTTATTTCCGTCCTCCTCCTCGGACGGTGGCGCCTCGACCGCCCAGATCCCGGGTTCTATACCCAACCCCCGGTAGGCCTACCTGTCCTTCTTCGCCTCCCTCGCGGCCTCCCTCGCCTTGTGCTTCAGCTGCGCCCTCTTCACCTGGACCACCAAACCGCTCAAAACGATGAGATGGTTGACCTGTGTGGGCGGGAGGTGTGGCGTCAGAGAGAATGTGTGTTGCGTGAGAATCGAACCAGGGACCTAAAGGAAGTAAGAACTCACCACAATCACCATGTTGATCACCAGCAGAGGGGCAGACAATACGACCGATATGAAAAGCCCGGAAGCGTCAAAGTAGGGCTGCCTGGAGAATGATGACCAATTCTGCTCCAGGTAAACGTTCAGGTACTTGGCGCAGTAGATCACGGCCCCTGTAGAGAACACACAGTAGTCAGTTGGGTCTGGTCAGATAAGGCTGCCTGGCTGGAGGTTGTTCGAGGTTTTTGAGGTTTTGAGGAATTGAGGATTTGCGAAGCTTACCGAGGATGACGAAGAGGATCCCCTGGAAAGTCGTCCTGTAGCGAGTCACGAGAACGAGAATCAGGAGAAAGCATTCTGTTGCCACCAGGGCCTGGAGCCACCGTTCCGACCAATCGACGGCTTGGTAGAACTGCTGGGCTTGCTCCACCGCCAGCTGAAAGGCGTTCTTCCCCGTCCTCTCGTCCACGAGTGCGCTTCGGATTTGATCCACCAAGGTCGTCGCCGCCTGCTCGAAGCTGGAGCGCGCGTCCTCCACCAGGTCCTCCATTGCGCCCCTCCCCCCTGCAGATGATGTGACCCCCCCTCCCCCCCCCCACCACCAGCAGAGCCTGGCAGCTCACTATTCGATGAGAGACGTTCGTTCTTTTTTCGGGGGTGGAGATAGGCGTTTGGACAGCGAGACCTTGAAGTTGAGTTGTTACACAATGGCGACGGCGGCGGCGACGACGACGATGAAGACGACGAAGATAATTGACCGTCTGTCACGTTACTGCCTGAGCTCTCGGATTACGGTGGGAGAGAGCACCGGCAGGGTGTGGTCGATCCCGCCCGTGATCTCAAAGTCCACCAGGAGTCCCCTTTCTCTGTAGTACGCTTCCAAGGGCTCGCTCTCCCGCCTGTAGATCTCCAGCCTGTTGAGGACAACCTCCTCCGTGTCGTCCTTCCTCGTCACGACCTTGCCCTTGCAGCCCTCTGGCACAGACAGCGGCGGCATGACTTGTTTGTCGAGATTTCAAGTTCGTTTTTCAGAATTCCAAGACGCAACAGTCAGCAAACGGAGGCGGTGCGAGCCAAGTCCGAAGGTCGCATCGCGTCGCGTCCCTCCAGGCTTGGCCATCATCTCTCTCTCCCTCTCTCTTTCTCTCTCTGTCTCGCTTACCTATTTCTGGCTTGCCGTTCTCAGCAGGCCTGTAGATGTCGGCGACGTTGTAGTTTCCGTTGCAATCGGGGCAGATCCTCCTCCCCAGGCACTTCTCGATCAGAACGTCCTCCCTCAAATACAAGTTCAGCACCAAGTTCACGCCCTGGAACTCGGACAGCATCTCGGCCTGCTTGGCGGTCCGAGGAAACCCATCGAGAATGTAGCCGCCCGACGCGTCAATGGTCTTGCCGTGAAGGACCTGGGTGGCCGAGGCCGATCCAGAGGCTCCGCAAGACTCCTCGAGAAATCCTTTGAGGAGCCCAAGGACGACGTCGTCGGACACGAGCCCGCCGCTTGAGACTGTGTTCTCCACCTCCTTCCCCAGCGGAGTACCAGCCTTCACCTCGTTCCTGATGAGATCCCCCACCGCGACATGCGGGACCCCGAGCCACTTGGCGATCCTCTTGGCGTACGTGCCTTTCCCCACCCCGGGAGGCCCCAGAAATACGATTTTGGGAACCGTGACAGACGGCGACCGAGACGAGGCCGAGCGAGTGACCAAGTGCGAGCGCAGCGGCAAGAGCACGGTAGGCTCTTGGGTTGTTGGCCAAGCGGTGCGTGCGCTCGGCATGGCGGCGGTTCCATATCCGATGGTCGCCGCCCTCGACCCCCCTCGACCCGCCGCCCTCGCGAGAGTGCTCCACCAGCTCATCGCCGCCAGCATCTTCTGGGACTGCTGCTGCTGCTGTCGAAGTTGCAGGTTTTCTGGGGCTCGGCGAAGATTTCTGTGAGAGACATTACACATCCTAGGAGCAACCCGCGTTTTAGGGACTTGTAACGTCTCTCGTTAAAAAGAAAATCTGCCCTCGAAGATCTCTGAAAATGGGAGGGGGTCGAGCAAGACTGCATCTTGGAATGGCGATCAGGCAGGGCGCCGGTGTCGGGTGTGAAGGGAGACCAAGAGGAGCAGAAGACGGAGCGCTAGGGGCCCTCACGAGGGGACCTAGCCGAGGCGAGGACCGACTGGGGGTGGGTTGCTGACGTGGCGGGCGCGGGAGGCGCGCTTCTGGGCCAGAAAGAGTGAGACACAGAGAGAGAGAGAGGGAGGCAGCCAGATCGGACCCTACCCATGGGGAGTAAGGACCGAGGGGAGAGGCGGGCGGGTACCAGGGTCGCTGGGATGGCGGTGGGGCTCTCCGTCCTCGCCATTCTTTTCTTCGGACTGGGGGACATGACAACGGTTAGGGGAAGCTCGACGACGACGACGACTGGCCAGGTGACCAAGGGGGACGCGGGGTTCGTGGAAGAGCGTCGGACCGCGGCTTCGCTCGAGACGTCGGTGAAGCCGGTCGATTCCAAGACAGATCGGGGGGAGGAAGCGCCGCTCCCTCCGCGCCTGGCAACCTCCGAGGAGGCCATCTTCACCAGGTTCAAGGCTCCGAACGTGAAAATGGGACCCTTTTCCTACTTTAAGCGCATAGAGCCTCGCCAGAACTTTACGTATTGCGGTCAGACCTACGCGGAGGAGCCATTTGTATTGGTGACGACAGAGCCCGATCACAGGTGCAAGTGCTACGCGTCCCACTGCAACGACATTGACTACCCGACCCACTCTTACGTCATGCTCGGGGTGGGAGGGTCGAAAGAAGACCAGGGCTCTCTCAGGGTGAATCTGGAGAAGGTGAGTGAAGAGAGCGTTTCCGCGACGAGTTTTGTTTTGGTTTGGGGGAGGGAAGGCTGACGCGTGTCCCAATTCTCCCGCCGATGCTTCCAACAACAACAACGAAAAGGTTTACTCCACCCACAACGAGAAGACGGGGCCCACCGTAGAGACCGTTGTGCACGGCTCCGGCCTCAGGTACCCTGCGTACAACACCATCCTGCAGGGAATGGTCAACAACAAGGCGGACAGGGACGCGTACCAGCGCAACTCCTTCCTGGTGCTCACGGAGCAGGGTCGCAACTTGGAAGAATTGCGGGACGGCCTCGTCAGCTTTTCCAACGGCCTCAAGGTCAGCGTGAGCGGCCAATCTGACGGCTACAAGGAGCTCTCAAAGCTTGTCCCGAGGCACCTGGCGATTGGCGAGCAGACGGCCCAGAAGTGCAAGAAGTTCAATCAGTACGACAACAGCTTCATCATACAGTACTTCAAGAGGCCCAGGAACATCGCCCAGATCGTGAAGAGGCTCAAAGCACAGAAGGGCAGGAACGAGATTTTGGTGAACGACGACAGCGGCACGGAGGTGGGCGTCTGGATCCGGGAGCTCGAGAAGGGCACGCCGATCAGGTACACGATCCTGGTCTCGGGAAACATCCACGAGATCCGCGGGTACAACAGGCTTGCGAAGATCGCACAAGGAAAGCTGCTTGTGCTGTTGCAGGACGACGACTACCCTTCCAATGGTGGCAGGTGGCTGCGGCACGCCCACCACCTCTTCAAGATGAACGACAAGCTCGGGCTCGTTGGAGGATTCACGGGTGAGAGGGAGAAGCCGAAAAGGGGCGGAGAAACCAACTTTCACTTCGGCGGGCTGACTTTTCTCTCTCTCTCTCTCTCTCTCTCTCTCTTTGCTTCTCTGGGTGGGTTGGTGAATTTTCCCTTTCCGCGAAAAAAATGAAAGGCACGATCCAGGGCGGCCCTCTGACCAACAAGTACGGCGTGGGCAGGGCCTCCATCAAGTTCAAGAGCGGGTTCAGGCAGCCCTTCATGTTCGCCACCCTGGTCAACATGGGCCCCTTCCTGATCCGCCGGTCTTACTTTTTGGAGAGCGGGATGTTCAACGGGAATTTCTCGTGCAGGGGGGAGCCCGGAATCGGCTTTGACTACGAGTTCGCCCTCAGGACCTGGTACCTCGGGTACCACGTGGGCGTCTTCAAGTCCGAGATGGACTACCACGTCGGAGGTGAGTTGCGAATTATCTGATCCTCCCTCATCCTGTGGACCCAACGCTGACGCCCTCTTTCGCCTCAACTCAGACTGGGCGAGCAGCGGGACGCGGAGGAACCGGGGTCTGTACAAGAAGAGGCAGACGATAGAGCGGAGGAACACGCGCTACCACAAGGGCACCTACGGCCCCTTGGACCCCAAGCAGTGCCCCAACTGTCTGGACATGTACTACAGGCAAGGGCTGCACGGCAGGCCGAACCAGTTCAGCACTCCTTACAAGAAGCTCAAGGGGGTGGGGATCAAGGTGCACGACCTGAACTACGCGTTGAGGAAGAACGCCTCGGCCTTTTGAGGACGTGGTGAGGGGGGGGTTACATAAGATAAAGTGAGGTGAGATGGATGGTCGCTTTTTTTTTATGAAATTGTGAATTATTAGAATAGTAGAATTGGGAACGGACATTGGGATTCTTCTCCTTTTCCTTTGTTTGTATGTTGTTGTTGTTGTGTGTGGGAAAGGGAATTCTGGTGCCCTGCGGCGACGAACGAGGTAGAGAGAACGAGAAAGACAAAAAAAAGTTGTGGGTTCAGGGGTTGTATCGACTACGGCGCCACGGAGGCGAACGCGTCTTGTCTTGCATCGCATCTTGTCTCGAAGACCAAATTCTGTCTGCTCTGGAGGAGTAATCCCCATGTAATCCATTGTAATCCAGCTTTGAGTCTCTCAAAGCTCATCTCATAAAGAAAAAATGCCATTTTGATTTATACCGATCTTCATGGCCTGCATTGCGAGTTGCGGGTTCCTCCTCCAAATTTTTGAACACACAGATGGAAAAATCGAGAAGCAGTTTCCCCTCCCCTCCGCCGACGACGGAGAGCAGCAAAACAGAAGAGGGCAGAG
>Ga0160423_10005157_pt1 | contig 10665 bp, 10 predicted proteins | sample CRUFie14St8metaG_FD_108191 | JGI IMG/M metagenome (GOLD analysis project Ga0160423, IMG submission 108191) | Marine microbial communities from the Costa Rica Dome - CRUD Field 142mm St8 metaG | ecosystem: Environmental > Aquatic > Marine > Oceanic > Photic zone | place: Costa Rica: the Eastern... | reverse complement strand
ATTTAGATAATATTGATAAACCTTTATCAAATTCTTTTTTACTAACTGCAATATCAGCTAAAATCATTCCTGAGGATGATGCCAAAAAACCTTTTGGGTTATCTTTTAAATAGGAATTAAGGTACTTCTCAGCATTAACATTATCGTTGTTATCATAACTCATTTTACCAAGATAATATTCTGCTAAGGAAGCACTTGTGGTATTTTCATATTCATTAATCACTGTCTCAAGCTGAAACTTAGCGGTTGTTTGATCGTTTAAATCCAGAGTCAATAAAGCATCGCCAAGAGATGAGCTGGCCTCCTCATTTGCATTTTGTGAATTGTTAGAGAGGACATTAAATCCAATTAAAATTGCAAGAATTACAATACCTATTTGTAAGTATCTTGATCTGTTTTCTTCAAGATGAGCCTGGGCTTGGTCAACAGTTTCAAGAAATGGATCCCTTTGGATTTCTTTTTTTGTTATTTTTTTCTTTGGTCTTAACATTTTATCTTATCTCTTTTTGTACCCTCGGCAGGAATCGAACCTGCATCTAATGCTTAGGAGGCACTTGTTCTATCCATTGAACTACGAGGGCAGATTATCGATTTTTCTGACGAGTATATCTACAAATATAAGTGAATATAATTTCTTAACAAAATGCAAAGCTTATAGCTAAATGGTAAATAAGAGATAGTTATTTAAAAATTTGATAAAACTACCAATAGTATAACTACAATATCAGAGTTATTTCTCTAAATTATTCACCCTGTCTCTTTTTATCATCATTAAAATTGTAAAAAGGATTATTGTAGTTCCAAAAATAAAGTTGGGAGTTATTACATCCTTAAAAATTATAATTCCAGCAATGACTGAAAAAGGTACCTGTAAATAACTGGTCATTGCAGCCTTACTTGCTGGCAATAGTTCATATCCGTATGTTAGAAATATTTGACCAAATTGTGATGAAATTCCAACCACAATCAAATATGCCCAAATTAATGTTGAGGGCATTACCCAATTACCAGTTAAAAATAACATACTTAGGGGAACTGTAAATAACGGGAAATAAAACATTATCACATAGGGAGATTCTTTAAGGTTTGATGCTTTTTTTACCATTACATATGACAATCCTGTTAAAATCGCACCAGAAAGCGAAATTATTATATCCATTCTTGATGCATCTCCTATATTTAAAATTGGGAAATCCAAAGTGATATATACACCTATTAAGCCAGATATAATTGAAAAGAATATTTTTTTACTTATATGCTCCGAAAGTATCAATCCAGCAAATAAAGCAGTAAAAATTGGGTATAGATATTGTATAACGGTAGCTTCAGAAAGTGACAATCTTTGTAATGATTCATACACTAAAAATAGAGCAATACTGCCAACCAAGCCTCTTATCATTAGAACATCTCGATTCTTCCCAAGAGGCTTTATCCCTTTCTTTAATATAATTAAGTAGGTAACCAAAAGAGTAATCACTCCTCTAACAAGTACTATCTGAATAGTTGCTATTTGTTCTCCTGCAAGTTTTACAAAAATTGACATAATGCAATATGACAACGCACTGAGAACTATAAATATATATCCCATTAAGAATTAAATTTTAAGAAATTATTTAATCATTCATCTCGATTTACTTTCTCCTGACTAAACGCTGGTAAACAAATTGCGATGTAATTTGCGCCTTCTCTTTTGGTTTCATATTTGACCCACTCTCCTGGATATGTAATTATTGATTGTCCAGCTTTGACGTTAAAAATCTTCTCAATTGTTCGTACAGTTAATTCACCCTTAAGAACTAGTGTATATTCATGGAATTCTGGAGTCTGACCTGCTTCTTCCCAACCTTTTGGAGACGTCATATGTGCTATGCTTATTTCATCATTATTAGAATTCACCAGCCCAATATGCTCTCTTATTACCTTTTGCATATTACCTGATGATTTAACTATGGTTGGAGTCTCTATCAACTTTGCCATTTCAAATCCCTTTTATAATTTTCATTTAATACTTTTTAAAATTTAATTTTAACATGCTTTATTAAAATTGTTGAATCACACATTTCAGTCATGCAATTTTTTATTTGTTTTAATCTTCCATCTATATAGACAGATTCGAATCTTAATTGACCATTGTAATCCCATTCACGCCACAAACCGGATTTAATACTATTGATAAATTCACCATGATATTTTGGTTTCCCATTATCCCACCAACCTGTCCAAAGTCCAGTTTTGATTGATGAGGAAAGTTCTCCAACAAGCTTTGGTTGCAGATTTTGGTTTTTAAATAACCTATAAACTATACCTGAAATAGGTTTTTTTGTAAAACGGCTGCTAATTCTATCATTAATGCCAACAGGATAATTAAGAAAAATTTTATCTTTACCATAAATACCACCTGAAAAGAATAAATTTATAAAAATAATAAACTTTAGTATTCTATTTTTCCAAATCAATAAATTTTAATTGAATAATTATCCTAAATAGGGATAAGCTGGAATTTTGGGATATAAATTTGCGACCTTAAATGACATCATTTACCCTTTGAGGTTTTAGTAACTCTATATTTTTTCCAGTGGTCTCTTGGTTTTTTGGTGCCAAGTATAAAATCCTCCAAATATTTTGATATCGTTAATATTTTCATACTTATCTCCTATTACTATTCAAATTAAATTAACTCTATTTCAGTTTAGATAAATGTAGTTAATAAGATTTATTGTGTTTAATAAAAAATTCTTAGATTTATAAAATGAAAAGCATTTTAATTTATCTATTTAACCTTTCAATTTTTTTTATAACAAGCTGTGGGCAGGATCCTAATAAAATTACTATCAAAGGCAATATTACTAATCCCGTCAGTGATGAATTAGTATTTAATTTTTCTGACACAAGTTATGAAACTAGAGTTGATGCTAATGGAGATTTTAAAATAACTCTTAATCAAGACTCTGCTCAATACGTTACACTCCTACATGGCGAGAGAACTAGAATGTTCATCAAACCCGGTGATAACATCGAAATTCATTTTGACACTAAAGAATTTGATGAAACAATGACTTATAAAAATAGTCCTGAATCATCATTCCTTGCTTACAAACTAATTTCAGCTGAAGAGAAGGATTTTTATGGAGAGTCACTTTATCTTGCAGATGAGGTTTCCTATGAGCTAGAACTTGAGAAGTATAAGACTAATTTGATGCAAAGATTAGATCAGTTTGAAAATGAATACTTCAAAAGGACAGAGGAGAAAAGTATAAATGCTTCGATTGAAAGATACCTCAAAAGAAAGAAAAGCTTTTCTGATCGCACGGAAGAGGAACGTTTATACCTCTGGGAGACTAGCAAGTTATCAAAGGAATATAATTTCTATGATTTACTATCAACCCTAAATAATGCCGAATTTGATGAAAATCTTATTGAATATGAGAAAAAGATGAAATCCGCATTGGAACCACTGAAAAAGCTAAATGATTTTGAAAAAGAGCTAGGTAAGATAACCAAAATAGTAGCTAGTTGGAGAGAAAGAAAGAATGACTATGATAATATGCCAAATGATGGAGATATGTCTATTGATTTCTCATATCCAAATATTGCTGGTGAAATGATATCATTATCTTCTTTCAGAGGTCTCTTAGTATATATAGATGTATGGGCTACTTGGTGTGGCCCTTGCATAGCTGAATTACCATCTCTTGAGCGACTTCAGAAGGATTATGAAAATATGGATATTGTTTTCCTAAGTGTATCAGTTGATACGGACAAGAAAGCTTGGGAGAAAATGCTTACTGAAGATCAATTAGATGGTGTGCAACTTTGGGCTGATGGGTGGAGCCAGATTACCAAATCATATGCAATTTTTGGAATTCCAAGGTTTATACTGGTGGATAGATCTGGTGAATTAATTGCGGTCGACGCACCAAGACCCTCATCTAATGAGATACGTTCGATGATTGATGAGAAAATTTAATTAGTTCAATTCTTCGCTTAATCTACGGGTCATTAATTCTAAAACAGAATTTTTAGGATCCTTTTTCTGGAACAAAACCTGATATATAGCCTCATGTATGGGCATTTCAACATTGTGTTTTAACTGCAGTTGATGTACCGATTTTGCTGTAAATATACCCTCAGCTATCATACTCATATCTACGGTAATATCTTCAAGAGCCTTACCCTCACCAATTAACTGCCCTAATTGTCTATTTCTACTATGTTTACTTAGGCATGTAACAATAAGATCTCCATAACCACTTAAACCCCTGAAGGTTTCAACCTTTGCTCCCATAGCCTCACCCAAGCGAGTTATTTCCATCATGCCTCTTGTCATTAAAGCTGCCTTAGAATTATCTCCATATCCTATGCCATCACAAATGCCTGCAGCTATTGCTATTACATTTTTCATGGACCCGCCCAGTTCAACTCCTCTAATATCTCTATTTAGGTAAGTTCTTAACATTTCAGTTGCAAATAAGTTTTGAATTATTTCAGCTGATTGAATATCGTTTGATGCTGCAACCAATGTGGTAGGATGACCGTTTATGACTTCTTCAGCATGACTTGGACCGGAAAGTGTTACCACACTCTTGTGACAACCATCTAATGCGTCATTTATCACCTCACTGACTGTCATTAATGTATCAACTTCAATACCTTTTGAAACATTTACAATTATGTGATTTTTGTTGAATGATGATTTATTTTTTGTGATGACATCTCTAATTGACTGCGATGGTAATGCCAAAACAATAATTTTGGAGCTTTGTATTGCTGATGAAATGTCATTAGTAAATTCAACATCAGATGGGAAAATTAATTCAGGAATTAGATAATGGGTTTTAGCATCTTTTAGATGATTTACCACATCAAGATTACGATGCCACATAGTAACACCAAGTCCTTTTTCAGAAAGTAACTTGCCTAATGCACCTCCCCAAGATCCACAACCTAGAAATGTTACTGTTTTCAAGGCTAATTATCGTACATCGATTCAATCATATCAGACCAATTTTCGTTAATCTGCTTCCTTCGAATCTTCAGGGTAGGTGTTAACTCACCATTATCAATTGTTAGATCTCTTGGTAAAATAACAAATTTCTTTAGCTGCTCTGGATTTGAAAATTGTTCATTGAGCCTATTTACCTCCGATTGTAGCTCTGATTTAATTTCTTCACTATCTGTAAAATCCGATAGCTCATGACCATTTTCATTCAGCATTTTGATTTGCTGTAAAGGATCTTTAGGGATTTGATTACTATTCATATATAACTTATCTCTCAAAATAGCACCCACATCTAGCGTAAAAAGAGCAGAGCAATATTTTCTTCCATCACCAACTAGAAAACATTGAGAAACAAGGGGAATTGATTTCATTGTTTCTTCAATAACCAAAGGAGCAATATTTTTCCCTGCAGAACTAACATATATTTCTTTTTTTCTACCAGTTATATAGAGATAACCATCTGAATCTAGTTTTCCAACATCTCCGGTACATAACCATCCGTTCACCAAGGTTTCGGCAGTTGCCTCTGGATTATTGTAATACCCTTTCATTACATTTTTACCTTTAATGAGAATTTCACCATCCTCCGCAATTTTAATTTCCGTATCTGGAAGGGCTTTCCCAACACTGCCGATCTTATTGTGTCCTACAAAATTTAAGGTCGCACCTGCGGTGTTTTCAGTCATTCCATATCCCTCAAAAAGAGGAATATCTAATTTCTGAAAAAGAGTGAGTATATCTGGATTTATTGGAGCCGCCCCACTAATTGCAAATCGAGAATTGGAAAAACCGGCAGCCTCTTTCAATTTTCCTTTAAAAATTTTTGAAAGACCTGGAATCATTAACCCATACTTTAATATTGCTTTAGATTCAATAGCAGCCATAAGGTTGGAATATATTTTTTCATATATTCGAGGAACAGAGATAAAAAGATGTGGTTGTACCTCCTTTGCATAGTCAACAGTATTCAAGGGGCTATCTACGATATGCATATGCATCGCTCTTCTAATCCAGTAATGATTGTCCAATAATTGTCCAAAAACATGTGCACCTGGTAGCCAGCTTACATACTTTTCACCTTGGTCAAATTTCAAAATAGGTTCCACCGTATCCAGCTCAAAGGTCCAATTACCATGGGATAACTCAACACCCTTCGGATTACCAGTTGTTCCAGATGTATAAATTAAGGAAGAGGTATCTTCACTCTGGATTTGTCTACAGAGTTCCTGAACAGTTTCATCATCAACGGAATTTCCTTTTTCTATGAATTCACTCCATGAAATAATTTTTGGATGTTTTAATAGCTCTACCCCATCCATTGTTACAACAAGTTCTACCTTTTCTAGCTTGTCTAAAACTTCAAGCAGTCGATGATTCGGCATTTTTTCTTTTTCACCGTTATCATTAGGATTATTACCTAAAAATATTATTCTAGATTCAGAATTACCCACAACCCACTCAACCTCATTAGAAGAACTCGTGTGGTATACTCCAACTGCAACACCGTTAATAAGCTGAGTTGCCATATAGCCTATATTCCATTCAGGTCTGTTGTAACTATAAATGCTAACCTTATCATGTTTTTTAATACCGCATGCCAGTAATGATTTAGAAACCGACAAAACTGATGAGTATACTTCGCTCCATGTATCAGTCTTCCAATTTCCTGAACTGTCTTTAATTGACAATGCAGGTTCATTAGGGTATTTTTCTACGTTTTGGATAAGATACTTAGGAGTGTTCATTGCTTGATTCCCCTTGGATTTGGTTAATAGGAGTTAAACTCCATTAGTATTGGAGTTTCATTTCAAATAAACTTATATATATTCAATTTTTTAATCAATCTGATTGAAAATAACTTTTTTTTCTGTTGTTTAAAAATCTGTTAGCGTTCAATCCCATAATAGCTTATAAATTTTATTTCTAAAATCCTCATTAACTACAAATCGGTGCCCATTTTGTTTATGAGTGCTAACAGATAGTGAATGATATTCATCTAAATGTTCAATAAATTTTATTATGTTTAACTCAACATCATATCCATCAGCATCTTTAATTAACACCATAGGGTAATTAGATTTAAACCTTTCCTTATTTACCATAATCATACGATTCGGTAGCTCGTATATTTTATTGTCATATTTATTAATGTAATCATCACAGTCTATAACTCTTTCCCATGGTTCTCTACATTGGTTTTGAATCATTCGGCTGTTATCATATGTCTCTTTTCTAGTCCAGTGATGTGTTAATTGATTCGAATATATAGATTCATTTAAACGATCATAATCAGAGGATATCTGATCATTGAAAAACCATACACCGACTTTGTTATTGTTATCATATTCACCCTGCAAAATTATATCTGATGAGGAAAAAGGGTATTTTTCAGAATATCCATTTTTTAAATGATTCTCCTCATATACAAAAATAGTTCCATTCTTTAATCCATTTACGTAATCAATACCAGTGACTAATCTTGTGCTTGAATCAAACCATTTGTTTTTATTTCCTAATTGAACAGGCTCAACCCAAATCCACTTACCTTCTCTTTTATCATTTACGTATAATCCCATGATTTCTGGAAGCATCATTTCTTGGTTGTAATATTGCTTAAAGTATCCATTTTTAATGCCGTTTATAATAGTACATTCAGCAATCTTAGTTTTTTCATCATCCATTAAAAATATTTCTACTCTGCCTGTAAATAATGAGTCACTATCTTCCATATACCAAAGTGACTCGATTTTTTCTATTCTATTGGGCAGAAATAGATATTGATTATCAAAACTAATTAAATAATCAATTTCATCATAAGATTCCTGTGCACTAAATAAGAAAGAAATACCTATTAAAATTATTTTTAGCATATTACGCATAAACAAATTTAGCCATCAAAAAAGAAACAAAAAACCACCTATGTTTTTTTGAAATGTTTATAGAATAAAAATTTTGAATGTATAAAGATCTTACTTTTGATATTTATAGCAATTTAGGTAATTTAGTTTAAGCATAATATTTAAACTTGCCGGTGTGGCGGAATTGGTAGACGCGGTGGATTCAAAATCCATTTCTTTTAAAAGAGTGGGGGTTCGAGCCCCTCCACCGGTACATAGTTTTTTAATATATACAAAAATACCACCTTATTTTTTTCTTGACTTGTATCAAATAAACCAATACTTTAACTGTTGAAGGTGCTGGTTTGGTACCTTTGGTATGTGGAAGGGGTAGACGTTCATTTTGTCCGAGGTCCTGATGAACGCTGCCCCACTTTTTTTATATAATGCACTAAAGTAGGGAATTAATTGAATAGCATAAGCACAATTATATCAATACTTATGCTTTGTTGATAAAACAGTAGAAGGAACGAATCATATTCCCATAAAAGCCATCATCTGCTATGAAATGCTTCAATTTACACGAAACTAAATAAGTAATAAATCCAATATATCATAGAACATAATCTTTGGATCTAACTCCCCATCAATGGTTGAAATATGTAGAAATCTCGTTCCAACTAAATCCTTTTCTTTTTAAAGAATTGATTAGTTTTTTATCATTTATTATGTCAAAGTCTTTAGGATATTTCTTGTTTTTTACAATTTCACTGATTAATAAATCAGGAGGATATTTGTCATATAAATTATCTAAAATCGGATTCAAAACTTCTTGGTTTATATCATGAACAAAAAATCGATTCTTAACTGCAATCCTTCCAAGTCTTTTAATTTTTATTAGATATCTGGCATAGGTTTTTGCAAAGCTTTCATCATTTAAATATCCTTTAGCTACTAATTCTTCTAAAACCTTATCGATATCATCCTGATGAAATCCTTTTTTAAGAAGGGATATATTTACTTCTTTCTTGCTTCTAGGGCGATAGGATAAATAGTTCAGCGCTTTAAATTTTATAGATTGTAGTCTTTCATCGTTGCCAATTTTTGATAACAAGCTTGATGAAATTTTCTGGCCGACAGAAATTTTATAAGAAATTAAATTGGTTTCAGATAAGCCAATAATCTTTCCAGATCTAAACTTAATAGTGTATCTAGATTTATTTTTCTTTTGGGGTAATATGGAAACTATTTCATTTTCCAGATTCTTCAATTTCTTGCTCTAATCCCATAAAGGACATCACCTTTTTTGTAATTAAATCCAATACTTCAATATTTTCTTTAAGATAGGTTTTAGAGTTTTCTCTACCTTGCCCAATCTTTGTATCCTCAAACGAATACCATGCTCCTGTTTTTTCAACTATATCTCCAGACACAGCAAGATCTAATACATCACCTTCATAAGATATTCCTTGGCCATACATTATATCAAATTCTGTTTGTTTGAATGGCGGGGCAACCTTGTTTTTTACAACTTTGACCCTGACTCTACTTCCAACCATTTCGCCCCCATCTTTTAAACTTGTAATGCGTCTTATTTCCATTCTTATCGAAGAATAAAATTTTAAAGCTCTTCCTCCTGGAGTAGTTTCAGGATTGCCAAACATAACACCAATTTTTTCTCTTATTTGATTTATAAAAATTACGGTTGTATTCGAGCGACTAACTGTACCTGTTAATTTCCTAAGCGCTTGAGACATTAATCTAGCCTGCAACCCAACATGAGTATCTCCCATGTCTCCCTCTAATTCTGCTCTAGGAACTAGTGCAGCTACTGAATCAATCACTATAACATCAACAGCACCACTACGTACTAAAGTCTCGCAAATCTCTAGAGCCTGTTCTCCTGTATCAGGCTGTGATATAAGCAGTTCTTCTGTATCTACACCTAGGTTTTTGGAATATTCAGGGTCAACAGCGTGCTCGGCATCAATATAGGCTGCATAGCCTCCTGCTTTCTGAGCTTCTGCAACAATATGTAACGCCAAGGTTGTTTTTCCAGAAGACTCTGGACCATAGACCTCAATTATTCTTCCTCTTGGTACTCCTCCAACACCTAGCGCGACATCCAATGAAAGACATCCAGTCGAAACTGAATTTTCTATAGTTGGGACATGATCTTCTCCTAACTTCATTATAGATCCTTTGCCAAATTGACGGTCGATCTGAGAAATAGCTAATTCTAATGCTTTTGTTTTTTTTGTTTCTGATGACATTGAGTCTCCTTAAAGTGATTCCCCCAAGGGAAATGAACCTAATATTGTGTAAAAAGTACCTGAAGGTAATAATTCACTAGATAAAAATTGCACACGATCAGCGGTGAAATCAATTGGATCGTATGAGGATTTCAAAAACATTGATATATCGGGAGTATGTTTTTGAGGATATTTCACCCTAGCCAGGGTTATGTGTGGAAAAAATTCTTTATCTAAACAAGGAAATCCAATCTTACCCATTTTTTTATCAATCATTAAAAACAGATCTTTTAAGGCAATAGTATTTCCGTTTATTCCTAGCCAGAGGACTCTTGGTCTCTCTTTTTTTGGAAAACATCCTGTTTTATCGATCATTAATTTAAATGGGTTGATGGTTGAAGCAATTTTAGATATTTCAGATTTTATATTGTCAAAACTGGTCTCAGGCGTATAGCCAAGAAATTTCAAAGTAAGATGTAATTGTTCGTTTTTTACCCAGCTTATATTTGAAGGAGAGTCCTCTAAAGTAGAATACAACATATTTTTCTTTGATTTCACTTCATTTGGAACAGGTATT
>Ga0160423_10005156_pt1 | contig 10665 bp, 6 predicted proteins | sample CRUFie14St8metaG_FD_108191 | JGI IMG/M metagenome (GOLD analysis project Ga0160423, IMG submission 108191) | Marine microbial communities from the Costa Rica Dome - CRUD Field 142mm St8 metaG | ecosystem: Environmental > Aquatic > Marine > Oceanic > Photic zone | place: Costa Rica: the Eastern... | reverse complement strand
CCGGCAAGGACCGCGCTCGCTCGCTCGCACCCCCTTGTTGACCTACTCGAACGTTATTCATCAACTGGCCATGGCCAGTTGCCAAAACAACAATATTCGACGCACTTTTTCAGTTTGGATTGAGACACCTATCTTAACGGGACGGGAGGCTGGCGCGGCATGAAGCTGGGCGCTTGTTTGAGGGCGGGTGCGGGCCTCCAGAGCCATGGCGTCGTCCATCGCGCGGCATCGGTGAGGCTAGACCGGCGCCTGGTCGCCCGGACCGTCGCCGCGGCACCTGCGCATTCGTCGTCCGTGTCGAGGGGAAGAGGGAGGAGAAAAGCAAAGCCGAGTCGCGAGAGGCAACAGCAGCAGCGCGAGAAGAACGTGCCGAAGAAGTGGGAGGAGCTCGTATCGAGGCCGGAGAACGAGAGGTTCGACGAGGCTTTCGTGTCGCTAGAGGGCGGTCGCGGAGGTCGGGGAGAGGTATGGAGGAAGCGCCAGGTAGGACAGCAGGGGAAGAAGGCTGAGAGGCGCGGGAGGGGGCGGACGGTAAAGAACTTCAAGTACAAGCCCGGCGGTCAGCAGGCCAAGCAGATCTTCTTGGCGGCCGAGAGCCCCGGCGAGGGCGGGAGGGGCGGGAGCGTCTACGTCGAGGCCGACGAGCGCTACGACAACTTGTTGCACCTTCACCAGCGGTACCACTACCGAGCCAAGGACGGTCCGAACGCGAACCCGTCGACGGCGAGGAGGGCGGCGAGCAGGGCCCCTCCTCCTCTGACCGTTAGGGTTCCGGTCGGCACCACCGTCATCTCCAAGACTTCCGGTGGAGGCGCCAACGTTGCCACCGAGCTGATGACCCCCAGGCAGAGGGTCCTTGTTGCGTTGGGGGGCGATGGCGGTCTCGGGGTGGAGGAGCCGAGGTCGTCGGGCCGGGGCGGGCGCCTCGACGAGGGCGCGACGGCCACCGCGAACGCGCTGGACTGGCAGAAGGTTTCTCACGGAAGGCAGGGGCAGCGGGCTCAGGTACACCTCGTCTTGAGGGTGAAGGCCGACATCGGCCTGGTCGGATTGCCGAACGCCGGGAAGTCCACGCTGCTGAGCGCCATCACCATGGCCAGGCCCGATATCGCGGACTACCCCTTCACAACTCTCGTGCCGAACCTTGGGGTCATCGGGGGCAGCGCTGCGTCTTGGAAGGGCAACGGCGGCGGCGGCTCTAGCGAGGAGGAGGAGGAGGAGGGCTTGGCAGGGACGCTGGCGGGCGACTGGGGCGGCGACGAGGGAGCAGACCCCGAGCCGGACTACTCGTCTTTCCTGGAGGAGCCGGAGGCCTTCGAGGAGAGCCCGTTGGAGAGCGCTGTAGTGGCGGACCTCCCAGGGTTGATTGGCGATGCGCACATGGGGAAAGGCCTCGGCAGAGTTTTCTTGCGGCACCTGAAGAGGACGAGGGTGATCTGCCATCTCGTCGACCTGGCCGCCGCGTCGGACCCCCTCTCGGACTACCTGCAGATCCGGGAGGAGCTCAGAATGTACAACCCGGATTATGTCCTCGAAAAGCCGCACGTGGTGAGTTCTCAATCTCTCTCTCTCTCTGTCTCTGTCCCCGCCGTGGTGCTGACGTCGCTCGAATTCTTACTCATGACGGTCGTTCCAGGTCGTCTTCACCAAGTGCGACCTCCTCGGGCCGCGGGGGGAAGGCCTGGACCGAGACGATGTGCGCGAGAAATTTCTGGGAGGCGTGAAAGAGTTTTACTCCAGGTCCGAGGGCGATGCCTTGATGCCCGCGGGCGTGGTCTTCATCAGCTCCAGGACGGGCGAGGGGATGGACGACCTCGTCAAGGATCTCTCCGAGGCCTTCCGAAGCCTAGACTTTTGAAACAAACGCGCTTAGATTGTAATGCTACCTCGTTTGGCAGGCTTGAGCCAAAAAAAAAAAAAAAAAAAAACAGCGCATCTCCCAGCAACGATCTCGGCACCGGTGCAACGTGCACCACACCTTTTTTCTTTTTTATCCTCGAAAAAGCGAGGCGCAGCGAGGCGAGCATCGAGGGGACGGGGTCGAGCGGGCGCTTCGCCGGGCTCGGGAAGGGGGCCGCCGCCATGTCGGTCGCGGAAGAGGTTCTGGACGCGTGCGAGGAGGTCGCGGAGAGGGTCGCGCGCGAGGCAGGGGCGGTCATTCTCAACGCCATCGGGAGCACGAAGAAGAAGGCTACGCAGACGAAGACGTCGGATGCGGACCTGGTGACCGAGACCGACCAGGAGTGCGAGCGCATTATCGTGCGCAGGATCAAGGAGCGTTTCCCGGACCACAGGTTCATCGGCGAGGAGGAGACGAGCGAGACGGGCGTGATGCCGGTGCTGACGGACGAGCCCACGTGGATGATCGATCCTGTGGACGGCACGACGAACTTTGTCCACGGGTTTCCTTTCGTGTGCGTGTGCGTCGGACTGTGCGTGCGCAAGAGGCCGGTTCTGGGAATCGTGTACAACCCCGTTATGGGCGAATTCTTCAAGGCCAGGGAGGGCAGGGGCGCCACGCTGAACGGCAACAGAATTGAGGTATCCGGGACTTCCGAGCTTGGCCAGGCCGTCTTCGCGACGGAGATCGGCACGAAGCGCGACCAGGGAACGATCGACTCCACGTACGGCAGAGTCTCCGCCCTCACCTCCCTCGCCCGGTCCGTGCGAATGTGTGGCAGCTGCGCTTGCAACATGACCGGTGTGGCCTGTGGAAGGCTGGACGGGTTCTACGAGCTGGGCTTTGGAGGCCCGTGGGACGTCGCGGCGGCGGCGTGCATCGTGACGGAGGCGGGGGGGAAGGTCCTGGACCCGGAGGGCGGGCCCTTCGACGTGATGTCGCGCAGGGTCCTCGCAACGAACGCCAGCCTGGACGCCGAGATGTCTCGAGTGCTGAGCGGCGTTCCCCCGGGACCCTCGGACCCGCCGCCCCCAAAGCCCAACGGGATCGCGTGCTGATGAGGCAGAGGCAGACAGGCGGTGACAGGGAGGGAGCTCGCTCATCGTGGTCCTACAATAAGAAGCCAAGTCGGTTCTGAAGTTTTTGTCCCAGCTCACTCCTCCCACCTCCAACCCCACCAGACCTCTCGATCGCCGTCGCACTTATTCAACGGCTCGACTGTGCGCGCGCCGTTCACGACCGCACCTTCCCCGCCCGCCCCGCGACGTCCTCGTCGCACAGGCTGGTGCTGTTCTGGATGCTACGTTCAGAATGACCCTCGCCCGGTGCGCCAGAGAGTGCAACGCCCGCCTGGCAAACTCTGGAAAACTCTGAACTTTTCTCAAGCGGATAATGCGTCTGACGCAATGGGGGCTGCGCACGAATTGGTTTTTTGGAGATCTCCCAGCACAGGAGCGAGTGGGTTGCGTGTAGAAACGCGGTCTTGTGGGGGGGGGGGGAAGGGAGGGGGCTCAGATAGTTTTTTTTTTTTTTCTGTTCTCAGAGAAGACACACGCATATAGAAGGGTGCTAGCGCCGAGAGCGCGCGCGAGCGAACAAGGAGCACCATGTCGGCCTCGAAGGCAGTGACGAGGCCCTCCCGCGGCATGGCGGACGGGGGTCTGTCGACCCCGCAGCGCCCGGTCCACGTCGCTCGCGCAAGCTCGTATCACTCCAGCAGAGGAGCCCTCAGGGGAACCAGAGTCAGGACTGCTGTGAGGCGAGCGAGAGCAGATGGTGCCGAGAAGCGGGCGAGGGGGCTGGTGGCGACTGGGAGGCACCCGCTCGGCCTGCCGATCATGGCGGCGACGTCCGAGGAGGTCGTGACGAGCGACGCCGGAGCGGAGCCCTCCGGAAACGGGGCCACGGTGGTGCCGACCTCCTCGAACGGGAACGGGGCGACATCTTCGTTGAGCTCCTCTTTTCAGGAGGAGAAAGTTGACCTGGACGCCTGCGAGGCTGGGCAGCTGGAGACGTGCGCCCAGACCAAGGAGGAAATTTCCAAGAACCCTGAGCCAAGCCCGAGCGCAAAGTCGAGCGACGCGGAGACGTCGATGGCCGCCCCGGACAGGTGGAACCGTCTCAAGGAGACGAGCACCTTTAAGCGCACCGTGGAGATCTGGCGCTTTGTCTTCGTCTTCTTCTTCAAGCTTTGGGTCGTGAACTCCAAGTGGAGTTACGCCAAGGAGGACAGGGACAAGGAGGGTGAGTTTTTTTGTTGCCGTCTTCTCTTTTCCTCTCTCGCCGCGTTCCCACCGCTGACCCTCCCACCCTCCTCCTCGCAGCCAAGCGGGGCATCAAGCCCGAGGCGAAGAGCGAGCGCACCGCGGAGCTGGCCGTTTGGCTCAGGGAGAGGCTCGTGACTCTCGGACCCACCTTCATCAAGATCGGGCAGCAGTTCTCGACCAGAAGCGATATCCTTTCGCCGGAGTTCATCGCGGAGCTCGTCAAGCTCCAGGACCGCGTGCCGGCCTTCCCGTCGGACGTCGCGCTGGCCACCGTCGAGAAGGAGCTCGGCGTCACGGACTGGAGGCAGAAGTTCTCGCACTTGGATCCGGAGCCCATCGCGGCCGCGAGCTTGGGGCAAGTCCACCGGGCCAGGCTGATGGACGGCACCGAGGTTGTGGTGAAGGTCCAGAGGCCAGACCTCAAAGAGCTCTTCGACGTGGACACCAAGAACATCCGGTTCGTGGCGCAGATCCTGCAGAGCATAGACCCGAAGACGGACGGCGCGGCGAGGGACTGGGTCGCGATTTACGACGAGTGCTGCAGGATCTTGTACCAGGAGATCGACTACAAGCTCGAGGGAAAGTACGCGGACGGCTTCAGGGAGAATTTCTCCGACCTGCCGTGGGTCAAGGTGCCAAAGGTCTACTGGAACCTCACCTCGGAGAAGATCTTGACCCTGGAGTACAGCCCGGGAATCAAGGTGTCTGACAAGAGCGCGCTGATTGCCAAGGGGGTGGACCCAGCGGTCATCGCGAGGTACTCTGTAGAGTGCTACCTGCAGCAGATTCTGGTGAAGGGTCTGTTCCACGCGGACCCGCACCCCGGGAACATCGCGGTGGACGCCTCCGACCCTCAGGACCCCAAGCTCATCTTCTACGACTTCGGGATGATGGGCAAGATCCCAAACAACATCAGGAAGGGCCTGGCGGACTTCTTTTACGCCGTGTACAGCAACGACGTGGACGCCGCCCTTGACGGCCTCGTCAAGATGAACGTGCTGGTCGTGAACGGCGGGGCGGACATGACCGCGATCAGGAGGACCGGGAGGTTCTTCCTCGACTCCTTCAAGACGAGGCTGAGGGAGCAGAGGGAGCAGCGCAAACTGAAAAAAATGGAGTTTGGCGGGCGGGACGGCAGCAAGGCCGTGACAAAGGAAGAGAAGAAGGAAAAGCGGAAGAAGATCCTGTCGAACATTGGCCAGGACCTCCTCGTGGTGGCGAACGATCAGCCCTTCCGGTTCCCGGCGCTCTTCACCTTCGTGGTCAGGGCCTTCTCTGTGCTGGACGGCATCGGCAAGCAGCTCGACCCAAGGTTCGACATTTCCGAAATTTCCGCCCCCTACGCCAGGGACCTCCTCCTCGAGCAGAGGCCAGGCTTCTCCAAGCTCCAGGACAAGTACCAGAAGGGCGCGGACAGGCAGTGGGAGGCCACCAAGGGACTCTTTACCGCGCCGCTCAAGATCAACAAGATCGAGGGGATCTTGGACTCTTTGGAGGCGGGAGACACCAAGCTCAGAGTCAGGGCCTTGGAGGCGGAGAGGGCGTTGCAGAGGGTGTCCGTCACGCAGACGGTGACCGTGTGCGTCGTTATGGCCGCCGTGTCGCTCAACACGGCCACCGTGCTCTCCGTCGTGGCAAACACCGCGCCTCCTCTTGTCAGGTCGGCATGCTTCTGGGCCAGTGCCGTTTTTGGAGCCCTCACGCTGAAGAACTTGGCGGCCCTCAACAAGCTGAACAAGAAGGAGAAGAAGATCACGGGCATGGCGTGAGTGGAATTCTTTTTTTTGTTGTGTTGTTAATGGACTCTTTGCCCCCATTTTTTGAATTACACCTCTCGCCTTCCACGCAGAGTTACATTTCAGCCCTCCTCCATCGGCTGCTGGCCCTCGCTGGCCGGGGCGTCCTCCCCCGCGGCAGCGGCGCCCTCCTCGGCTCCCCCCGTTGGCGCGTCGGGCATATCAGCGGTTGCGTCTCTGCCCTGGGATCCATCTATGGACATTTCCGCAGCCGCAGCCGCCGTCGCGGCCACCGCCTGCTCCTCCTGCTCGGCGTGGATGGCGTCCACGTACTGCGCGACGTCCTCCCCGTCAAGAACCAGCAGCGGGTTGCCCTCCCCGACCAGGGCCACCGTGCAGTTGTCCTTGGTCAGCTTGCCATCCTTGTCATCCTTCTTCCTGGTGCCGCAGGACTCCTCGAGGGCCCTCAAAGCGTGCTTCACGAGGGCGTCCAAATCGCACGACTCGAAGTCCTCGAGCTTCTTCTCAAGGTACGTCTTCGAAGCTTGGGATCTGGACCCCATCGCGATGGCGTAGTACTCCCAGTAGTTGCCGGACGGGCACGTCTGCAAAAATGAAAACCAAAAGTCGTGTCAGCCAGCCGGCACGATCGTGACGTGAGAGACGAAGAGAGGGAGATGGTTTTTGCTGCGACGAGATGACTCACCTGGAACAGGTGCGGGCCGGTCTGATCGTGACCGATGCACAGGAGACCCACGCCGAAGGGCCTCTTCCACGAGCGTGCGGTGGCGACCTGGTGCCTGTCCGCGACGTCCCGAATAAGCCTGGAAACTGGAAGGGGGGACTCGTACACGAACTTGTGGTTCAAGCACTCGTTCCTCATGTAACGGCACAGGATCCTACCGTCCGCGATGAGCCCGGACACCGCGATGCCGACGTGGTTGTCGATCTTAAAGACCTTCTTCTGGTACGACGAGAGGTCCGCGTCTTGGGAAAGCTTGAGAGCGGCGATCACCGCGTGCGTCTTGTTCCTGATGCCCACCGCGCATCCGCCCTGCTTCACGGCCTCCATGGCGTACTCCACCTGGAAGATGCGGCCCTGGGGGCTCCAGGTCGTGACGTCCGTGTCATACTGCGTCCGCCCGATCGAGTCGAGAAGAGAGTTTTCACGAGAGTTAGTCTAGATCAAGCGCGAGGCAGGCGAGCTGCTTTTGAGGGAGGGGGAGGGGGGATCCGCGGGTCGCAGATCCTCGCCTTGAAGAAGGTCCGGCGTGAGCTCTCACCTGGTTCCTGAACATGTCTGTCTTCCCTCCTTGGCGCGGCGCCCTCCTCGGCCTCGCGTCTAGCGACGCGCGCTTCCCTCCCTTGATTGAAAGCTCTCGCACCCGAAAAAAAAAAAAAAAAAAAATTTCCGCCAACATTTCCCAAAACCCTCGAAAAAACTTGATTTTTTTTGAAGAGACGCCGCCCCGAGGATCGAAGCAACCAGCTTGGCAAGCGGAGGAGAAGGATGGCGACGGCTAGTTTGAGGACACTTGGTGAGCTGAGGAGCGCCGCGCAGAGGGCGGCGCAGCGAGGATTTTCGTCCCTCGTTGCCGCGGAGGCCGACCCCGTCTTCACCAAGTTCGGGAACCCCGCGCCCGTTGCGCACAGCTTCCTCCCCGCCCTCGGGTACGTGCCCGAGGTCAAAGTGACCACGCTTGAGAATGGCTTGAGGGTCGCGACCAGCGCGACCGCCAGCGCAGAGACCGCGGCGGTCGGGGTCTGGATCGACGCCGGGAGCAGGTTCGAGTTCGCCTCCGACAACGGAGCCGCGCACTTCCTGGAGCACATGGCTTTCAAAGGTGAGAGAGACTATTTCTTTTCCTGCAGAACCCAATCACCTCGTCGTGTTCCCCGCCGCTGACCTCGCGTCTTGTCTTGTTCTTGGTTCGATTTGATTCCAACCCCAAAGGCACTGCGAAGAGGACCGCCCGCTCCCTTGAGCAGGAGATCGAGAACATGGGCGGCCACCTGAACGCCTACACGTCGCGGGAGCAGACGACCTACTGGGCACGCGTGATGAAGAAGGACACCGGGAAGGCGCTGGACGTCATCGCGGACATCCTGCAGAACCCAAAGCTCGAGGAGAGCGCCATCGAGAGGGAGAAGGGCGTGATTCTGAGGGAGATGGAGGAGGTGGAGAAGATGCCGGAGGAGGTCTTGTTCGACCACCTTCATGCCACTGCGTTTCAGAACACCTCGCTTGGCAGGACCATCCTTGGGCCCGCCTCGAACATCCAGGGCATGACCAGGGACATGCTCTCCAACTACATCAAGACGCACTACACCGCCCCTCGGTTTGTGGTCAGCGCCACGGGCGCGGTGGACCACGACGAAGTGGTGGAGATGTCCAAGAAGCTCTTCGGCAACCTCCCCACTGGGGGCGGCGCGACGAGCCAGCCCTTCGTGGACGCCGGCCCCGGCCACTTCACCGGCTCTGAGGTCAGGTTCAGGGACCCGGACGAGAAGAAACTCCACTTTGCTGTGGCCGTCCAGGGACTGCCGTGGCAGGACGCCGACTCCATTCCGCTGATGCTGATGCAGATCATTCTGGGAGGGTGGTCGTCCTCTGGGTACGGAGACATCGCCTCCGGATCCATCCACGGCAGCAGCAGGCTGGCGCACAAGGTCGCGGAGAACGACCTCTGCGACTCTGTCTCCGCTTTCAACACCCACTACGCCGACACCGGCCTCTTTGGCATGACCGCTGTGTGTGACCCTGCCAAGGCCCAGGACCTGGCTTGGGTGATGATGCACGAGTTCTCTGCCCTCTCCTACGAGGTGGAGCCGACTGACTTGGAGCGTGCCAAGACCGCGCTCAAGGCGGGGCAGCTCATGGGCGTCGACTCCATCTGCCCGCTCGCTGAGGACATTGGCAGGCAGCTCATCACCTACGGCAGGTACATGCCAAAGGCCGAGCTCTTCGAGAGGATCGACTCGGTGACAACGGAGACCATTAAGGAGGTCGCCAACAGGGTGATCTACGACCAGGACGTCGCGATCGCTGCCGTCGGCGACACCACCCTGCTTCCAGACTACAACTGGTTCAGGAGAAGGACCTTCTGGCTGAGGTACTAAACAGAAAAAGTTATACAAACTCTGTAGTATTTTTTAGTCCGTTGGTAAAGTTTAAGACGTAAGGCGGGAACCGCAGGAATACCACCCCTTCACTCCTCTCATCCGTTTCGCCTTTTTCTCCGCTTTCCTCTTCCTCGCTTCATTCATCTTTTGGATTTTTGCACTCAGCGGCGGCTTTTCTGGCGGTGGCGGCGGTGGTGGCGGGGCTTCTTTCCACTCGTACTCGTACGTCATCGTAAGCTCCTCTGCGTGTGCGAGAGAGAGAGAGAGAGAGAGGAGAGAGCGGGGTCAGCATACGAGAAAAGGCGGTGGGAAGAGAGTGGCGTACTTGTCTTCAGTTTTGTCTCCAGTTTTGCACGTGCCCGCCATATCCAAAAAGCAACTTCCTCCTTGGGTTGTTCTGGATTAGTGAGTTCGTGCGTCGGCGTGTGTAACTTCCCATCTTCGCCCTTGCCAGGTGTATTCAAGAGGTGAGCGATGGAACGAGAGACGACGTAGCACGCCGCATTCTTCCCATCTCTCGTCCTCAGGATATCCAGCTTCTCTTTCCGAACTGAGAGAGAGAGAGAGAGAGAGAAAGGAGAGAGCGTTAGCAGCAGCCAGGAGAAAGAGAGAGAGAAAGAGTCAGAAGTATAGAAGAGAGGGGGGGAGTTCTTACCGTCGTTGTCCTTGTACTTCTTCGCCTTTGAGTTCCAACTTTGGACAAACTTGAGAACGTCCTCCGTGGGGTGAAGCTTCGTCACCATGACGAATGCCAAGTCGTCCTTCTCGGAGAGGGGACGACGCCTGGCAGCCGGGAATTGGAGGCCGAAACCTCTCGAACTCGTGTGAACGAGTCGGATGTTTTCCCCTCCCTCAGTCCGCAACCACACTTCCTTACTGTTCCTGTCCCCATCGAAGGGGATCCGTGGGTGGTCCGAGGTAGAGTCCAGCTCTTTCAATCCTTTCTCAACCTCGCTCGTGAGGTCCCTCGTCATTGTTCCGCTCAGGCCCACCTCCGCTCTCTCGGACCCGTCCTCGACTTTCGGCGCCGCTTCTTCCATCTTCACGAAGACCGCCTCCTCCACGGGCTCCTCCTTCACTCGGATGCTCCTCATCGCGCGCCCCATCGTACCGACCCGACCCCCCCTCGCCTTGGTGCCCCTCGACCCCGCCCCCGCCTTCGGCCTTCAAAGGCGCTGGCTTTTGCTTTTCCAGCTGTCGATGCCCCACTCCCCAAAAATTCTTCCGAAATTCTTCTCACCTGTGAAATCCAACCTGTGGTCTACTAGAACCCGAGCTGGTGGGGGGAGGGGGAGGGGGGAAGGGCGCGAAACAAAAAAAAAAAGTTGTGGGTTCAGGGGTTAGTATGAAGCTCATGGTGCCCAGAGGAACACCATGCTTCTTCGTTGGTCTGACGACCATCGCGAATGAATTTACTATACGTTTCACACTTCACTGGACAGGGGTCCCTAGACAGTTTCCTTTCAAAATAGTTTGCTTTCTCGAAATATATACGCATTCCCCCCAGAAGCACCGCGATTTGCGGGTTCCGTGACCATTTTTCAAGCGCCCCGGGTAACGGCCGAGGCGAAGGCTTGTCGCCGGCGATCGCGTCCCCGATCTCGCTGGCGGTGGTGGTGGCGAGACCACAAAGTAAACT
>Ga0160423_10005155_pt1 | contig 10666 bp, 7 predicted proteins | sample CRUFie14St8metaG_FD_108191 | JGI IMG/M metagenome (GOLD analysis project Ga0160423, IMG submission 108191) | Marine microbial communities from the Costa Rica Dome - CRUD Field 142mm St8 metaG | ecosystem: Environmental > Aquatic > Marine > Oceanic > Photic zone | place: Costa Rica: the Eastern... | reverse complement strand
TATTACTAAGGGATATGAAATTATTTTGCCAAATGCATTTACACCAAATGGAGATAATATTAATGATACTATTAGACCTGTATATAATTGTATGACAGAAGTTCAAATGAGTATCTATGACACTTGGGGCTCCCTAATTTATTCTGAGTCCTCAAGCGAAGATATATATGGTTGGGACGGAACTATTGATGGTAGTCCAGCTGAAAACGGAAATTATATAATGGTAGTGAGAGCGGTATCCCTAAATGGTAATGTTCTTGATTTAAACGGTCCAGTAACGCTTATAAAATGATAAGATGAAAAAGGTTTTATTTATTATTCTGTTTGCAACATCTTTTTTTGGTTCTAGCCAAGATCCTATTCATACTCAATTTTTTATGATACCAGAAACTTTGAGTTCTAGCTTTACTGGAGCAAAAAAACAAACAAGAGCTGGAATTATTCATAGAACTCAATGGCCTGGTCTAAACTTTAGTATTAATACTCAATTTGCATTTGTTGATAGTTGGCTTGACGATTATAACAGCGGAATAGGTTTAAGTATTCTTAATCACAAAGAAACAACAACTCGTTATAATTTTACTCAAATTAATTTTAATTACGCTTATCAGTTTGCAATTTCAAGAGATTGGAGTGTTAGGCCTAGTGTTTCTCTAGGTTATGGTTCAAAAAACTTTGGATTTCAAAATTTAGTGCTCGAAGATCAAATAAATATTTTTAGTGGAATTATTAATGTAAATAGTATTGATCCGATAAATTTAAACCAAACAATAGATTTTTTTGATTTCAGTACATCAGTGCTGTTTTACAGTGATGAGTCGTGGATTGGACTTTCGCTAAAGCATTTAAATAAACCCAATATATCTATGGAGTTTGATGGTCAAGAAAATTTAGAAATGTTTATATCATTACATGGATCAATAAATATTCCTTTTAGAGAATTTAGATCTGATGATAAATTATCTGCTATTTTTAATGCAATGAAGCAGGGTCCATATAATAGGTTTGATTTAGGATTAAAATATGATATGGACACTTTTTCTTTTGGTTTATTAAGTGCTACAAATCCAATAAAATCAGACACAAATAGTCATTTTTTGACCTCTGTTAATGCTTTTTTAGGAATGAAATGGAATAAATTTAATTTTGGATATTCATATGATTTTAATGTAACTGATATTGGTCGAACAGGTGGTGTTTATGAATTATCTGTGACGTATGATTTTGGTGAAAGATGTCCTTTTGGATGTCCAGATTATTAATTCCAATAATAAATTATTATAAATTTTATTTCATTAATATTTTTTTATGCCAAAAAGTATAAAAATTATTGAGTGTCCAAGAGATGCAATGCAAGGAATAAAGATCTTTATTCCAACGGATTTAAAGGTTAAATACATTCAATCACTACTTAGAGTTGGTTTTGATACATTAGATTTTGGAAGTTTCGTTTCTCCAAAAGCTATTCCTCAAATGCGAGATACAAAAGCAGTTTTAGATAAACTTGATTTAAGTAGCACTAGTACTAAACTATTGTCAATCGTTGCAAATTTAAGAGGGGCTGAAATGGCTTGCTCAATTAATTCAATTGATTATCTTGGATTCCCTTTTTCTATTTCTGAAAATTTTCAAATGCGTAATACACATAAAACTATTTCTGAATCCGAAATTGTTTTAAAAGATATATTGGATATAACTCAAAAAAAGAATAAGAAACTTGTAGTTTACATGTCTATGGCGTTTGGTAACCCTTATGGAGATCCGTGGGATGTTGATATTGTCGGTGAGTGGGCTGATCGATTGCAATCTATGGGAGTTGAAATTCTGTCTCTCAGTGATACTATTGGAAGTTCAAAACCAGAATCAATTTCATATCTTTTTTCAAATTTAATACCAAAATTCCCACATATTGAGTTTGGTGCTCATTTACATACTCATCCTAATTCTTGGTACGAAAAATTAAATGCAGCTTACAAAGCGGGATGCCATAGATTTGATGGAGCTATACAGGGATTTGGAGGATGCCCAATGGCAAGTGATTCTCTTACGGGGAATATGCCAACTGAAAAAATAATTTCTTATTTAAATTCAGAAAAAATAAAAACAAACCTCAATGTGCTAGCTTTTGAAAGTGCTCATAATTCAGCTTCCAAATTATTTTCAGATTTTTCCTAATTTTTATTTAAAATTATTCTAAATTAACAGTAAATTAACTTTTTTTATTTATGTTTTGGTTTTATATTTGCCACTCAATAAATTATTATTTAAAATTAATCTAAATAAAAACTAATGAAAAAGTTTAATATTTTAAAATTCGTTCTACCAATTTTTATCTTTGGTCTTATAGTATCATGTTCTGATGATGATAATGACTCACCAGTTGTACCATCAGTTGCACCTGATACTTATACTTTTGAAAGAAATGGTGTAAGCACAGTTAGCTATGGAGGACAAACAACACGTTTAAAACAAGCTGATGAGCTATATTCAGCGTTAAACAACGCGAGTTCAACAGAAGCTGCGATGGATTTAATGTTTGGAGGTGATAATGGTACCTCAGCAGGATTTGCTGATGAAACTCTTAATGGAACTACTAAATTAATTAGATCCAAAACCTCTGCGTATGCTAATACTGCTGTAAATAGATCCGTTTTTGATAATTGGATTTCTGAATTTGCTAATGATGTAGCTCCTAATTTAGGTGGTACTGCCTCACCAGGTGTAGCCGGTGATTTAGGAGGATATCAACTAAATGCTGCTGGACAGGAAATAGATCAGTTATTCTTCAAAAGTCTTATTGGAGCCTTTGCATTGGATCAAATTATCAACAACTATATAACTCCTTCTCAGCTTGATAGTGGAACCAGAAGAGATGATAATACAGCTGGAACTCTTGACGGCGATAACCCTTACACAACCATGGAACATAAATGGGATGAAGGATTTGGTTATTTATATGGACAAGTAGCTGATGTAGAAGCAAACTTTGGCTTACCTGCTTCAGGTGAAGCAACTGGAAATTTACTAATGAAGTATTTCAAAAAAGTTGATGAAGTCTATGAGCCAGGAATTGCCGAAACTGTATATAATGCTTTTATAGCTGGACGTCATGCGATTACGATTGCAGATTATGATGCTCGTGATGCGGCTGCAACAACAATCAAGACTGAGTTATCAAAAGTTATTGGATACTACGCTAAGCATTATTTAAATGATTATATAAATAAGGCTGGAAGTGGCAATATTGCTGGAGCGCACCACTCATTATCTGAAGGCTATGGTTTTATTTTTAGCTTACAGTTCACTAATGATGGTGGTGATATGCCTTATATGTCACATGGAGATGTTATGCATGTTTTAATTGGTAATGGAGCTCCTGGACCTGCTGGTGGTGGTTATTTGGCAGATTTTCACAATCTAGATTCAAATTATATAACTGCTCCGGGAATGGGACTAATTGATGCTATTGATGCTGCATTTTCTGATGCTGGTAATCCATTAAATTAAAAACAACCAACCATTAATTTATTTGAATTATTTGTGTTTTTTATAACAATTAACTAGATGTCTGTCATTATCTTTGCAGGCATCTAGTTTGTTTAAATCTAGAATTATGATAAGAAAAGTAGTTATTTTAATTTCGTTATTATTTTTAATTTTTTTAAGCTGCTCAGGAGATAGCGATTCAATATCCTCTGACAATTCAAATTCAGTCTGGGAACAAAAGTCTCAGATGCTAACTAATTGGTCGGACAATTTTATTATTCCAAATTATCAAAATCTTTCCAATAGCCTCGATCAGCTACAATTATCCATAAATTCATTTGTTACTAATCCAAACCAATCAACATTAGATATCGTCCGTGGCGAATGGTTAGAGTCATACAAACTATGGCAGCATGTTGAAATGTTTAATATTGGTCCAGCTGAACAAACATTTTATCACCTAAAAATGAATGTGTTCCCAACATCAGTTACAAACATTGAAAGTATAATTTTATCAGAAGATTTTTCAAATCTAAACAATGCTCCTTTTTATTCTGCTCAGGGTTTTCCAGCATTAGATTATCTTTTGTATGGTGTAGCTGAAGACGATAATTTAATTTTATCGATTTATAGTACAAACCAAAAATACAGTAATTATTTAGTTGAAGTTATCGGAAGGATGATATCAAATACTGATTATGTTTTAAATGAATGGGCAAATTTTAGAAGTGGATTTATAAGTTCAGTTGAAAATACTGCTACGTCAAGCGCAAATAAAATGACAAATGATTTTATTTATTATTATGAAAAAGGATTTAGAGCCAATAAATTTGGTATTCCTGTTGGGGTATTCTCAGGAGGGAATGTCTTTCCTGAAAAAGTTGAGGCATATTACAATAAAAATGTAAGTCAAATATTAGCGCTTGAAGCTTTAGATGCAATAAAACTTTTTTTTAATGGAAACGGTAGCTATAGTTTGAGCCAATACATTGATAACTTTGCAACTGATGATATGGAAAATCTTAGCAATGACATCAACTCACAATTTGAATTATCAAAAAATTCAATTCAAAGTTTGGATTCAAATTTTGTTAACCAATTAAATAGCAATTCTCTTCAGATGGGAATTACTTATGATGTTATTCAAGCAGGAACTGTTCTTTTGAAAACAGATATGCTTTCAGTTTTGCAGATTGCAACAGATTATGTAGATGCTGATGGGGACTGATGTTTTCCAGACTTTAAAGACATTAAAGTTTTTTTTATTTTGGAAATTATTAATAACTATTTAAACAAGGTAACAGACTCTTCAAAGTTAGCTGTTTTTAGAATATGCTTTGGCCTTATGATGCTCTACAGCATGATAAGATTTTGGTCAAAGGGTTGGATTAATTCAATTTATATAGAGCCAGATTTTAATTTTAAATATTATGGTTTTGAATGGGTACAAGGTTTAGGAAATTACACCTATATTTTGTTTTTGATATGTATGCTTTGTTCAATATTTATAACCCTAGGATTTTGGTATAAGACCAGTATGTCAGTTTTTTTTATAACTTTTACATACATTGAACTTATTGAAAAGACAACTTATTTAAATCATTATTATTTTGTAAGTCTTATAAGTTTCATTTTAATATTCTTACCTGCTAATAGTTGTTTTTCTTTAGACAATTTTTCAAGAAGAATAAGTTATAAGAAGGTTCCAAGTTGGACAGTTGATTCAATAAAGTTACTAATGATTATAGTTTATTTTTACGCTGGATTAGCGAAAATTAACTCAGATTGGTTATTAAATGCCTTACCATTAAAAATTTGGTTGCCTTCAAAATATGATATTCCTTACATAGGCGAAACAATTCTTCAGTATAATTGGGTACATTATTTAATGAGTTGGGGAGGTATGTTTTATGACTTATTGATTCCTTTTTTATTATTGTACAAAAGAACTAGAATAATAGGTTTTGTCTTCGTAATCTTTTTCCATGTGTTCACTGCAATTTTGTTCCCAATAGGTATGTTTCCATATATTATGATCGTAAGTGCTTTAATATTTTTCGACGGAAAAACACACAATAAAATAATCAATTTTTTAAAGAGAATTTTGTTTTTAACAAAAGATAAAATTATTGAAAAGCCAATTGACCCAAATCAGAAATATCGTAAGCTATCAATTATAATATTATCAATTTTCTTTTTTTTTCAAATTATAATTCCTTTTAGATATATCTTTTACCCATCAGAATTATTTTGGGCAGAAGAAGGATATCGATTCTCTTGGCGTGTAATGTTAGTTGAAAAAATAGGTTATACAAATTTCAAAGTGGTGAATAAAAAATCAGGTAGTAGTTTTTACATTAGAAATGGACACTTTTTAACTGATTTACAAATAAAACAAATGAGTTTTCAACCTGATATGATTTTAGAGTATGCACATTATTTGGGAGATCATTTTAGGACTCAAGGTCATCAAAATATTGGTGTTTATGCAGAGAGTTATGTGTCTTTAAACGGTAGACCAAGTCAAGAATTTATTGATCCGAAAGTTGATCTTTTAGAGCAAGAAGAGTCATTCAAAACAAAAAAATGGATTAAACCTTTCAAGTATGAAATTAAGGGATTTTAAAATTACATACGCTGTATTGTTATGTAGTTCTTTTATGTATTGTCAAAATATAGTTTCAGGAATAATTATTGACAAGTATGATCAAAAGCCAATTGAATCAGTTGAGATATACTCTAGTTCTGGCGATCTTTTAGCAATTTCAAACAATGCTGGTAAATATAGTTTTAAGATATCTAACGGGGAATCAGAATTAATTTTCTTCTCATATAATTATCAACCTAAAAGAGAGTCTTATAATTTTTTAGAAAATAAAACTATTGATGTAATGCTTGAACCTTTAGCAGAACAATTATCGTTAGTTGAACTTACTGTTGTTAAAAGGCAATTTTTTAGTTTGAAACGACTGGCTGATGTTGAAGATATGGCCATATATGCAGGAAAAAAAAATGAAGTCGTTGTAATGAACAACATATTTGCAAATATGGCAACTAACAATGCTCGTCAAATATATAGCCAAATTTCTGGACTTAATATTTATCAGAATGATGATGCTGGCTTGCAATTAAATATTGGTGGTAGGGGACTTGATCCAAATCGAACTTCAAATTTTAACACAAGGCAAAATGGATATGACATTAGCGCTGATGTACTTGGATATCCTGAAAGCTATTATACACCTCCTTCAGAATCATTATCTGAAATTCAAATAATTAGAGGTGCAGCTTCATTACAATATGGCACTCAATTTGGGGGCTTGGTTAATTTTAAAATGAAAAATCCAAATCCAAATCGCTTAATTGAATTTAAAACAAGAAATACTATTGGAAGCAATAACTTGTTTACAAATTTTACAAGTTTTAGTGGCTCAAAGGATAAGATAAGTTATTACGGTTTTTTTAATTACAAAAAAGGAGATGGATTTAGAGATAATTCAGTATTTGAGTCTAGGAATTCGTATTTTAAATTAATTTATAACCCATCTAATAAAACGGAGCTTTCAGGTGAAATTACTTATTTAAATTATTTAGCTCAACAAGGCGGAGGCTTAAATGATTCAATGTTTGAAAGTAATCCATATCAAAGTAATAGATCTAGAAACTGGTTTGATATTAATTGGTTATTATACAGTCTTAAATTGAATCACGAATTTTCAGAAAGTACTAAATTTAGTTTCAATTTTTTTGGTTTAAATGCGACCAGAGATGCACTTGGGTTTAGAACCAACCGCGTTGATCAAGTAGATTCTTTTGAAGAAAGAGATTTAATTAAAGGCGAGTTCAATAATTATGGACTAGAATCAAGATTAATTCATAATTATTCATTTTTAAATATGAATACGACATCTCTTGTTGGTGTTAAATATTACAAAGCACACAATAGAAATCAACAAGGGCCAGGATCTAACGGTTTTGGACCTAATTTCAACTTTCAAATTAATGAATTTTTTGATTATCCAGCACAATCTAATTATACATATCCTAATTTAAATACTGCAATTTTTGGTGAGCAGTTAATGTATATTAGTGATAAGCTATCTGTAACACCTGGTTTTAGATTTGAATATATTAAAACTGAAAGTCTAGGTTATGTTAAAAGAATTAATCTTGACCAAGCTGGAAATGTTATTTTAAACCAAACTGAATATTATGATGACCTACGTGAAAGGTCATTTTTACTGTTAGGTTTAGGAGCCAGCTACAAACCTAACTCGTTTGTTGAGTTTTACGGAAATATTTCTCAAAACTACCGTTCGGTAACTTTTGCTGATATAAGTATTATTAATCCTGCTTTTGTGATTAATCCTGACATCTCAGATGAAAGGGGTTATACAATGGATATTGGTGCTAGAGGTAAAATCAAAAATTTAATATCTTATGATTTAAGTTTATTTTCACTTCTATATGACGACAGAATAGGATTTCTACAAAAATTATTTCCAGATGGTAATGTTCGATCGGAGAGGGGTAATATTGGAAGAGCAAGGATTTTTGGATTTGAAAGTCTTGTAGATTTTAATGTTTTTAAAATTTTAGACATAGATTCTGAAATTAATGCTAATTTATTTTTTAATACATCTTTAATTGATTCTAAATACACTCAGAGTGATGCGAACGGAATTGAAGGTAATCGAGTTGAATTTGTACCTAGATTTAATTTCAAGTCAGGATTTAAGTTATCATACAAGAAAATAATATTTAATCTATTATATTCATATATCTCAGACCAATTTACTGATGCTACTAATGCAGAGTTAGGAAATTTGAGTGGAGTAATTGGATTAATTCCTGAATATGATATTTTAGACTTTGGTTGTTCATATGATATGGATTCAATTATTTTAGAAGCAGGAGTTAATAATATTTTTGACAATGCATACTTTACAAGGCGTGCTACCGGTTATCCTGGACCTGGAATAATTCCTTCTCCACCAAGAAATTTTTATCTGACCATGCAATACAATTTTTAATAGATGTTTATTAAAAGATTTTTTTTATTATATCTACTATTTAATTTAAAATTTGTTTTTTCACAAAGCCCTGTAGTTAAAGCTCATGACTCAATTAAAACAAGTGAACTAGATGAAATTATTATTTCAGCTACTAGGACAAAAAGAAAATTAATTTCTTTACCCTTACCAGCTAGTGTAATTTCAGGAAAAGAAATTAGTTCTATAAATTCAGTTAGGTTGAATAGTATAATTGAGGAACAGACGGGTTTGATTACTGTTCCAGACTATGGAGGAGTTGAGGGCATCCAAATCCAAGGGTTGGATAGTCAGTATAGCTTAATTCTTATTGACGGATTTCCATTGATTGGTCGCTCAGCAGGAACTTTAGATTTGTCTAGAGTTACAGTTGGTAATATAAAGCAAATTGAAATAGTGAAAGGCCCATCATCAAGTTTATATGGGAATGAGGCATTAGCGGGAACAGTAAACATAATTACTGAAGAACCAAAGAATGGATTTAATTTTTATACACAGGCTAATTACCGAATAGGTGCTTTTAATTCAAATGATATAAGTTCAAATTTAAATTTTAAAAACAATAAATTAGGATTTAATGTATTTTTAAATAGGTTCAGTAACGATGGATATGATCTTGATAAAAATGATAATTTAAATACTGTTGACCCTTATAAAAATTATACTTTGAGCACAAAGCTTAGTTATAATTTTTTTGAAAATTTAAAGTTTAATATTTCTACAAGATTTTTTCAACAAGATCAAAGAATCAAATTAGATGAAAACATTTTTGGAAATAATGAGATTAAAGAATTTAATATTAACTCACGGATTGAGTTTAAAATAAATAAAAAATGGAATAATGAATTTGAATTTTATATAACAAACTATAATGTAGATGAATTCTCATCAGATAATTTTTACACCAATTTATCATCAAGAGATTTCGATCAAAAATTTACAAGACCTGAGCTCAGGTCAACTTATAAAATAGACTCTAAAAATTACATAACTGCTGGTTTTGGTATTCAAATGGAAAGATTAAAAAGATCAGATTTTTATAAAAACCCTAAATTTAATTCATCATACTTTTATAGTCAGTACGAATACAACCCAAATAAAAAAACTAGTACAATATTTGGTCTTCGTTTTGACGATCACAATGAGTATTCGTCTCAGCTAAGTCCTAAAATTGCTTCAAGAACTAAAATAAATAAAAATCTTACTATCAAAGGTTCAATTGGTTACGGATTTAAAACTCCTGATTTTAGACAGTTATACTTTGATTTCACAAATACAACTGTTGGATACACAGTTTTAGGTTACAATGCAGTTGCAACTTTGATACCTCAGTTAGAATCTGATGGAGAATTACTGAATATTTTAGTGCCAATATCCTCATTTGATTCAGAGTTAAAACCTGAAAGTTCTATTGGATATAATTTTGGAATTGATTTAAATTTAAATCCTAAACTTAAAATTAATTTAAACCTTTTTAGAAATGAAATTGATAATTTAATTGATACAAGAGTAATTGCTAAAAAGATAAATGGTCAAAATGTTTTTAGTTACTATAATGTAAAAGAAATATACACACAGGGTGTAGAGTTTAATTCAAACTATGGGATTGAAAACGTTAATTTATTTCTTGGTTATCAACTGTTATATGCTAAAGATAAAGGAGCTGAAAAGGCTTTTAAAAATGGTGAAGTATTTACTAGGTTAACTCCTACAACCCCTTTATTTGCATTATCTGAAAAAGATTATTTTGGTCTATTTAATAGGTCTAGACACGTATTTAATTTTAAAATTTTTTATACTATTCCTAAATGGAATTTAGACACAAATTTCAGAGTTGTATATAGAAGTAAATTTGGTCTTTATGACAGCAATGGTAATGGTTATCTAGATACTTACGATGAGTTTGTGAATGGATATTCCATATTAGATTTTGCAATTAATAAAATTTTTTTAGAATCTTTTAGGATTGGACTTGGTTTAGACAATTTATTAGACTTTAAAGATTCTGCCAATTTAGGTAATATTGCTGGTAGGATATCATACTGTTCAATAAACTATAACTTTTAAATTATAACTATGACAAGATCAATATTTTTTTATGCAACTCAATCATTAATAATTAGTATGGT
>Ga0160423_10005154_pt1 | contig 10669 bp, 9 predicted proteins | sample CRUFie14St8metaG_FD_108191 | JGI IMG/M metagenome (GOLD analysis project Ga0160423, IMG submission 108191) | Marine microbial communities from the Costa Rica Dome - CRUD Field 142mm St8 metaG | ecosystem: Environmental > Aquatic > Marine > Oceanic > Photic zone | place: Costa Rica: the Eastern... | reverse complement strand
CCCAGCTGCGAACACTAAACCTTATAAACACTACATTTATTGCCTTATATATACATATAGGGGAAAAGTTTTAAAAAAGTCGAAACGCTGACACTAAACCTAATGTTTATGGGGTTTGATGTTCTGTGCCATCGCCAGCCCTGATGGACACAAACCTCCCTTAAATAAGACTGTAAGAGTTTTTGTAAAATTTGGGGATTTTTTAATATTTTTTATTTACTAGCAATTTTGGGTATGGGTCTCGGTCTCGGCAAAAAAAGTTAAATTTTTTTATGGGTATAGAAGTATATTCTAATTCCCATATAGAAGTAAATACGCATTCCCATATGGACATATACCTTTAGACAATACAAAGGCTATAGCGGATTTCCATAGAGATATGCCAAAAATAAGGTCAAATTTGATTTTCTGTATATAAGTCTCCGGTCTCCCCAACACTACCCGATTACCTACGTATGAGTAACCGGCAGTGCTCCTAATCTATGTGTAGTTGTGTTACTTACGAGCGACTATTACTAGTCGCCCATAAGATATGCCACACCAATGGCGACTAGAAAAGCCGCAGGAGCACTTATCAGCTGACCAATAAGGTAGCATGTAAAGCATTCCCTAGCTACATCGAGACCTGGAAAGAACCACCAAGGTGTCGATGCTAGTGCTGTAGAAACAGCGGTTATTCTATTCATTAGATACCTCCTCTGTGTTTGAGTTATTATCTTCTGTATCAGTGACTTCCCAATCTCTTGATTGGAAACGCTCATTGACTTCTTTGAGACCATCAAAGACATGTTCGGAAAAGCTTAGGGTAGAACCATTGGCTCGTTTCCATCGCTTCCTTACAAATCTTGCCAAGTCTTCATTGTATCCTTTAGCATTAGGATTCAATATGTAACCCATAAACATATCAGCATTTTGCAGGAATTGCATAGCTTGAGAATATTTCTCATCTTCTACAAAGTCCATAAGCAAATGAACATATCGCCATGTCATATCGACAAAGGCAAAGTTCTTGATAAGCCTATGTGGTTTCTGTTGTGCTTTGAACAGGCGCAACTCAATGGTGTTACCATGACCATTGAAGTTAACTTGATTACCTCTACCTTGGTAATTTCTTCTGTTCTGTACTGCATCCAACAGTTCCTCAACACGTTGTCTGCTGTTTAGTCCAGCCCAACGTCCTGGTTCACGTTGACCAATGATGCTTAGGAATGACTTACCATTTGTAGGATGGTTTGTATGTCCCAATGTTTCCATGAGTATCATCCACATGTATAACTCAACATCATTGAATGCAGCTTTAGGTAAGTGAATATGCAAACCAGCAGTCGTGGTATTGTAACCATCGAAGTGCTGATAACCAATATCTTCCCAAGCTGATGCAGCGTACTTAGTGAAAGCAGTTCTTGTCATTGGTTGTAGATTGAACTCTACACCATTAGTCAAAGAACCATCACCCTTAGCACATATTGCATTTGTGTAATGGAAGTAATCATTGTTTTGCTTCATAGCAAAATTCTTCATACCAACCTGTACACGTTTGTTAATGAGTTTCATTACATCAGCAACTGGTTCGTAATCTCTGTAGAAGAGATAACGACCAGAGTCTCTTTCACAATTACCATCAGTACAGTTACCGTGGTCATCCATATAACATTCGTCACATGAATATTCACAAATACATCTTGTATTGCGATATTGTTCAGGTAGCTCTAGCTCCAGCTCCATACCCATAGGAATACCTTTAGCCCAGTATCTTTTCTGAATCTTCTTAAGAGATTCCATAGTACTGAACCTACCACGATTTCTACCAGCAGGTGCGCCAATAGAATTAGGATAGATATTCCATATTGTACCAAGACCCCCGTAATGTACGGGAGCCTCAGCAGGTGTTGTATGTAATGCGTGTCTAATAGACTGTGTGTCTCTAGGCATAATTACCTTTCATCGTTTGTGTATGTTGTCCCATCAAGCGTAATGCTTGCTGAGCCGAAGTTAAATGATGTGTTTCTAAACACATACTCAACCTCAGGTGTTTCTACTTGTTCCTCTTGAACAGGTATATCCCAATAACCAATATCAGCAAGTTCAATGTCGGAAGAAGTTTCTTCTTCACCATCATCAAACAAGAACTCATACAAGTTTGGATAATTGTTTTGTCTATCAAGTACAAAGTTGTACAATCTAAACTCAATGTCGTTAGCATAAGGAACTTCCTCATGATGAACACCGTCAATCTTGAACTTAGTTGATTGATTACCATACTGTGTGGCAACCTCAATCAAGTCAGATTGTGGCATGTCATTGTCATGATTCCAACCAGATGTAGATTCTGCATCACGTCTGGTCATTGTATACAGAGCATCAAGGAACTCTAGGTTCTTAAGAACTCTAGAACCTTTCGCATTAGACTTGAAGTATCTAAGCTCTACAGTATCTTCATGCTGTAGGTTGATAGCTTTGTACTTGTCATTGTCTGCACGAGTTCGATTCTTAGCAACCTCTGCTACGACGTTGTAAGTATCTCTGTATTGCAACAAGTCCCATCTTGCATACGTTGAATCATTACGTTGTGCTATCTTACCAAGCAGTCCGTTCTGATTTAGTTGTAATGCATTGAGTGCTGACAACATTGTGTAAGCATGTGATAGGTCCATAGAAGCCCATGGGAAATGGATATGAATACCAACATCCTCAAGACCAAAAGCCTTGTAGTTGGATTCAACCAATTTCCAGAACTTGTCAGGAACTGCATGCCATGCTTTCAATGTCATTGGTTGTGAAATGTACTCTACACCAGAGTCACTAGGTAAAGAACCGTCACGCTTAGCATACAACAGTTGTCTGTTGTTACCACTTTCGTGAACCATATCTTTTAGATTCTCTGGGTGAAACACCTCAATTGTTCTTTCGAACAACTCTAGATAACCAACATCACTTAGTAGTCTTGTATCACGTGCAACGAGCTCAAGCTCGAGACCCATGTGAAGACCAGTTTCATAATGCCAGCTAGGGTGTGTAGGATGTGTTTGGTCTTGACCAACACAATGTGTACATCCGCAACGATGACCCATCGGTACATTAGTATGTTGTATATCAACTGAATAGTTGAAGTACTCACCATCTCTGTAGTCGACATAGTAAAAGTCAGGAGCAAAACGATACTCGTTCTTAGTAACGTTAAGCTCAAAGCCAATACCATCTGGCTGACGCCAGTTGTCATTTGCTCTTCTTGTAGAGGATGGTGAATTACGACTTGTAAAATACCATACTCTACTATCGTATTGAACATCAACACGAAGACTGACAATAACATCTGCTATTGGATTATCAGATGCATAGACATATACGTTAGGAAGGTGTGCACCAATCTTACGCATAAAGTCTGTACCGCTAAGTCCAACAGGATATTCATCATTAGGCATAACAACAACTGAATCACTGTTGTTCTCTGCAATCTCACTGTCACCTGTAATGTAGTAATGTTCTTTGACATCAGAAATAACTTCATTCTTGATGTCAGCTTGTACATGCTTGAATGATTTGTACATCCATGTCATGTACTTACGAACATCGACAGGAAGAGCTTCACACTCTTGCCATGCTTGTCCGTCATTGAACATAACCTCATCTTGATACTCAGGGTCATCAATTACCTTGAACAGATAATCTCTTGAACCTCGAGCAGTAGGGACACTGTCACCATGAATCATGTTTACATAGTAATCATCTGCCATACCGTTGTACGCATCGATGTTGCCTTGAGTAGCAACTGATGGAGCAACAACAAAGCATTTGTCACTTGTGTTGTAAGAGATTGCGTGTATTGCAGTACACTCGAAACATATACGGCTTCTGTTACCATTACCATATGTGTTAATCTCTCTATACCATGTCATGTAATGTGAAGAATGCATACGTCTACACATATTGCATTCTCTATGTTGTCTACCCCAGCGACCATCTCTTTGAAGCCACTTGTCAGTAGCAGAATCAAACCACCACATATGTCCAAACAAATCATTGTAATAATAATTACTATGACTAGTTGCTTGGAACAATCTCAAGGAATCATTACCCCATAGGTAATTCTTCTCTAGGAATTGTTGTGGGTTTGCTTCTTCATCCAAGTAAGCAATGTACATATCGCTAGGCAATGGAATCACCAAATATCTCATTGGCATTGTAGACCAGAACTTAGCTGCTTTCGTAGCCATAAAGACTCTATGCTTTACATAATGCATAGAGTCAATATCTAGTTCTACACCAGTAGGATATTCGTGAACACCTACTCTGAATGTTCTATCCAGAATATTTACAATTGGATGAGCCGAGTCTTGACGATAACCATTCGTCCTTACTTGACTCGGGCTCAACTCATGATGTTCTGTGAACTCCACTTCATCACACCAATCTTGCCACAATAAGTACGGGTGATGATTACGTGCGATACTCTGTGCAGATGTATCGTAGTTATCAAGCACAAGTCTATGGAACAACTCTGTAACTCTCTTCATAAGATGAACAAAGTTATTCTCATCTTCATTGAAGATTGACATCCAATCGCCATGAGAATGTAAGTCAACAATGATTGACTTATCATACTGCATGTCAGTTAGATGGTTATCCCACGTGTACTCTTCAGAATCATGACCGTGATTACTAAGCCAGTTTCTGAACTCATACGGCATATGAGCCGCTGAGAATGTGGAGTGATTGTGTAACTCATTATCGTCTTCACGATAAAGTAGGTTGTAAATGTTTTTAGTCTTTACAATCCCATACTTTAGTTGAGTTTCAACATCCGTAATGAATTCATTAGGATTCATGTCTCTCCTTTTGTAGTTGTGTATATTTGTTAGTCAAACAGTCTTGTTTGACCAGTGTCATCAGGTGTTACCTCATGACCCACTACTTTCTCTATGTAGTGGTTTTCAATAGCGCGTCTTTCCATCTCATCAAAGAACGCATCATCGTTCGCATAATAAGATTCGCTATCCATTGTGTAATCGTAAAAGACACATTCTTCATGACATGTTCTTGCGAACTTATCATCTTTGTCTAGTTGATTACCACAGTCTGGACAGATAGGAACGCCATCAATATCAAACTCAAAGTACATACCTTCGGCTGCATCTTCAAGTGTTTGATATCCTGATACGGTTAACAGATTGTCTATCTGTTCGATAAACTCTGAATCGTTCAGGAGATGTGGTTCATACAATCCTGCATCAATAGCTTGTCTCTCAACTGTTGAAATTACTTCAACACTTGGGTCTCGCTGTGCAATCTCGTTAAGTATCTTGTCATCAGCTTTCGTAGTGAAATCACTTCGATAGTTGCTGTAAGATACTCGACAATGGTTTTGGTTAGAATACCAAACGCCGTTGTCATATGTACCACGACCAGCATTGACAATGTATGTTTGTCTTTTCATTGCAGGGTTTGCATTGAGTACAACAAACTTGTTGCCATAGCCAATCAACTCTTCGACCATCTCAATTGTGCCAGGCACATCAAGAGCTCGTATATCAAAGTTACTCCAAAAGAGTTCATTGAATCTACGAGTGTCACTGAGTTGTATGCCATCGGAATCTACATCCTTGACAGTGGTTTGAAACACTGTAGGTAAGATACCGTTGTGTGCAAATACCATATCGTCACACACTTTGTTGTCTTGCTTGATTGAGAATGGGTGAGTATTCTCAATACAGACATCACCATGTGTTTTGATACGCATGTGCATCAAGATGTCATTGCCACCATGTGACTTGACAACACTCTTGAATTTCTTCAAGAATGATTTGAGTTTCATAGTCTTGTAGACTACTACTTTCTCATTCTCGATGTAGGCGATACCGCCACCATCAGAGTTTGTGTCCCACATATCTCTGAGAGTTTTCTCATCGATTGTAGAACCAGCAGGTATAGATGCTATTACGCACATATTTCTCCTCTGTAGTTGTGTTTATTTAATTTACAGATGTGTTCCAGTAAATGGAAACTCAGCTGCATAATTTATATATTCGTTTCGAACATATAAGTAACCGTGCATACTCATGTCGGTTAAGATATACCAAGCATAAACAAGCCTGTCTATCTCACGAAGTCCAGTAAAGTTACTGTTCTTCCTCAATAAACTTGCTGTTTCTAGCAAGATATTAATTGCACCAGCTTTGCCTTTGCCCATGAAAGCGTCTGCTTCACAAACATCTGCAGTTATGATGCATGCAATGTCCCCTGCATCGGGGACATGCGTTCTTATATAATTAGCTTGAACTGGGTTCAAGTGATTATATCCATGATTATCTTTGTTAAGATAAGCCATGACTTTAGTTAGTGTATTTATTTTTATCATTGTTTCCTCTGATAGTTGTGTTTATTTAATTTCTACCAATAGCGTCTGCCATTGCTAGTGGGTCAAGAAGAGCAGACCTCTCGGTCTCACGTTGCTTCTCTCTCTCCATTTTTCTTCTGTCAGCTTCAAGACTTACATAATAACTCTGTAGTCCTTTAGCTCGTCGATACTTAGAAGTTTTAGTCCTAACTGGGCGGTCTTTAAACTTTCCAATTAGCTCTTCAACATCCTCAGTACCAACATGTTGTTGTTCAGATAACCAAACAACATCAGTCGAACTTAGCGATTTAGCCATAGTTTTTCCTTATTATTTTGTGTATATAAATTACTTAAGTGTCTTAAGCAATTCGAAAGGAGACTTGTCCTTGTAACCCTTAGAAGTTGAAGACCAATTCTTCTTCTTCGTATCTTGGGCTTTGAATGCAATTTCATAATTCTTTATAATCATGTCATCATATTCTTTTCTCAAGGTATCAAAGTCACCTTCTGCATATGCTTTACGTAGCTTTGCAGTACGCATAAGCTTGTAAACAGCTAGCTCTTCTGGATACTTCTCAGCTAAGTAAGTAAATACCCAGTTGCTAGTTTTCTTTATCAAGCTACAAGATGTGTTATCAGTTTGATTACATTTCTCTGAATGTACTTCTTCACCTTTAACAGTCTCATATATGCAATCTGCATTGACTTTGTAATATGCTTGAACTGAGTTCAACCAGTCATACCAAAAGCCAGGTACTGCACACGTATCGCAAGTGCAAGATTGTGGATGGATTCTGTAGTTCTTATCAAGTACTACTTGTCCATCTTTTGTCTGAAGACCAGCACGACTCTGAATGATTTCTCTATCAGATGATGTCATGCTATTTCTTTTAAAGGAGTTAGTTCCTTTATTTTTCTTCATGATATTCTCCTATAGTTTGTATATATAGAATAGGAGTCTCCGTCTCAGAGACTCCCAATAGTTTCTATTAGCTGTGTTAGCTTAAAGTATATTCTGCGTAATCTAACGCAGTTTCTACTTCATCAACCTTAGCTAGCAATTCAGCATACTCATCGATAATAGATGCTCTGAACTTCATGAACTTAGGTGCTTCTATCTTCTCATCAGAGAAAATGTTATGCACTTTAACGTCCACTAGAACATCATCATATCTTTCTTGAATGTCAGCATTAATCTGAATCCAAGCTGCAGCCAACTCATCTCTAAGTCGTTGCACGAATCTGCTTTCACCATCACCAAACATTTGTGATTTCTGATTTAGAGATGACAACATTCTGTCTTGTGATTTTGCAATTGCATCTTCACAATATGAATCGTTGAATCCCATAACAGTAAATGCACAGCTTGTGCATTGTCCTGTACCTTCAATGAAAGGTTCAGCTTCACCAAATGTAGTTCTGGTTTGCCAGCAAGGTAATACTCCATTGATTTCTGAAGCACGCATGATAGAAGTTCTACGAACACCATCAACATAACGATTTATTCTCGCTATCTCTCTGATGTCGTTACGACTTCTACGTTCTTCAGATGGAGTAGGTTGATTACCAATGTAAGGTCTTTTCATTATGCCTTCATAATTCAAAGCGCCTTTCACAGGTGCTACATCCCACTTAGGTGCTTTACCAACAACTCCAATGAGTTCTTGTTCTTCCAACCATAGTGAGTGAATCACCTTAGTGTTAGCCTCGAATGATTGCGGATAATAGCTGTTGTTACTTAGAGACAACTTAGTGACATCAGTATCTACGATACCTTTGTCATTGTAAGTTACCTTACCTGAGTACACAAGGCTACTAACTGCATCATCAAGATACACTGTGTGAGTAATCACGCCATTGTTCACTTCACTCTTTGGTTTACGCTTTTGCGCATACTTACTTGAGTTAGCAACGTTGTACTTTGACTTAGCGTCAACATCAACATTACTGTGAGCTCTGGCGATTTCCAATGCTGCTTCAAGACTTAGTGTCTCTCCACTCATTAGTTACCTCCTTATGAATACCTAGTTACTCTTTATTCACTAGGCTTACGTTTGGTAGTTGATTTGGAGTGATAGTGTGGATGTCGCCAGCATAACTTACTGTCCACTTCTCTCAACTGCCACTTCAGACTACAGAAATGGGGGAGGCGACATCTCCCCCAATCTGTTATCTATTTAGTGGTATTTCCATAAGTGATATGGTCTTACACCCATTTGCTCACGGCGCTCAAAGTTTTCTTTGAGATATCGTTTTCTAGAACGATATGTCAATCTAACAATAGATGCACCCATAGCGATACCTTTTTTGAAATGCTTAAAGTCTTTAAGCACATCAATAATGTATTGAGTATCTACCCATTTCAAGTATCTCATGGTCCTCCTTTCCTATAGTCTCAAGTGGCAGTGCAGGTAAACGTAACGCCTACCTGCCTGCCCACAACTACACAAACTAATTAGGAACACTACCGGTTACTCATGCCCATACCCATAATGAGTAGGTTGTCACGCACAAATAACCGGGTGGACACACGGCAGTAGTTTCAGCACCTGTCACATACCTATACACTGAGCATTTTCGAATGCCTCTCGTTGTGTCCGTTCCCATCACGCTTCGCAGTATCTCATGCTTCACGGGTATACACTTGATACGGTGGTATACCTTTTTACCGTGTCACTTAAACAAAACGCATCACATTTCTATCATGCACTTTATTTAATTGACTTGAGCTTTTGTATTGCCAATTTCACCCGAAAAAAAAATTGTTAGTTCTCCGGTCAGGAGTTGGTACTCCTCGAAAGAATACTCAATAAAGAAAGGCGAGCAGTTTAACGTCATACTCAGGACGGCGTTTATAGGGGTGAAGTAAGCACCCGACTTCCCAATAACGTTTGGCTTACGACTGGTTGAGTGATAAAGAGTTCCAGCATCTTCAGACAGTGTGGCTCACTACTCCTCTTCGTTGAGAGAACCGTAGAGTGACTCAGCAGTATTGAGTTCTTGGTTCATCTCTTCTATGGAGTAATGCTTCCAGTCAATATGACGTGGTCTAACACCTACAACATCTTTGTAGAAATCTGAGAATCTACCATAATGTTCCATGCGCCAGAACTCGTCTACTGACTGGACATCCATCAAGCGAATGTCCTCAAGAATGTCAGAAACATTAGAATACCATCCATGTTCCTTCCACAATTTAGGCCTCGCTATCAGGACCCAAAGAGCAATAAAATACTCTTTGAGCATAGCCATAACTATCACCTCCTTTCGGTTCGTATAGTCGGACTGATAAATATGATAAAGCCCACCATATAGATGGGCTCTACATACCTACCTGAACATGAGCTTGCCAAGGGAGTTAGCAAGCTTCATGCTGGTAAGAGTGAACAATGCCACATAGAACCAAGTCATGACATCACCATTAATTAGTCCGTATGCAGTTTGTTCCACGAGTATTCTCATGAACTCTTTCATTATGTCCACCTCCTTTCAGCTAGTGTTCCTTTAGTATTTCCATCAGTAGTAGAAAGCTTGATGTACTCAATCCCTCCATACTGATTACCTCTAGCAACATAAGACTTGTATGTCTTACCTGCATCGAAGCGATTGGCAAAGGTCATTGGAATGTGTTCACTCCAAAGCGCTTTCCCTTTTATTTCGACGATATATTCAATCATATCGTTCCCCTTTCTTTCACCTAATCTTGCGGTGAAACTTGTTAATATATAATTCAATTAACTGTGATACGCAGTTCCTGTTTTATGGTAGTTGATTGTCAATGAAGTCTTGTAAGAACTCATCTGTTAAGTGTCTTGTGTGTATATCCTTTTGTATAGGATTGAACACTTTGATTGACTTAATCTTGATACCAACTCTCTCACACATAATTGCATATATGTAAAGTTGATTGAGTTGGACTTGTTGTTCATACTCACTTGTTCCATTGTAATTCTTAAAGTCATAAAGACTATAAGTATTATCTTGGTTTCTGTGTAATACGTCAATAGTTCCTGAATATACTTTGTCTTTGATATTCACTTGATTGACTTTGACTTCATATCTTTGGTTATCACTATCTAAGCAATTATCCATTAACCATTTACAAGCATCTAAGCCGACTTTGTAATTCAATTCTTTATGATTTGTTAAGCTAGTATCTTTTAACTCATCATTGTTGAATTTAGTTAATGGTTTATTGTTGTATCTTTTAGCGTGTGATAGCTGACTTATACTTCTTGATAATTCACTATCACGATAACCAATATTCTTGACTACTAATTCATAAGTGTTTAGTAAGTCATTACCATTTTTGATACTGTATTCAATAGCACTATG
>Ga0160423_10005152_pt1 | contig 10672 bp, 8 predicted proteins | sample CRUFie14St8metaG_FD_108191 | JGI IMG/M metagenome (GOLD analysis project Ga0160423, IMG submission 108191) | Marine microbial communities from the Costa Rica Dome - CRUD Field 142mm St8 metaG | ecosystem: Environmental > Aquatic > Marine > Oceanic > Photic zone | place: Costa Rica: the Eastern... | reverse complement strand
TAAAAGGTGTTTCAGTTAAAAAGGCACTGGCTACACTGACAGCAATGTCGGTAAGCTCATTATGGTTGCTACTTGCATCAACTCCTAATGAACGTATTGCTTTAGTATAAAACATTGTTTTACTTTCTACAGTATCAAATCTACACTCTATTGCATTTCATCTAAAGTAAACGGCTCAGACTGTAGAAAGCTAATCACGCCTGTAGGAAAGGGCATGTTTTCAAGTGTAGCACCCTGATCAAAGTACAGACGCGACGTGCAAAACAGTTGAACTTTTCGCCAGGTCGACCGCCACTGCTCCGTATCCATAAAACGCGGTCTTCCGGCAATCATGAAAAACACTTCCACCAGAAAAACCTTTGCACTTGCACTGCACGTTATATTGTCAACCATGTTCCTAATACAAATTAAACAATCATATGTAACAAAAAGACGGAAACAAATGTACCGTAAGTGTTCTCGAGAGCGTAGCACATGCTCGCCTTCACATGAACGGGTGATCGCACTTTGTAAATCTTCATACGTCCAGTCCAAAGTTGAGGTGCGGTAGGGAACAGACAGGCGAAAAATACACTCAACCGTGTTGTCGTGCATTTTCATTACGCCCGGACCGTTCAGTAGACCGTACGTAAACTTTCCAATAAGCTCAAATGCATCGGAAGGTGCGACAAGCTGCTCTCCATCTTCAGTTTGTAAACCTGCCGACCCTTCAAAAAACAAAGTACCGTGGCCGTGTGGTAGGTTTGTGTCCCAATTAAAGCAACCGGTGTAGCAAGAAATGCCCTTGATTTTTACAGTACCATCATTGAGCAGTGTCACAAAGCTGTCGGTGCGAGATACTTTAAACACTTGAAAGACGTGCACGCTTTGAACAAACTCCCAGCTTTTGAGCAACTCATCATCAGTCACACGAAGTATATAGTTGGACCACGTGGGATGTCCGCATGAACACTCGCAGTACAGATCTACAATGTCAAGCTTCTTCACGCGTTCAAACGCAAGAGCTGCATTTTCGTCAACGTCGGGCAAGTATCCACACATGAAGTGCAACTCTTCGTCAAGTGTTGTACTAAACTCAAAAAACCTCAACTTGTCCCGAAACTTAATCACACAACAAGTCAATTCCGCAAAAGCAGCACTCAGCACGTCGTTGTTCACGGAATTCACACACTCATACGTGATCTCCTCCTTGTTCATTTCGTCAAAACGACTGACCGGTAAATCAAACCACTCTGCCATGTGTTGCCGATACTCGGTTATGGACATGCGGCCACCCATAAAAGGCAACTCACGTTCACGAGTACCGTACACCAGGCCGTGATGCGGCTGCATGTCGTCTTTACTGGAGGTGGGTGGGTGCAAGCTTACCCGTGGGAAAGGGGAGTCAACACGCTTATTCCAAGCGTTGTGTATACTAAAGAGCGATTATCGCTCTTTCCGAAAAGCGCGACTTTAGGGGTCTCCTTATTATTTTTAAAGCAGAGAAGCAAACCACCGACAGGAACAGTGAATGACGATGGATGCAGATGCAAACGAAGACAATTTTAGTGGCAGTAGCATGAGTGATGATGATTTGCCACCATGTATTCATGGATTTAATTTGCACTCTTCTGAGTGTCCGTACACACTTGCACACAGTGGGTTAACGTGTAGCATGCCACACAAAGATCAACCAAAAGGAAAGTTTTTTAGGCAATGATTTTTTTCAATTGCAAGTGCAAAAACGTAAAAAGTTTAGTGTATTACTGTTGTAACAACGCTAAAAGCTTTTTTTCATCGAAACTAATCTGCATCCAAAAGGACGCGTGCTTTTCCGAATCAAGCCGGATTGTCACCAACCCGTCATCGACATGCACATCCGTGATGCACGCATCCTTTACAAACTCTCCCCCATCAGTCTGAAATCGACCTTTTACCACACTACCCAACAAGTTGTGTGCATGATCGCTGCTGTGTATTGAGTAAAATCCAAGCACATTATATATTACATTCCGCTGCTCACCTCTCCATTTGTTGTTTTTTGGTGCGGTTGTGTTTGCGACTTTATCAAAAAAAGAAGGACACCAACTGTATCAGAGCCGGAAGGAGTTTTATGAGCATTTAGGCACAAAACCAACACGTGCCCCAGCAAATGCTGCTACTGCTGCTGTTACAGGGAGCTGAAGCTGCAGGGAGCTGCTGCAAATGCTGGTTTGTACTTCCTCCTTTCAAGCAGCAAAGCCTCCTTTGCAAGTGGGGGGCTTTCTACACCGACTTGTTATCACATCATGTCATCTTTGTCTATAATGAAAATCAGAATTGGAGGGGGCGAGGTTGTGGGTGCCCCAAAAATGGAGACCCCTTTTTTCAGAAAAAAAACAGGCTGGAAACAGATGTCGCAATTTCATATGTTAGAAAACGGTAATTGTAATTATTACTCTTCTTTGTGTCATGCATAAGCTGTTGAGATGTTTTACTTATGTAAATAATATATTTATTTTCTTAATTTCTTTTCCATAACTAATAACCAACTAACTTTCTTCCCAACTCAGAGAGTTGAGGATAAGGCAGCGGCTTTACCGGCGGAATACTGGCACCGTAGGTACGCGGAAGTTTAGCAAACATACTCGGTGCGGCGGCGTAATGATTGGACATACGCCCCCGTTCAAACATGTCAATCCTTCGTCTAATACTTTTTGCAGAACTTGTTGAACGGGGCATCATACACACGTACACCACAAGTCGCCACGAAGCGTTTGCACGGCCCCGCACCGGATTGCAGCCACTGTGAATCGTTTTTGTATCCCACAATACAACGCTTCCGGCTGGAGCTTGTACACGAACTTGTTTACAGCCACGGTCTTCATACCATTCCCGAAGGCCTGGTACAGTTTTGAGCATTGTAAAATTCTTATCAGGCACCATGCTCAAAGGAACATCTTCAAAAAACTTGTGAGATCCAAGCAGGGCTGTAAGGGTTGCGTCTCCTTCATGCACGTCAATTAGGTTGACAAACCCCTGCACACACGGTCGTGGTTTATGATAAGAAGTGTCCGCATGTAACCATTCGCCACGCTGCCATCCAATTCCAATCACCTCCGGTGGAGGTAACATGCTAACGCCATCAAACGATGTGAGAAGCTCGGTAGTCGGTACACCATGCACGTCTGCAAAAACTTGAACGACGCGCGGGTCTTGTCGTATATTCCACACACTTTGAGACTGGCCCAAAGATGGTGGATACTGAAACAGCTGTGCATGAGAAGCAAACATTTTGCGTGCTGGAACACGCAGCTGCTCGTGCGTTCCAGCACGCATAAACGGTGTATCCCACTCTGAAGTAAGATGCTCAAAAGCAGCAAAGACATCGTTCTTGTATGTTTGTACCGATTGTTCATCCAAAACGTTTGGTACTACAGCTATACCGAACTGGTCCAGCGACTCTTGCATCGTCATTCCAACCGGCGGTGACCACATCATCATGTGTGCTTTTGCAGGGTGACTCCTCCGACGCACCGTCGCCCCTCCGATCAAGTTAGGAAAGGGTCCCCTTTTGTCGGACCACAATAAGGAGACCCCTGTTAAGAGAAAAATGAAGAAAGGAGGGGGGGGAGGGGTTGCGCGCTTGCTTATATTAATTCTGTTTACTAGATTAAACTAATAAAAGCTCAAACTCTGCTTTTCTAAACGGTACACGACATTCTGGACAACTTCCGTCCGGCAACTGAGGTGCACAGTCATCACATACGATGTGTCCACACTCAGCTACTACAGGTGTGACTTCATCTTTATCCGTAACTTTGCTGTTATAATCTCGCAAACAAATAGAACAAGACTCAGCCTTCAGTTTCTCCTGCATGTCTGGAGTCATCTGTAGAAGTGCTTCGCGTTCTTCTTTGGGTAGATGACTTAAAATTTCCATCAAATACGCCTTCTTCACAAATTCAGGTGCATCATCTGCCGGTGCAGGTCGCTTTGCACCACGGCGCACGGGCGCAGCTCCTCCACCAGCAGCGGGTGCAGCTCCTCCTCCGGCAGCAGGCGCTGCGCCCCTATCGTCAACGTTATGAATAGAAAACTTTCTAGCAAAACAGAGAAACGACGAAAAGTCGAGGTCTGGTGTTTTTTGACGAAACGATACAACAAAATTGTTAGTATCATATGCCGGTATCAGTTTTGCGTCGTACACTTCAGTTTGATTGTATGCCATCTGAAACTCAACCTCGCACATGAAAGTACCATCAAAATCCATTACAATGGTTCTTAGAAAATTGGACCCCTCCGGATGCTCTAGTAAAACAATCAGTTCCTCCTCTTTTAAGAAGCAAGCTGCTACAACATCTCTGCCATGTTGATACTCTATTGTTTCAGATAAATCTTGGTCAAAAATAACAGAGCCTTGGCCCATGCGGTTTTCTGTTGAAAAAGAAACAATTTCAATTGAACCGTTTTCTAAAACGCAAAAAATGCTATTGTGGTGCCTTGGACTGTATGTAATTGCCAAACCAGGAGCAGATAGCCGAAATTCATCAAGTTTGTTACCACTGTGATTATGAACCAGAATTAATTTGTTTTTGATAAGAATCGCGTGAAAGTTTATAACTACGGCTTCAGGCCAGCAGAACACGTCTGTAATAAGTGCAGATGGATCATCGGGATACAGCCATCCAGCATTATGCCTTTTTCTTACTTGTATGTTTGAGCTGTCTGGGGCAAGCTCCAAATCAAAATAGTCAATATAACCATCTTCATTTTGAGCCAGAAACCGTCTTAGGCCTGAGGTATGAAAAATTCTTTTAATTCGGGAGTCTCTGTGAGGGAAGCCTAAACCGTAAGATGCAACAGAGACTAAATCGTCGTTCTCGTTTGTGTCCAAAAACCCTATTCGACCTGTTAAAGTACCAACTAAAAAACCATCGTTCCAGACAGGCAAAAATGTACTCAAGTTGAACATACGAATGTCCCTTCCATCACGCAAATAAAAATTATCGTTTAGTTTGTAAAACTTTATACCACGTCCAGCCATTCCCTCTGGTGAGTTATGAGACATAAAATAGAAATTATTGGCAGATTCCGCATTATTATCACTCCATGCATGTTGCGGCTGCCAGTGTAGATATGTGCCAACTTTGCTGAAATCTTCGTCTCTCCTGATCTCAAAGGGCATGACGATGACCTGGCTAGCACTTGAGTGCATGGCTACAAATATACAGCAAAAACACTATTTTATTTCTAGTTCTGTGTTTCGTACTCTTCAAGATCTGTAGACACAAAAATGGTCACTACACTTTCCATGTTCAATCCGGTAAAGGCAATCTTGGGGTGCAGCAAGGCTTTTCCAGTTGACGCAAACTTCTTTTGCTTCAGCCACTCGTGCACGGCTGCTGCTGCATCCTCCACACCTAATTCCTTACACATGGATGTGATACTCCATGAACGGACACCATCTTCATCTTCATAGTCCTCCTCGCCGTCATCTTCATCGGGTTCATAATCATCTGGGTCCATTTGGCCAGTCATGGCAACCCAGTACTGCTTGTGTGCTTTGGGCACCGCCGCCTCCCTAAACGGAGTTTCGGCCCATTTAACGCTGTACACCCCCGGAGGTCTAAACGCCTCACCGCCATCTACAAACACAACGGTACTAAGGCCGGCTTTGATCCGATTTGTAAGCGACGTTTGTTCCTCACTATCACCACGCGCACGCTTCACGCCACCCTCCATTTACTCTTCTTGCTGGTGGGCGCCACGGGAGACGGGAGGGTGACAGGGGGTCTCCAGCGCAGAGGGAGCGAGCGATTAAGTGTCGCGAGAAGGGGGTCTCCTTGTGTGAGAAGACCATAAAGCAAGCAATCCACAAAGAGGTGTAAAAAGGGGTCTCGTTATCGTTGAACAAAAGGAGACCCCATTTCTGGGAAGTTGGAAGGGGTCTCCTTTTTTGGTTGAGGGAAACAGGTGTTGTGATTCCATATTGTAGAGAGTCGTAAGAGTGAATACGGTTCTTCTTTGTGTCGTGTAGGTGGATGAGCGATAATCGCTTTGTTTCTTTTGGGTAGGAAGCGGTTGGGGACGGGGCGTGCAGTGAGCGGTGCGTCAACCAAAAAGCGTGAGATGGCTCGATGGCGGTGTGGGTGCAAAGCTGTGTGTGTGCTGGAGCTCAAAAACGGACGTCCTTGCTTGTGCTTGTACGTGTTGAACAAAGATGATGAATCGCGGGTGCGTTTCAAGAGTGTAAAGCGTGTTCGAGACGGTAGCGGGGCTACAAGTATGCAGTGGTATGTGCAGCGTGTGGATGAGCCCGCTCCTCCTGAACACTTGGTGTTTGCGGCGTTGTGGGTTTGCGTGGAGACTGGATTTTCTTGTAAAATAACAAAAGTGCATTCGCGCATTACACGCGACAAGCAGAAGTGCAAAGCAGCGTTTGAACGGCTGTGGCGAAGCTCACCCAAAAGCCGCACAGCACCGATGCCACCGTTTGCAAAAACGTTTAAGCCGCTTAGTTTTATTTGGCGTCTAAACAAGATGTACGTATAGTAAATATTCAACTTTTTACTCAACAAAATTGTACAACCTGTACGGTTCTAGTGGTGCCATGTCTGTGTCAAGCAAGTCGTCCAAACGAACTTTAAACTCAAAATTGCTGAGCACGTTCACTTGTAAGCGCTTGCCCTTTCTAATTACATATGCTCCTGGTTTGCAAGCATATGCATCAGTATAAGTGGATTTAAGAATTAAAACATCTACAAGTGTAGGAGGTTCACCCTGTGGTGTCATACCAAAACACTCGCAAATAAACTTTTCAATGTGAAGTAGCAGTTGGCTACCAGGTACTTCAGATGCATCAGAAAAGACCACCTCATATTCCCAACGTTGTGGCAAGTGTACAGCATACTCGTTTTCATGAATTAACACTCTAAACACATACGGAATTTTTACGTTTTCCTTCAAATTACTTTGCAAATCTCCTAGCATTTCATAGTACAGAGTCATCTTGTCCTTTGGCGTTGTTACATTTTCTCTGAGACACGCGTCGGTCCATGACACTAACTTCATTTTGTCTTTGTATGCAGTAAGCCCTATCTCAAACGTTTTGAAGACACTCGAACTGGGCTCTGAAAAGTACGGTGGAAGCAATATTGGTGATTTACTTATATCATCTTCAAAAAAGCACGTTTCTTGCAATTTAAGTTCTTTTGTTCTATGTGCATCAATAACAAAGGAATCTTTGTTGACAAACCCTGCAAACCCGTTGAGTTTATTTTCTAGTGCAAAACATGTTATACCATAATCGTTGTCTTGATAATATTTAAATTCGCCCGCGCACATTAGATTATGTATTCTACAGAAGGTTTCTTTGTCTTGATCATGCCCTCCGGTGGCAAAATTAAAGCTGGTATCTAAGACACTCATATCTTCAGTCAATTCATAGACTAAAATGGCACCTGGACGATCGTTAAAGACTGCGTTTGATAAAATTTCTTGTTCCGTATTACTGACAAGTTTAGTATAGTATCCGCTACTTCCCCACGCGTTTTGTACACGGTAATAAAAATGTGTCTGTAGAGAGATCCATGGACTGAGCCCAAAGAAGGTGATTCCGTTATCCTTAGGTGTCTGTCCCTGTTCATAGAAAACATGATGTGTTGGGCTTGTTTCGTCCTGATTGGCCTGACATGTTGCAAGTGTACTGTGGTACAGCAGTGTTCCTTTTGGTAAAACTAGTGTTGGTAGAAATGTTTTTTGAAAACTTTTTCGCAACCGTGGAACACAAGCTACGTTTTCTTGCATGTCTTTACATTTTCCTTCCTTTAGGCTTACGTTAGCTTGACATACATTACAAATTCCGTATTCGTCACTCTGCTCTGTGCAACCTGTTTCAGTGCATGTATATTGCTGTACAAACTGTAGAAGATTCAACGTAGCTTTTGAAACTTCTAGACATATCTGTGTTGTCTGCAACCACACTACATCATTATGTTTTCGTAACATGCACCCCTGAACGGCGTGTATTGTGTTGTCTTTATCAAAACAGCAGTAGTCTGTGTTTTCTTGCCACACTTCTTTTGTGACTATGTAACTGTAGGTTTCATTTTCTGTAAACACAGCATATCGCACTGCATTAGACCGTTCAGTTTTGAAAAAGAAATTGTATGAGTTTTCTAAAGTATCCGGTTGTACTTTTTGAATAATACCAAACAACGGTAATTTATACAGTTTATGAACATAAGTTACGACATTAAAGTGCAAAAGAGTGTTGTCTGTAAACAGTATAAATACGTCATGACTACGGTTAGACCAAGAACTAAAAATTTCAGATGCATCAACATGTGAAACAGATTTGTTTTTTGATGGTTTGTCTGTATAAAAAATTAATTTAAATTGTAAGAAATCACGAGCTTTGCTGTGTAAAATGTAACACATGGCTATACTTGTATACAATTTGTACAGAATGGTTTGATTAGCTTCAAGCTTATAAGTTTTTTTATCATAATGCCATGTTTCTATTGAATAAGCGTACAACTGATACATTACGTTTGTTTTCCTTCCGCTTACAATAATTAAGGAATCCTGTAAATAAACAGAATATTCCTTAAAAGATTTACACACATCTTGAATTCTTTTAAAATATTGAATATTAGCGTATTCAAAATCGTTTGTAACGATGTCGACATACCCCCATGTCAATTTGTCACGCATGAAAACGCACATTGTGTCGGGATTTATTATACTTATTTGTTTGTTTTTATAGTAGTCGTCGTATACTGTTTCATCTGCTGGTTTTGGGTCAAAAAATTTTTCAACGTACAGTAACATTTCTTTGTAGGTTTTAAGCATCCCTGTTGTCATGCGGTAAATTATGACTGAATCTTTATTTGATGCCAAAAAAGAATGACCAACATCTAAACTGTAAACGGAAAACGTATATTGCAAATTGATTTCAACGCGCCGCCAAATACCATGTACTTGTTGAAAAAAGAAGCTTGTATCATGCTGTTGAAGTACAAATGAAGTGCTAGAAACACGAGTGACTTTATCAGTATCTGCGACATCACGAAAAATTATTAACGGAGAGCGTACAGAGTTGTTATTAAACCACCACAAGTAAGCATGTGATAAAGCAATAAAACTTGTTGATGTTAACGGAACAATGCCTATAACTTCATATTGTGCTTGACTTATGTGTTTAAATGAAGGTGATGTTGCTTCTGGTATTTCTATACCCCAATAAGACACTGTAAGATTGTCATTGGCTGTATCAATAATTCCAAAACGCTTGTTGTGTAAATAAAAAAACACAGTGCCATCATTCAAAGAAAACAGCTGAGTTACCCAACTGTCAAATTTAAGTTCGCATAGCGTCTGAAGTGTTTGTAAATTAATTACTTGTAAATTCCCCGATAAATTTTTGATTAGTAGTTTATTTGGATAAATAAAAGACCAGAATCGTTTTTTGACTGTGCTTATTATTTTATCACGAAAAATGATGTCGTATTGTCTTTCATATGGATGGTACTTTAAAAGAATTTGTTCAGTTGCGCTAATTGGAAGTACAGTAGAACCCCAAGACATTGTGTAAGATTGTACACTGTCTTTTTGCGGCAACCACTTATTGGCACTATCCAAGTTAAAAGTACACGTTGTAAATGTTTGCGTAGCATGGTTGGGATTTGTACGCTGTACAACTGTTATTGACTCTGGTGTATCGGGAAACGTGTAAAAAATAAAAGCATGATGATCATCTGTTTTAAAAGCGCTGTCTTGAAAAAAGTTTACAAATTTTCTTGTGAAGCGAAATTGGTCAAAGCTCATGCTCTTTGTACATTATGCAAATAGAATAAAAGTTTATTATAGTGTGCTTACACTAATAGCAAAACCTCTCTTGCCTTTTTTCTAGTTGTACTTAATTCCTCTCTCTGTCTCTTTTTACTTGTAAAATTATTAAAAATACAATTAAAGGCATTTGGCACACTTTGAAGGTAGGTTTCCGTATACGTTTCTTCTTTTTTGTCGACTTTTTCTCCTTTCGGGTTGATAAGATTTTCCACAGTAATTAATTGACGACCCGTTAAGCTGTTATACTGTAGTGAATTAACACTTTCAATAAGTACTATTAAACCATCGTAAAAAATCATGGGTAAAATACCACAACTGTTTATAGGTAAATCTGTAATAGTTTCTGTATACATGCTTATTTGCGACACAGCTACAGACTTCCAATTTCTCAACAATATTTGTGCAGGATGTTCATAAACAATTAGATTGCCAGTAATTAGTTTTGTTGTCAAGCTGCGACTTTTACAAATATTGAGTATAGCCTCACGCCAAACAGCATACGGCGTCTTGACAAATGTATCCAAAACGTAACTGTAGCTTTCTTGCTCTTTTAAATCCACAAAGTTGCCTTCTTCATATGAATAGCCTGCAATGGTGTGTTGCATGCTTGCGTTTTCATTTGGAATACTCTGTGCTGAAATGGTGCCTTTGTAAACAATAAAAGGCTTACCAGTTTCACACGCTGTAATAAGTGGTGCATACGGAAACTCGTATTTCCTATCTTTATGCTCAGAACATGCAAAACAAAAGCCAGAGTGATCCACCAATTTTGCAATTTCGGGATTATTATAACTTCTAAAAACGTCGACTGAACCATCATTAAATGATATGTAATACTTTGTTTTTTCATCAAATTCGT
>Ga0160423_10005151_pt1 | contig 10673 bp, 20 predicted proteins | sample CRUFie14St8metaG_FD_108191 | JGI IMG/M metagenome (GOLD analysis project Ga0160423, IMG submission 108191) | Marine microbial communities from the Costa Rica Dome - CRUD Field 142mm St8 metaG | ecosystem: Environmental > Aquatic > Marine > Oceanic > Photic zone | place: Costa Rica: the Eastern... | reverse complement strand
TAGTGCTATAAACGACTGCGCAGGATTTAACTTCTCCTCCGTGTCTATAGTTCTACCTAAAAGTCTGTCATACCATGCCATTTTTTATCCTCTGTTTATCTACCCATCGCTTTTGTTTTGCGGCAGTTGCGAGCTTTGGTCGTTTGCCGTAAATACTGTGTAGCCGCATATGATGGGATTTGCATAGTGTAGCAGCTTCATGATAAATTTCATTTATGTGTTCTGCAATAAAAGTTTCCCGAACATTCATTATTTCGTCGGCTGAATTTATTGTTATTTTATGTGCTTTTAACCAAGTTTCTAATAACTCAGTCATTCCAAAGAAGTGGTGAAACTCCAGTCTCTCTGTATCCCCACAGATGTAGCATTCAGTCTCTTTTTTATAACCTGATTTCGCTTTGTCTCTGACGTACTTGACTAAATCTCTTTTTAAATTCATAATTTCCTATTTATTAAAAATTATACCAAAAATTTACCTTGTTGTCAAGAATAATTTTTTGGTAGGTCTAATGGTTAAAAAGTACTCGCAGTTGTCTCAAAAGTATACAGCGCATATCTAAGCGCATCTGCCATGTGACTTGCCATATTATGCTTAGGGCGTTCTTTCATTAAGTTTGGATTATTGTCCCATTGATACTGGTCAACTGCTTCAAGGGTATGTCGGCATTTTTGATCTACTAGTAGTAAATCGTTGTCTATAATTCCTGCTACGTGTCCTATGCCATCTAACACCGATTTTTTGGCATTTATAGTAGAAATATCATAATTTTGTGCAAAGTCATAGCGAGTTTGTTGTGCCGCTGAATCTATATAAATCCAATCAATATCATATTTAGTGATTCTTTTTCTTATTTCAGCAGCATGCTGTTCAGTGGTTTTTTCAGCATCTAAGTATTCGTCTAGAAGATAGAATTTTTGTTCGTCCCAATGATATCCTATTACACATAAAGCTGTTGGATCTTTATATCCCACATCGAGACCCGCAAATACGTCCATTTTACTAGTATCTAACTGGGAAAGATCTTGGACACAAGTTTCAAAATTAAAGTTCCAAATCTGACCTTCATAAGTATTAAAATCAGCAAGGTACTCTTGAGCAAACTCTGCTGAAGACATTGCTTTCTTAGCTTCTGCTATATCTTCTTCTGATACTCTTGGATTCTCATGGTATGTGGCTCTAATTGCACACCAGTCTTTAAACTCATCACTATATCCTCTATGATAAAAGTCTGCAAACCAATTATTTCTACCTCGAGGAGTAGAAATAAATACTGCTTTACTTAGTTCTTTATCTAGGGTGGGACGTAAGGCTACATTGAAAGCGTCTTTACCGTCTGCCAATGCAGCCTCATCGAATATAATCAAGTCGTATGATCTACCAACGGTAGAATCTACCTGATTAACAGACCCCATTCTAATTGTAGAACCATTAGATAGTTCTATTACTTTGTCTTTTGCGTTATCTCTTACAACCTCTAGATCAAAGTGTTTAATTAGTTGTCTTTGTAAATCAAATGATATCTGAGATAAAGCATAGTTTGGTGACATTGTTAAAATGTGAGAGTTTGGCACGAGTGAAACTAGCTGTCCGATGACATTAGTTATATAAGTTTTTCCCTGCCGTCTAGAAAGAGCGGCACATACAAATCTATACTTTGGGTTGTTAATAGCATTGATTAATGCTACCTGAGCTGAGTTTGGTGTAGTACCTAAAAGGTTTAAGTATTCAGATATAGGCAACTTGATGAAACGTGAAGCTGCATCAAAGTCCATTATACTATCTCGTAGTATATCTTTCCTACTTATATCTAACATTAGTGTATTGTTATATTTTTATTTAAGTTATTTGATAAAATTGATTGAGGAAGTACTCCTTCCTCATTACATACAGTCAGCATATACAAGTACCCAAGACATATCTCTCTAAGTACTGAGTCATTTTGACTAATATCTCCCTGCTGAAGTTTGTTGTTTAGTCTGCTCAAAGTAGTAATACATAAAGCAGCAATTTCATCCAGCCATACACCATTCTCTATATTTGGTTCCATTAATTTTCTGTAACTACAGGCGCGCCTTTGACCTCGGCGTGTGCTGCAAAGATTTGATCATCAGGATTTTTTCTAATTATAGATACTTCTCCAGCTGCTAGTGTAAATGTTGCTAATGTTGTGTCAGCAGAGTTAGCAACAGTAACTAACCTATTGGTAGAACCATCATTTACTAGTCTGACGTCCATAGCATTTAGAAAAGTTGAGGCTGCCCCCACACTTGTTCCACAAGCTGCTTCAGATCCTAAAAATTTTAGTGACATTATTATCTCCTACGTAATTTTTTACGTCTTTGTAAGGACTTGCAGAAGTAGGCTCACAAAAAGCTACTGCTACTATTAGTAGTACTAAAGCTAAGTACCTTACCATTTTACTTTATTCGCCCAATATGCGGCAGACATCTTGCCTTTCGCAATATTTTTAGCGTGTCTTGCTTTGAAACTTCTACGTTTCATTTTCATTCTTCGAGACTCTCCAGCTTTAGGTTTACCCGCTGTCTTAGCTCCTTTCTGTCCAAAACGAATTGTTTTAATTTTACTACCAACTTTTGCCACAACTATATGTGACTTAGTTCTATGATTAGGCGTGCGTTTAGGTTTATTATATCCAGATACTCCAGCTCTTTTAAGTCGAGAATCTTTCTTTCTCCTAGCGCCTCTGCGTTTTGTTGTTCTTCTTCGCATTATCTTCTCCTGCGACGAACTGTTCTTTTTCGTCTGCCTCGCCTGGCAATAGTCTTCACATTAGTTGGTTTTCCGCCTACGCCCTGCTTTTTAGACCTTTTTCTTCGAATAGCTGATTTTATTTGAGCTTTTGTCATTGCTGCAGCTTTTGCTGCTGGAACACACTTGGGGTATCCTTTTCTGCTCTTTTTAGCTTTGCGTCTTCCACATTTATGATAACCGCCACCTTTTTTAGGTCTCCCAAGATCAACCCAACGCTCACCAAACCATTTACCTAATCCTCCTCTAGCCATTATCGTCCAACTTTTTTCATAGCAAGTCTATGAGCCTGAGTAAAAGTTTTACCTTTTCTCATTTGTGCTCTCATAAACTTCATGTGTCTTTTCGTGTGATGACGAGCATGTCTTCGAAGTGTATTTGTTTGTCTCTTGGTTAATTTTTTAGCCACGACGATATCTCCCACCAGCTTTCTTGTACTCTCGTACAAGATAAGCATTAGCGTATGCACTCGGATAAACAGCAAACTTTCTTTTGGTTTTTGCTTTTACTCTTGCATATAGCTTTTTATTAGTGGGTATATTTCGTTTTTTAGTTGAAGCCTTTTTTCTTCTACTAGTTCTTCTCTTTCTTCTAGCAGCCATGATGCTTCATCTTTTTTCGCTTTTTACCGCGCTTTTTCTTTTTACCTTTTTTAGGTTTTCCGTAATGATAAGGCATTATAGTTGCTCCTTAATTAACGTATAAACCCCCCAAATTAATGCAGGCCAAGCTAACATCTCAATAATAGGTGCACCCATTAAAATTAGTACACTACCACCAATAATTGTTATTCCGTCCCACGATGTTCTTTCGGCTAATCTAGCCATTACCCAGTCTTTGACTGCCATTATTTTGTCCATCATAATTTTTCTCCCACAAGTTCTTTGGGCATTTAGCCCTTGATGCTCTAACTTTAAGTGGCATAAAGCACTTGCAGACTTTACACACTTTAATCCTTCTGTCTAGATACTCACAACGCTCACATATTTGTAGTCTTTTTTTATGATTCGTCATCTTTTTTAGGTGATACAGTTACTTTTCTATAATAAACTACCACCTCTTTTAATTCATTTATGTATCTTTTTAACTCTTGCATATTATATGCCATTAATTCATAGTCTGGAACTGACATTGCAAAAAACACTATTTGACCTTGATCCTTTTCTATTCGTGCTAGAAATTCGTCAATATTTTTATCTGAAACTACATACCAATATGGTTCTTTTAGGTCTATCTCCCTGGGCATTATTGGTTGAATAATCTTTCTTTCGATAGATTTAGTTACAACTTTTACTTCTTGCTGTTTTTTAGGGAGCAGGCTGCAACTGGATATCATTATCGAGACTGTCAATATTCCGACTATCTTCTTCAATTCCATTAAACACCTCCTTTGTAGCTTTGTTTGCTCTTGGTTCAATTAGTCCAGGTTTTGCTCTGGCTAAGTTTGTGAGATTGTGTCTTTTAAAGATGTCTAGATATCGATTCATCTCACTCTGTATTTCTGCATTTCTGGCTTGCATTTCTTTTAGTCCTTCACCTTGAAGTTCTAAGTCACCCTGTAGTTGGGCGATAGCTGCGTCCTGCTCTGAATCTCTTAACACATAAGCAGCATTCTCAGCTTTTAAATTCTCATTTTCAATATAGATAAAGTAGCCTAAGCCACCCATAACTAGTATTATTCCTATAAGTAGTTGGTTCATTCCATATCTCTAATTTCTGGTGTGGGGTTATCTAAACACCATTCTAATATTTCAGGATCGCCATATTTCCAAATTTCACAATCCTTCATATCTATCTCTCTTTCACTAGGTGGAACACTTATTGTATAACCTAATGCAGCTAGTATAATATATAGTACTAAAACTGTTTTCATCTCGTTGTAATCCTATAGTTTAATCCATTAGGACTTTGTATTTCTACTTCATCTTTATCGTGAGTTATGAATTTTAAATGTTTTTCTTTTTTGATAAGAAACTTCTTTACAACATACTTTCTATCGTCTGCATCACCCCACTCTTTATTATAACTAACTTCAAGATCCCAACGAGGAGACCACCAATTAACTATATACAACCAAAAGGCTTTAATCTTCTTCTTTAGAAGCGCCATTGATTTTCTTTAAGCCTTTTTCAGCGTCTTTTTTAGTAGCGTAGCCACACTCACTACCTTTCCATTTAAACTTCCAAACGCTTCCTTCTTTCCAGATCTCTCCGTCTTTTGAGGGAGCTGATTTAGTAGCCTCAACTTTCATTTCTTTCGTGCTATATGTGTTTTTTTCAAACATTAATTTCTCCGTTATGCACTATTGTGCATCATTACCATTGTGATAACCACAGAAGCGCCGCCACAGATTACTGCACCTGCAATACCAATCAATATGTTTTCTATTCGCGTAAGGTGGGTTTCTTGCTCTTCCATGCGTTTAAATATGGTTTTCCATCTTTCCTCGCATTGAGCTTCATGAATAGCCAATCTCCGCTCTACCTGATCTATGTTTTCCTTCATTACTTTGCCCTGCAATTGATCTTTGAATTTTGAAATTCATTTATGATAGTATAACAAAATTAAAGATCCTTGTCAAGAACTATTTTCCTAAGGTCATTATTCTTTTGGTACACAATTAAGTTATTACGATATTTTTTAAACTTTGAATATTTTTGGAGAAAACTAAAATTCTGGTCATTCCGCTAACTTGGTAGTTATAAGTTTTTTACAAATAATAATATAAAAATTTTTTTATGATATACATATGTAGTACAAAAATTATTTATGGAGAATATATTTTTATTGGCTCTGACTTCCCTTTTACTAGGATATCTCCTATTTCTGTGAATTGATCAGGAAAAGGGCACTGCTCTACAGTACTACTTGATATTACTACAGGCCATTGTGCATAATCTCCTCTACCAGCTGTAGCTTCTAATCTCGCTGCTAAGTTAACAGCGTCTCCAATTACGGAATAATCGAATCGAGTTTCTGATCCCATGTTTCCTACGATACAAGTACCAGTATTCACACCTGTACCAACGTTGATAGGTGGTAGTTCCAGTCCTTGATCCTTGAATTGTTGATTCAATTCTACTGTTTTTGCTCTTATCTCGATAGCACTTTTGACTGCTAGCTCTGCGTGCTTTGGCTCAGCTAGTGGTGCATTCCAAAATGCCATAATACAGTCGCCCATATACTTATCAATCGTTCCACCATTGTTCAAAATTATCTTGGTCATACTGTCGAGGTATGTGTTTATTAGCTCTACTAACCCTTCTGGGTCGTCATTCTTTTTAAATGCCTCTGAAACTGGAGTAAATCCCATAATGTCAGTAAATAGAAAAGTCATTTCTCTTCTTTCACCGCCTAATTTAAGTAGAGACGGGTCTTTTTGTAGCATTTTTACCATGTCTGGCGATAAATAAGTACCGAACTGCTTTTTAACTTGTCTTCGTAGGAAAAATTGTTCTATAAATGCTCTAAATGTAACTATTGACCAGTATAAAAATGATACTATTGCTATTCCAGACATATCAAGTAGAAAACCTTGAAGAAAATTCCATACAGTTCCTACATATATTATGAAAAGAGAAACTACTAATGCTGGAAGTGAGTAATACACCCGCGTTGCGGTAAGCATTATAACTAGTAGTAAAACTAAAGCTACTCCTATCTCTGCAGTTTCAGCCCAGATAGGTTGTACTGGACTAGTACCATATATAAGATGATGTAATACATTTGCTTGAACTTCGTGTGGGTACATCATACCTTTTGCAGTAGGCACAGGATTTACAACACCCTCTGCAGTTACTCCAAATATAACAAAGTTTGCGCCTTGTATTGGATTTTCTAAGTATTCCTTCGCTGATTGTCTATAAAAGTTAACATTTGAAGTCATCCAAACGCGTGCATTTGCATCAGTCTGTATAGTTGGGTAGTTAGGTATTCGTAACCACTCCACTCCTGCTTCTTGAACTTTGATTTGATAACTTGGATCACCTACTCCAACTCTTAGCATTTCTAAAGAGAAAGATGGATATAACTTTTCTTGTGAACTAACGGCGAGAGGAACGCGTCTTACGACTCCGTCTAGTTCTGGAGCGCTTGTTATTAGTCCTACGCCTTTTGCGGATTCTGCTAGGGCGGGTGTTTGTCGTAAAATTCCTGGGTACTGATATAGCCATGGTATTGGTGATTCTCCTATTTGAGTAGTACCTACATGAGGCCCACCTTCTGTTGCTTGTACTGAAGCTGCATAAGCTAGTACTGTTGGTGTGTACTCCATAACATTCGATAATTCAATATCGTTTTGTTTATTTCTAATATCTGGATCAGGCATGAGTACTGTGATGCCTGGAATTGCATAAGTTTGTGAAATCAACTCTGCATATAAACTTCTTGGTAGTGGATAACCTTGATACTCTTTTACTATTTCCTCATCTAAATCTATAATTAATATATTATCGTTTTGAATCTCTTCTTGTGTTGACATTATCCAGTCAAAAGTTTTAAGTTCTAATACTTTGAAAGGATATGGATTCCAGATTAGCAAAGCCATGGAGGCTAATGCCAGGAGTGGGTTGATTAATTTTTTCATTGCATTAATGAGAACTTCTTTTGTATCCATTTAAATACATAGTATATGGAAAGACCATAGGTAGCAAGAACTGTCATTGATATTCCAACATAAAATAGTTCTGCAGGTGTTAAGAAAAGAACTTCCCATACAAAATTACTTGCAGCTTCTGCATCTCCCATAGGAGCAGTAGAAGGCATTCCGACTTCACTAATAATATCTATCTCATATTCAAGAAGAAAGTTTGACCACTCTTCTTCTGTAAAACATATATTTTCTTCAGGACATTCCATTTAGTTTCCTTGTGTTACCGAAATATTACAACCACCAGTAGTTATGCAATTTTGTGTTAAAGAGTATGATTGTGTAGTGTTTCCTCTTTGAAGTAAGTCTAAGTTTGTTGGTTGTGTTCCTAATAATGATATGGTTGCTGTATGTGCTCCATTGTCTCTTTGATTAGCAAACACATCGTTGCCATCAGAGTTTCTAATTGTAAGAGTTAGTGTTTTATTTCCGTTTTGTGCTTGTCTCACATAAACATCATTATCATCTGTATATATGTTTGCTGTAATAGAGTGTGATATTGTATTTGCGTCCATCTTTTGACTTCCAGTAAATGTATTATTGTCACCATGAATGTCTAGTCTAACAAAGTTTCCACCTGGTTCATTATTATCATAGTTCCATGTAGGAGTTGCACTATCATTAAGAGAATATCCTTGTCCAAACTTAACTGTGTTATTATCACCTAAAATATGAAACTGAAAGTCATTATCATTACAGGTGCTAGTAGAACACTTTTGACGAATGTCCATTTCATTATTCAAACCGTCCAAGTCTCCACCCCAACTGTAACCAGATCCCCAAGCATCAGTATAACCAATGTACATATTGTTTCCTGATTGAAGAAGATCCACTTCATTGTTATTATGATCAAATGAGAATCTTATTAAGTTACTATGACCAACTTGATCTATTGCAAGATTAAAGTTATCACCACCACCTACTTGATCAACATGAATATGATTATCATCAGCAAAAAGATTACCACCAACTAGTAATAGTATAAAAATTATTAAAAATACATATTTCATTAGTTTACCTGTAATATCCTAATATTGATAGCTTCGCCATCTCCAACTGTGATGACACTTTCTCTTTCATCCGTTACAGTATATATCCTAGCATTAGCTTCTATAGGTAACTTGATACTGATAATTCCTTGTACTTGTCTGTAAAACCATATCTGTCCTGATTCGTCAATTATAGTATTATACTGAGTATCTTTGTCTAGCCCTGGTGCTGTTCCTATTATGTCCACTCCTTCGAAAGCAGCAGTGCCTCCACCACCTTTCTTTCTTTGAAGCAAGTCTCCTTCTTCTATAATCGCTAAGAGATCTTGTAGAAAATCGACATCGAGTAAATCTATGTCTAGTTCTGAGAAACTCCAATCCGTGTCTTCCTCCAAGTAGTCTTTCTCTAGTTCATTGAATTCTAAAAAGTCTGCTGTAAGAATATTACTAGAGCTGTTTTCTGTTCTTGTTTCTTCTATTGCTTGTTTAACCTCTTCTGGAGGTGAAACAATAAATAGATTGTCTATTTGAGCAACTGTAACATTATCTACAGTTACTGGTTTTACAGGTGCCGTTGATATAGTTGATACCATAGTAGCTTGAAAAGCTTCAGTCAGAGTAACAGTACCTCCATCATTCGTTACTGTAATCTCTCCTGAGGAATCTCCATTCTCATCAGGAAGTAACATAACAAGTGATCTGCCTAACTCATCTACAGTACTTGTAAAATCTGTTCCACGAATACCAATTTGTGCAGTAGGAGTACTAATACTAATATTGGCTTTGTTCATGTTGCCAAGTTTACCTGAAGTGAATCTAGCTGTTCCCATTGCAAATCTCATAACCATCTTAGATTTGTCAGGGTTTGGATCGTAAATTACTTCATCTATTAGTACTCTGCTGTGTTCTGTTAGTCGAAGGTTTGATTCATCTAAAAACTCAACAGCAAGTCTTCCGTTTCCTGTATTGAGTAAATCATATAGTAGTATTTCTTGATCTACATATGTATCAATCTCTTGCTCATTTCTAGTCAGAGCAGTTAGCCCTGTTTGTTCAATTATATCACCAATAGAATCAGCAAGTACCGTAGTAGATAAACTACTAATCAGTAGTATCTTTCTGATTAATTGTAACAGTCGCATTTTCTGAGTCTATATCTATATTTATCACACCTGAACAAGAGTTAACTCCTGTAGGACAAGTGCCTGATTTTTGTATAATATCTATGTCTGCATCATCACCGTCCCATGCTACAGTAAGAAGTTGGTCTTCATCCATTTGAGTAACGTCTATATCTGCATCATCTCCTTCAAACTCCCAAATCATAGATTGGTTGTCCTCTTTCTGAATTGTCCAAATATTGTTACCGTCACCAGTTATTTCAAACTCCCACTTGACATTATCATAATCAATATCTGTGTTAAATACGTTAGTGCCACCAATAAGTGTTAAATCGTAATTTAAGCTTTCTGCTGTTGCAGCACCACCTAAATCGAAATCCCATGTATTTGAATCACCCGTTACAGTTAAATCTAAGTCTAAACTGTCTGCCGATCCTGTTGCACCCGCAGCCCAGTCAAATATGTTACTACTTCCTGTAAAAACCATGTCTATAGCAGATGAGTCCAAAGTGATTGGTCCAAATAATTGGTTACTATTACCAATTTGATCTAGATTAAAAGTTATAGCTGAACCTGTAATAAGCATATCACTAGCTACTACTCCGCTATTGATAGTTCCTCCAAACTTGTTACCATAACCAACTTGATCAATTGTAAGTGCTAAAGTATCACCTACTTGTTGGATAAATATTTCATTATCTGTAGCTGTTTGCGCTTTTACTGTGCCTGAAAGGAAGGAAGCTATTATCAACCACCCAACCATTAACAGGCCTGTATCATTTGCCCTTTTCTTCACTATTTTCTCCCGACCTTTGAATCGTCCAAAAGCCCCTTGCGTCGCCTTGTTCTATGAGTGCGACCACTGCAGCCTCTATTGCTGCTCGCGTTGCATAAGTAACACTTTCATTCCTTGCAACACCATCTTCATATTCAACAAGTTCTGTATCCATGTCTACAAACTTAAATACATCAAAACCAGTTCCATATGAAAAAATTGTTTTCTTTGCCTGTACATTTAGTAAAACTTCTCCAGTCAATGTACTGACTCCCCTTAAACTTACTGTTACGACATCTCGTCTATACTTGGAAGTTCTTCCAATCCCGAGATATCTTGCACCTCGTCCACCAGATTCTATATTTGAGTC